>ULSN01056620.1_pt1 | contig 19452 bp, 15 predicted proteins | sample 1956771 | NCBI WGS metagenome assembly ULSN01 (sample SAMEA4835709, study PRJEB28245) | human gut metagenome | biome: gut microbiome; material: fecal sample | place: Denmark | collected 2008
TGGCTAGAGCATGCGGTTCATACCCGCAGTGTCCGCGGTTCGAATCCGTGCGCCGCCACCAACTGCAATTCAAGACTTCCAAGAAATTGGGAGTCTTTTTTTGTTATCTGCAACAGGGAAAGGGAATATAAAATATGCTGTTTCGTAGCATGTAGAATTTCTTGTTAGCTTTAAAACTTTCATATAAAAATAAGTTTCAACAGTTTTCGTACTTTTCTTGACTGTGCAGTCATTACATGATATACTTATAAACAGTATTAATTCCGAAAACATATAAAGATACAAGAAATATATATGTCTGAATAAACATATGTAAAAATGACTGGTTTTGGCTATGGCGGACTTTGCCGAATTTTAATCTGTCATAGCTGTGATTGGTATATATTTTAAGGAGTGGTATGAGTATGCAGAAAAAAGATCTTTCCAAGTTAGTCCTGACAACCCTGTTGACCGGCAGTGTACTGTGGGGGGGGACGGTATTTGCTGCTGAAGAGAATTTACAAGAATTTTCTTTGGACACAATGGTTGTTACCGCAACTAGAACACAGATGACTGTTAAGGAAACCCCTGCTACCGTAGAGATTGTTGACAGCAAAAAGCTGGAGCAGACACAGGCTAAAACCTTGCATGATGCTTTAAAGGGCGCTTTAGGCGTTAATGTATTCAACGATTTCCAGGGACGCAGTAATGTCAGCATCCGCGGCAGTGAATCCCGTCACGTACTGATTATGGTTGACGGCAAGCGTTTGGGCGGCGAGGCTGCTTACAACTCTGCCAATGCCTGGGATGTAGACCGTATCCGCATGGAGGATGTTGAAAGAGTAGAAATTATCCGCGGACCTGCAGGCGCACTGTATGGCAGTGATGCAATGGGCGGTGTAATTAACGTTATTACCAAAACTCCGGACAAAACAACTGCTGATGTAAATTATGAATACGGCTGGTATGAGGACGGCAAGGGCGCAGGCTATAAGGGCAACCTGTATCTGCAAGGCGCTGAAGGCCACTATTCCTATAAAATCAACGCCGGCCTGAATAAAAACAGACCGTATTTGGATCCCAAAGGCAGCGGAGATTCCATGAACTTTTATGGCAAGCAGCAGCCGCTTTCTTTGAATGTAGGCTATAAATTCGATAATGGCAATGAATTAAGCGTAGATTTCAGCAAGATTAAAGAAGACAATCAAAAGTCTACTACCAGCACAACTGTTATGATGCCCGGTAAGGTATGGCAGGATAAGGTACAGACAATTTACAACGATAATAAGCGTACCGACTATGCTATTACTTATAAGGGCTCCGATAATAAGCAGGACTGGATGTTCAGAGCTTATAAATCAGTATTCGACAAGAACTATAAAAACCAGAATCTTACCCGCATGACGATGATGGGCAGACCGGGTAAGTGGACTCTGCAGGCTCCGAAGATTGATACCGTTAAACGTACCTTGAGCGTTATTGAAGGCAAGGACACCTTCAACCTGAGCGACAAGAATAAGCTGACCGCCGGTTTTGAATATCGTAAGGATGAGAGTGAGGGTACACGCTTAAAGAAACCTAACACATCTTTGGGTGGCGCAAGTGCTCATGATGCTTTTGATAAAGCAGCTATTAATTATATGGCAGCATATGTTCAGGATGAATTCAGACCGAATGATAAATGGCTGATTATTCCTTCCGTACGTTTCGACCACAGTGATCAGTTCAGCAACAAGCTGACCAGTAACCTGGCTGCAACCTATAATGCTGCCGATGATGTACGTATTAAGGCTGTAGTAGGTCAGGGCTATAAAACTCCGACTGTAAACGACTTGTACATTTTCTGGGAAATGTATGCCGCAAATCCGGGTGGCAAAGGCCAATTCTATGTTGGTAACCCTGATCTGAAACCGGAAAAATCCTTAAGCTATGAATTATCCGTTGAAAAGGATTGGGGCGACAGATCTACCGTTCATCTGGGCGTATTCAGAAGTGACGTTAAGGATTTGATCAGCACCTATTGGACAGGTAAGCTGACCGATGATGATCCGAATCTGTATCCGGGTGTCAAAGGCGATATGATTATGGCGTACAAGAATATTCCTGAAGCAACTCTGCAGGGCGTAGAGCTGTACGGTTCTCACAGACTGGGCAAGAATATTTATCTGAATGCCGGTTACACCTTCCTGGATGCTAAGGACAAAACTGCCGGAACTCGTCTGAAAGACAGAGCTAAGCATCAGGTAACCTTCGGCGTTTCCTATCAGCCGGAAAATATTTATGCTTGGGACCTGAGCTTTGACCTTGTATCTAACATCGGCTACTACTTCAATAATGGCGATAAGAGCACCATGGGCAACTTCGTTTACGAAACCAAGGACTTCACCATTGCCAATATCATGGCTTCAAGACATCTCAACAAGGATACCAAGATTTATCTGGGCATTGACAACATCAGCAATCACCAGAACTTTGGCCCGTATTCTGACGGCAATCTCGGTCGCTTGTACAGAGTTGGTATGGAATATAAATTCTAAACATAGCGGTAAAGCAAAAGAACAAATAAAGCAGGCCCGATGGCCTGCTTTGTTTGCCTAACGAGGAAGTATTATGCGAAAAATTTTCAGTTTCATTTTAACCGTTCTTATGGTATGCTTATGTATAAGCGGTTGCTCACCGCTAACTGGTAACTCCGGTTCGGGCAGCGCAGTAAAAATTACCGATGATAACCAGCGTATTGTTACCCTGAAGAAGGTTCCGGAAAGAATCGTTGTCCTGTCCCCGTCATTCTTAGAGCTGGTGGAGGCTGTCGACGGCAAGGTTGTCGGCCGCGCCAAAACACAGGTAGGCAAGGTGCCTGCTTTTGCCAAGGATGCTGCCGAGGTAGGCTTTATCTTTAATATTAACGTAGAAAAAATCGTGGAGCTGAAGCCTGATCTGGTAATTGCTTACAAGGGCATGCACGAGCGTCATCTGCATACCTTGGAATCCAACAATATTCCCGTTGTTGTGCTGAATCTGAAATCCTATGAGGATGTTAAGCATAGCATGCTTACCATAGGCAAGATAATGCGTAAGGATGACAAGGCGCAGAAGGTTGTGGCAAATCTTGATAAGGATATCAATGCTACAGTAAGCAAGCTGCCTAAAAGCGAGCGCAGCGTAGCGATTCTGCACACCACCAGCATGGGCATTACCATGGAAAAGGAAACAAGTATTGCCGGCTGCTGTGCCAAAATGCTTAAACTGCGTAACGTAGTACAGGGAGAAACCAAACCTGTCAGCGGACCGATGGGAGCTCAGCCTGACAAGGCTCCCTACAGCTTGGAGGATTTGCTGGAGAAAAATCCGCAGGTAATCTTTATCACCTCTATGGGTGCGCCCAGAGATAGTGAGGGTAATCCTAAGCTGGAGATTATGAGCAATCCGGCGTGGAATTCCATTGATGCGGTAAAAAATAAGCAGGTATTTTTCCTGCCGGATGATTTGTTCCTGCTTAATCCGGGCTTGGAATATCCTAAGGCAGTACGCTATATGGCAGCAAAAATGTATCCTGAGGCAGTAAAGGAGTAGGGCGATGACTGATTATGCAAAAAATATTCAGGCGTTTTATGAGCGCGATGATTATAAGGCTCTTGCCGGCCAGCCGGGGGCTGCTGCTGTGGAAGCAAGCTTTAAGGATTTGACCTATGTTCCGCGCAAGACCAAACCGTTGCCGGGGATGATGGCCGGGACGATGCTGCAGGAGTTTGCTTTGCAGCCTGCGCAGCCGACGGCGCTGTATCTGCATATTCCGTTCTGCAATCTGCGCTGTTCCTATTGCAGCTTTTACCGCAATCCATTTGAGGCGGAGCAGGTGGAAGAATATGTGCAGGCGCTTTTGGCGGAGCTGGATTTCCTGCAGCAGCAGGGTGTTTTCGCCAAACAAAGACCGGAAGCGGTTTTTTTTGGCGGAGGTACGCCGTCCGTGCTGAATCCGGCGCAGGTCAGCGCGCTGCTGAACAAAATTCACAGTGTAGCAAAGCTGGCGGATGATTGCGAGGTAACCTTTGAAAGCAGTATTTATGATTTGTCTGCGGATAAGCTGGATGCCTGTATTGCCGGCGGTGTAAACCGCTTCAGCTTCGGCGTGCAGGCCTTTGATACGCATTTGCGCCGCTCCTTAGGCAGGCTGAATGCGAAGGAAGAAGTAACGGCCAAGCTCGAAGAGGTGGCAGCTAAAGGCGTCAAGGTTATCATCGACCTGATTTACGGCCTCAACGGCCAGACGCAGGCCATGCTGCTGGACGATATCAGAACGGCGTTGGCCTGCGGCGTGAGCGGCATGGATTTGTACAAGCTACAGATTATGCCTAAATCTCCCTTAGGTCAGGCGATTGCCAAGGGCAACATCAAATATGAATATAACGACAGAATGCTGGCGGAAATGTTCGTTGGTGCTGATGCGCTGCTCGCGGAGCAGGGAGCAAAGTCGCTGAGCTGCTGCCATTGGGCAATGCGCGAGGATGAACGCAGCGGTTACAATACGTTAGTTAAGAGCGGTGCGAATATCATTACCTGCGGTGCGGCCTGCGGCGGTCACATGGGAATGTACAATTATATGAAGACTATGGACCGAAGCGACTATGTAAAAAAGGCTATGTCCGGACAGTACGCTGTCATGGGCATGGGCAAGCATAACGAAAATTATCTGCTGCTCGAAAAGCTGTCCGGACAGTGTGATTCCGGCAGACTTGATTTTGCTTTGCTAAAGCAGTATAGCGATGCAGATTGGGAAAAACTTTTTGCGCCGCTGTTGGAGCAGTGGGAGCGTTTGAATCTGCTTTACGCTGTGGATAGCAAGTATTATTTTACAGCGAAGGGCAAATATTACTATCGTCAGATGGACAGAGTGCTGCTGACGGCTGCGGAATGCGCGCTTTACGGCAAACCGGGACTGATGGAGCAGGCAGGCCAGAAGATGATGGGCATTATGAAGAATATGAAATAAAAGGAGTGTACTACTATGCAGGACATTTTAATCGTTTATGACAGCAAAACCGGTAATACGGAAAAGGTTGCCAAGGCTCTGGCTGAGGCTGCAGGCGAACGCTGCGTGTTGGCGCAGGTTGACGCTGCTCCGGCTGCGGATGACTTCGCTGTTGTTGTGGCAGGTTATTGGGTTGACAAGGGCGCACCGAATGCGAAGATGAAAAAATATCTGGAGAATTTGCACGGTAAAAAGGTAGTGCTGTTCCAAACTTTGGGTGCAGACCCGGCGAGCGACCACGCTGTAAGCTCCCTGGTAAATGCAGGCGTATTAATGAACAAGGACTGCAAGGTATTGGGTACTTTATCTATCCGCGGTGCGATTGACCCGGCGCTGATTGCCATGATGCGCAAGATGCCGGCAGGCAGCCCGCACAGCCCCAGCCCCGAGAGCGAAGCCCGTTGGGCCGCAGCTGCAAGCCATCCGGATGCAGAGGACCTGGCAAAGGCCAAGAGCTTTATGCAGGGATTTTTGGCTATGTATGACAAGTTTTTGAAGATGATGTAAGAGCAGTACTTCATATAAGAACAGTGTTTGATAATGCGCAGTCGCAGTTTGGCTGCGCATTTATTATTGTAAAAGCATTTTAAGGCAGAAAAATTTAAACGATGAACTAAAAGTGTAGAAGTATTGACAAATTTGTGTCTTGCGTAAAGTTCTTTCATAGTGTACAATGGAAGTAGTCATAAAATGCAATTTTGAAAGGAAGGTGCATTATGAAAAAATTATTAGTATTCCTCATGGCGGCTTTGATGATCGTTGCTATGGCTGTAGCAGGCTGCGGCGGCGATGACAAAAAAGCTGACAACGGCAGTACTGCACACAAGGAGAAGCTGGTTATCGGTACCGATGCCGATATCAACAACCTTAACCTGCAAAAACAACAGGACGCTGCCAACAACGTTATTCTGAAGAACACTCACCAGACTCTGGTATTCTTCAATAACGGCTCTCAGGGCAAGGAGCGTTTCGGCCCCGGTCTGGCTACCGACTGGAAGTTCGTTGATGATACCCATATCATCATGAACCTGCGTAAAGACGTATACTTCAACGACGGTAAAAAGACTCCGATGACTGCAGATGACGTTAAATTCACCCTGGATATGGCAATGAAAAACGTTATCAAATCCGCTCTGGCAGGCTATGTAAAATGTACCGTTAAAGACAAATATCAGATTGAAATCGAAATCAGCTCCTATAACAACGAGTTCATTCAATCTCTGTCCTCCGTTCCTCTGTCCATCCAATCCAAAAAGGCTTATGATGATGGCGTAAAAGAGCCGTGGCTTATCGGCACCGGCCCTTACAAATATGACAAATGGGTTCAAGGCGAATATTGCCGTCTGACCAAGGTTAAGGATTATTGGGGCAACAACCTGCCTGCAACCGAAAACTTTGCTCCCGGCGTATCCGATATCATCGAATTCCGTCCTATGATCGAAGCTTCTGCTCGCGTAATGGCTCTGCAGGCCGGCGAAATCGATGTATGCGTAAATCCGCCTATCAGCGATCTGAAATTCCTGAAGGACGACGACAAGATTACCGTATTCGAACAACCCGGTACCCGTCTGTTCTACTTCGCATTCAATGTTGAAAAGAAACCGTGGGATAACCAAAAACTGCGTCAGGCTGTTGCTTGCGCAATCGACAAGAAATCCGTTCTGGACGCTGCTCTGAATGGCAAAGGCACTCTGCAAAAAACCATTCTGAACCGTGGTCTGTGGGGCTTCTATGATGAAATGCCCGGCTATGACTACAATCTGGAGCGTGCTAAACAGCTGATGAAGGAATCCGGCGTAACCGGTCCTATCAAAACAACTCTGACCTATGCAACCGGCGCTCCCTATGAGCAGATTGCAACTGTTATCCAAGCTAACCTGGCACAAATCGGTATTACCGTAGATCTGGTTCCGATGGAGCAAGCTGCTCTGAAGGCTGCCTGCAAGGACGGCAAACAAACCCTGTTCCTGTGGCGCTGGAACGAAGACTCCAAGGTTGACTTCGTATATCGCGATCTGTTCTACACCGGTTCCGGTTCCAACTATCATCACTTCTCCGATCCGAAGGCTGATAAGCTGATTGATGATGTTGCAACCCTGAAGGATCAGAACAAACGCATGGAAGCTGGCGTTGAGCTGCAAAAATACCTGGTTGACGAATGCCCGCAGGTTCCTCTGTACATTGCTAACCTGGTAGTTGCCTACAATAAAAACCTGAAAGGTCAATATTTCTACGGCGGCGGCAACCACGATTGGCGTCATGCTTATATCGCTAAATAATTTTGCTGAAAATTTTACAAAGGCGTAAAACAAGGGAGGCGTAGTCCTCTCTTGTTTTATCATAGCACCTTTTAATTTGAGTTTTACCGAAAGGAGCTTTGTTGAATGCTTAAATATGTTATCAACAGACTCCTCAGTTTGATTCCGGTAATTTTAGTAACCTCTTTTCTGATTTACTGGGCAATGAGTCTTACTGAGGGTGACCCCGCAATGATGATTGCCGGCGACGGCGCTTCTAAGGAAATGATTGATCAGATTCGCCATGATCTTGGTCTGGACCAGCCTTTCCTGCTGCAATATTTTAACTATATGAGAGGTATGCTTGTAGGTGATATGGGCAAATCCTATGTAACCAACAAGGACGTATTCCATACCTTCTTCCAATATCTGCCGAACACCCTGTATCTGGGCGGCGCTGCTGTTATTATTGCTACTCTGGTATCCATTCCTCTTGGTATCTACACCGCTATCCACCAGAACACCTGGAAGGATACCGCAGGCATGATTTTCGCACTGTTCGGTACCTCCATGCCTAACTTCTGGCTGGGCCTGATGCTGATTATTATCTTTGCTCTGCATCTGAGATTATTCCCGACCGGCGGCAACTTCGGCTGGAAGAGCCTGGTTCTGCCTGCAGTAACCGTTGGCTTCGGTCTGGCAGCTTTGATTACCCGTATTACCCGCTCCTCCATGCTGGACGTTATGCGTCAGGATTATATGACCACCGCGCGTGCTAAAGGTTGCAGCGAGCATCGTGTAATCTACAAGCATGGCCTGAAAAACGCACTGATTCCTATTATCACTGCTATCGGTCTGCAAATGTCCCTGGTTATCACCGGCTCCGTACTGGCTGAAACCGTATTCAGCTGGCCCGGTATCGGCCGTCTGGTATACGAATCCATCACCAGACGTGATATTCCGATGGTAACAGGTTCTATTATTCTGTGTTCTATTTTGATGTGCCTGATTAACCTGGTTGTCGATCTGGTATACGCATTCTTTGATCCGCGTATCAAGGCACAGTATAGCAAGAAGGGGTGAGGAAGATGGCTGCAAAGAAAAGAACTAAAAGACGCACCATGTTCCAGGAAACCTGGCATCGTCTGCTGAAAAATAAGGGCGCTGTAATCGGCATGGCCTTTCTGGCACTGCTGTGCGTCATCGCTCTGGTAAGTCCCTTTGTTTTCAACTATGAAACCGACGTTATCGGTCAGAACCTGGCTATTAAACTGCAGCCTCCCGGCGGGGAGCACTGGTTCGGTACCGATGAATACGGCCGTGACCTGTTTGCCCGTGTTATGTACGGCGCACGCTATTCCATGGCTATTGGTATCGGTTCCGTTGGCTTCGGCCTGATTGTTGGTACCATTTTAGGCTCTATTGCCGGCTTCTACGGCGGTAAGGCTGATGATATCATCATGCGCGGTATCGATATTTTCTACTCCATTCCTAACATTCTGAAGGCAGTAGTAATCGTATCTTTGCTGGGCACCAGCACTATCAACCTGATTATTGCTCTGGCAATTTCCTGCGCAACCAACTATGCACGTATCGTGCGTGCTTCCGTTATGACGGTGCGCGATTTGGAATATGTTGAATCCTCCTATGCGATGGGCCTGCCTACATGGAAGATTATTCTCAGACATATCCTGCCGAACTGCCTGTCTCCGATTATCGTACAGACTACTCTGCTGATCGGTACTACCATTATTTCCGCTTCCTCCCTGAGCTTTTTGGGTATCGGCGTACCGGCACCTGCTCCCGAATGGGGCGCGCTGCTTTCCGGCGGCAGAGGTCATATTCGTGATGCCAGCTACATTTGTGTTATTCCCGGTTTAGCTATTATGTTTACCGTATTAGCCTTGAACCTGTTGGGCGATGGCCTGCGCGATGCGCTGGATCCTAAGCTGAAGAAATAAGGGGGCTGCATTATGGAGTTAGTATTAGATATTAAGGACCTTGTGGTCCATTACGAAACAGAAGACAGCGATGTACATGCTGTCAATGGCATTGATATCGCCATCGGCAAAAAACGTACTCTGGGCCTGGTAGGCGAAACCGGTGCGGGCAAAACTACTACCGCACTGTCTATCATGAACCTTGTTCCGGATCCTCCGGGAGTTATCAAAAGCGGTACGATTAAGCTCGAAGGCAAAAACGTACTCGAGATGAGCGACCTTGAGCTGGAGGAAATGCGCGGCAACGATGTGGCAATGATTTTCCAGGACCCGATGACCGCTCTGAACCCTGTTATGACCGTAGGCGAGCAAATTGCTGAAAGCCTGGAGCTGCACCAGAACCTTACTCCGGAGCAATCTCTGGAAAAGGCTAAGGATATGCTGAAGCTCGTTGGTATTGCCGAAGCAAGAGCCAACGACTATCCGCACCAGTTCTCCGGCGGTATGAAGCAGCGTGTAGTTATCGCTATCGCGCTGGCCTGCAGCCCGAAGCTGCTGATTGCCGACGAACCGACCACCGCACTGGACGTAACCATTCAGGCGCAGGTGCTGGAGCTGATGAAGGACCTCATCAACAATCGCGATATGTCCATGCTGATGATTACCCACAGCCTGGGTATCGTTGCCGAGGTCTGCGACGATATGGCAGTTATGTATGCCGGCCGTATTGTGGAGAAGGGCACTGTTGACGATGTATTCAACAACATGCGCCATCCCTATACCGAGGGCCTGTTCAACAGCCTGCCTAACCTGAAGGAGCAGGGCGAAATGCTGGAGCCTATCAAAGGCTTGATGCCCGACCCGGCGGATTTGCCGCCCGGATGCACCTTCGCTCCGCGTTGTCCCTATGCTACCGAAGCATGCTCTGCCTCCGTGCCTGAGCTGCATTCCGTAGATGGCAGCAAAACTCATTTTGTAGCCTGCCACGCTTATTCCAAACCCGGATTTGCTTTAAGGAGGAACCAAAAATGAGTAATGCTCCGCTGTTAGTTATTGACAATCTGTCCAAATATTTTAATACCGCTGCAGGTCAGCTGCATGCTGTCGACGGTGTAAGCTTTACTCTGGAGGAAGGCAAAACTCTGGGTATCGTAGGCGAATCCGGCTGCGGTAAATCCACCACCGGACGCTGCATTCTGAAGCTGATTGAGCCCACCAGCGGCAAAATTATCTTCCAAGGTAACGATATCACCAAGCTGAGCCGTAAGGAAATGCGCCCGCTGCGCCAAAAGATGCAGATGGTGTTCCAGGATCCTTTTTCCTCTCTGGACCCGCGTGAAACCGTTATGCAGCTTATCAGTGAGCCTATTATCGAGCATAAGCTGATTAAAGGCAGGGAAGCGATTGAAGAACGCACTCTGGAGCTGATGCGTACCGTTGGTCTGGCTGAGCGCTATGCCAATGTATATCCGCATGAGCTGGATGGTGGCCGTCGTCAGCGTATCGGCATTGCCCGCGCTTTAGCCATGAACCCCAAAATCATTGTTTGCGACGAGCCTGTTTCCGCGCTGGACGTTTCCATTCAGGCGCAGATTCTGAACCTGCTCAAACAGCTGCAAAAGGATTTGGGCCTGACCTATATCTTCATCACCCATGACTTGTCCGTAGTAAAATATTTCTCGGATGATATTGCGGTTATGTATATGGGCACCATGGTAGAAAAAGCACCTGCTAATCTGCTGTTCAAAAATCCGCTGCATCCTTATACCAAGGCACTGCTTTCGGCAATTCCTCTGCCTATCGTGGGTAAGGATAAGCCCAAGCGTCAGGTTATCAAGGGCGAAATTACCGCTCCTATCAACCTGCCGGATGCCTGCCGTTTCATGAAGCGCTGCGACTGCCCGGTTGCCGGCGTTTGCGATAATGGCAATCCTGTACTGCGCGAGGTTGAGCCGCAGCATTTTGTGGCCTGCTCCTGCGTAAAATAATGTAACAAAACACTAAATCGACCTCCTAAAGCTTAAAAGTTGGTTTTGGGAGGTCGGTTTTTGTTTTATTTAAATGTTGAGAGTTTGTTGTTAAGCAGTTTCTTTTTGCTTGTGCTTACACTTAAAATTTAAATTTAATAGTGCTTTGTGTTATAATATTATTATATGAAACAAAGATGATGGTTAAATGAAAGTGAGGCGAGAGGTGTGCTAATGAATACAACGGAGTATCTTTCCATTATTGAAAATATCAAGCATGAAATAAATGCTGCACAATATCGTGCTGCGGTTCATGTGAATGCAGATATGTTGCTGCTATATTATGATATTGGTTGTGTTATTAATGAGCATAAAATCTGGGGCAGCAAGTTTATTGATAATCTTGCTGCTGATATTCGGCTGGCATTTCCGAAAAGCAAAGGTTACTCCGTCCGTAATCTTAAGTATATGGCAAAATTTGCCGAAACTTATGCGGAAAGGGAATTTGTGCAACAGGTTGTTGCACAAATTCCTTGGGGGCATAATATAGTTATTCTTGATAAAGTAAATAATTTGGAAGAACGAAAATGGTACATCAAAAAATCAGCACAAAATGGATGGTCACGTAATGTGCTAGTCCATCAGATTGAAAGCAATTTGTATCAGCGACAGGTTTTAGCAGAGAAAGTCTCTAATTTTGAAAATCGTTTACCATCTCCTCAAAGTGAATTAGCCGTACAGACCATGAAGGATCCATATGTATTTGATTTTATTGCCTTCAATGAGGATATGTTAGAACGAGATATTGAACAAGCTTTGGTTCGAGATGTTACCAGACTGCTGTTGGAGCTTGGAACAGGATTTGCGTTTTTGGGAAATCAATACCATCTGAATGTAGGCGGGGACGATTTTTATATTGATTTATTATTCTACAACATAAACTTACGCTGTTATGTAGTTATAGAGCTGAAAACTGGTGATTTTAAGCCTGAATATGCTGGAAAGCTGAATTTCTATCTATCCGCAGTAGATGGCATTTTGAAAAAGGAGCAGGATAATCCGTCTATAGGCCTGCTTCTGTGTAAGAGCAAGAACAACGTTGTTGCAGAATATTCCCTAAAGGATATGTCAAAACCTATTGGTGTAAGCGAGTACAAAATAACCAGCAGTTTGCCGGATAATTTGGAAAAGCAGTTGCCTTCTATCGAGGATATTCAGAAGCGAATCCAATAAAGTGGCCTGCTCCTGCGTAAAATAATTTATATTGAAAAAATTAACCGCCCTCTGAAAAGCTGATTTCAGGGGGCGGTTTTATCTAATATTTGTTGTTTTCGTCCAATTATATACCAATTTTGGACGAAAAGCAAACAGGTTGGATGAAAGAAATAATCTAGCCTGATTATCTTAGATGGGTTTGCTGCTCAGTCGAATGTAAGGTATTGCTTGCGTAAAATGTATTTTTACCGGAGCCGTATCTGCTTATTACGCCTTCTTCTGTTAATTTCTTGAGAGCTGCAGCTGCCGAAGAAGAGCTGATGCTTGGACAAGAATTTAAAACATCATTCTTGGTGAAACGTCCCAGTTTTTGTGTAACGTAGTATCTGACAATATCATAGGCAGTGCTTTTAGCTCCTGCCTGTTCTGAAATGGTAATACGTTCTTCAAATTCACGATAACATGCTAAAATAATGCCAAGCATGTATTTTATGAACGGTCGGGGATTATTTTTTTCTGTGTGCCAATTTTCGTCAGAAGCAGCCAGGCTTTCGTAATATACTTCTTTTGTATCTGCAATAGCTTTTTCAATACTTATATATTGTCCGACTACATAACCGCTGCGGTATAATAACAGTAAAGTCAATAATCTGCTCATTCGGCCGTTACCGTCATTAAACGGATGAATGCAAAGAAAATCCAAAATAAAGCAAGGTATCAGCAGCAGTGGATCAACTAATTCTTTGTTGAGGGTATTTTCGTAGCTCGCACAAATATTTTCTATGGCTTGCGGTGTTTCATATGGTAAAAGAGGCTTAAAAATTATTTGCATCGTGCCATCAGGCAAACGCATATCTATCTCATTAGCCGTATTTTTAAAAATACCACCATAGGAAAGATTAGTGAATTTTAATAACTCTTTATGTAATTGTAAAATATAATTTGGCTTAACAGGAATGTAAGGATAATTTTCGTGTATTAGATTTAAAGCATTTCTATAACCTAAAATTTCCTTCTCATCACGATTTTTAGGTGTGGTCTTATCTTCACACAACTGTTTTAAACGGCTTTTCGTGGTAATAATACCTTCAATTCTGTTGGATGCTTCCGTGCTTTGAATTTTGGCTATCTCAACTAACCGTTCTAATTCCATAGGCTTTTGGCGCAGATATAAAGCCTGGCGTCCTTTATACTCATGAATTTTTGCTATGTATGATAAAATTTCGGTGTCCCAAAGCATTGTTGACAATTTTGCATAGTCAAAATTTCTCATTTATCCACACCTTCTTTCTTCCAATATTTGTTACTTTCGTCCAATTATATACCAATGTTGGACGAAAAGCAAATAGGCTGGATGAAAGAAGAAAATAATAAATCATTTTTCCCCTCTTTATCTTTTGCTCAAAAAGTGCTATAATAAACATCAAATTGAATCGACCCCTGGTAACACGATGAACAAGCAAGTAGGCTTAAGGCTGTGTTTAAGAGAGCGAAGTCGCCGGCTGCAAGCTTCGCACACAAAATTATGCTGAAGTTCCCTTGGGAGTGTCCTGCCTGAAGGCTGCATGGCTGTGTAGGGCGGGCGTAAGGCTGCGTTAAAGCTTGCAAATGAAGGAACAAATTTGGGTGGTACCGCGAAGCTTTTCGCCCCTGTAAACTTATCAGTTTTGCAGGGGCGTTTTCTTATTTTTTGGGGACAGTCTATAAAGCATCATCTACTGCAGAAACAGCTACTCAGCGTATCTCCAGTACGCCTGCGTCGCGTTTCTTTGTATCTGATACTTTCTAAGCTGTCCAATGAAGAAAGGATGAAATCAATGAAAGAAAAATTAGAAGCATTAAAAGCACAGGCTTTAGAAGAGCTTGCTGCCGTAACTTCTCTTGATGCGCTCAAGGACCTGCGCGTCAAATATCTGGGCAAAAAAGGCCCGATGACCGAAATCCTGCGCGGCATGGGCAAGCTGCCTGCCGAAGAACGTCCGAAAATTGGCCAGATTGTTAACGAAATCAAGGCTGAACTGGAAGGCAAAATCAACGAAGCAACCGCAGTGCTGGAGAAAAAGGCATTGGCTGACAAGCTTGCTAATGAGCAGGTTGATATCACTCTGCCGGGCCGCAAGCCGAAAACCGGTCATCTGCATCCCGTAACCCTGACCATGCGTGAGATTAAGAAAATCTTCATGCGTATGGGCTTTGACGTTTGCGATGGTCCGGAAATTGAGGACGTATACCACAACTTCACCGCACTGAACCTGCCGCCTGATCATCCGGCACTGGATATGCAGGATTCCTTCTATATCACCGAAAACTATCTGCTGCGCACCCAAACCTCCGGCGTGCAGGCACGTACCCTGGAAAGCAAGGAGCCTAACACTCCGATTCGCATGATTTGCCCCGGTACCGTTTACCGCTGCGACTACGACGCAACCCATTCCCCGATGTTCCATCAGGTAGAAGGCCTTGTTGTAGATAAAAACATCAGCCTGGCAGATTTGAAGGGCACTTTGGAGCTGTTCTGTAAGCAAATGTTTGGCGAGGATGTTAAGGTTCGCCTGCGTCCTTCCTACTTCCCGTTCACCGAGCCTTCTGTAGAAGTGGACGTATCCTGCCCGATTTGCCATGCTAAGGGCGGCGGCTGCCATGTCTGCAAGGACAGCGGCTGGCTGGAAATTCTTGGCGCCGGTGTTGTACATCCCAACGTACTGCGCATGAGCGGTTATGATCCCGAGAAAATGACCGGTTTTGCCTTTGGTCTGGGCGTTGAACGTATCGCTATGCTGAAATACGGCATTGACGATTTGCGCCTGTTCTTCGAAAACGACCAACGCTTCATCAGTCAATTCAAATAAGGAGGATCAATCATGCTTGCATCTTTAGAATGGTTAAAACAATATGTAGATATTAACATCTCCGTTGCGGAGCTGTGCGATAAAATTACCCGTGTCGGCCTGGAGGTTGACACTGTAACTCAACTGGGCAAGGGCCTCGAGGGTGTTATCACCGGTAAGGTTATGGAAATCCACCGTCATCCCGACAGCGACCACCTGTGGGTTTGCATGCTGGATTACGGCCAGGGCGGCGAGCCGGTGCAGATTCTTACCGGTGCGCAAAACGTACATCAATATGACATTGTGCCTGTTGCCGTAGTTGGCAGCGTACTGCCTCCGAGCGAGCGCAACCCGCAAGGCCTGAAGCTGAAAAAAGCTAAAATGCGCGGTCTTGATTCCTTCGGTATGCTGTGCAGTGCCGATGAGCTGGGTATTGAATCCAAGCTGCTGCTGCCGGAGCAAAGAAACGGCATCTTTATTCTGCCGGAAAATACTCCGATTGGCGTAGACATCAAAACCGTTTTAGGCTTGGATGATACCGTTATCGATATCGACCTGACCAGCAACCGTGCGGACTGCTTCAGCATTATCGGTCTGGCGCGCGAAATCAGCGCTATTACCGGCTGTCCGCTGAAAATGCCCGCTATGGACGTTAAGGAAGCTGCCGCAGGTAAGGCCAGCGATTATGTAAACGTAAAAATTGACGCACCGGAGCTGTGCTCCCGCTTTGCTACCCGCGTGCTGAAGGATATCAAAATTATGCCTTCTCCCGAATGGATGCAGCGCCGTCTGCGTGCCTGCGGCGTGCGCCCCATCAGCAATGTAGTTGACGTTACCAACTATGTTATGCTTGAGCTGGGCCAGCCGATGCATGCTTATGATGCAGATAAGGTTGCAGGCCACACTCTGATCGTGCGCCGTGCAGAAGAAGGCGAAAAGCTTGTTACCCTCGACGGCAAGGAGCGTGAGCTGACCTCTGCTATGATTACCATCGGTGACGCCGAAAAGGCTGCCGGTCTTGGCGGTGTTATGGGCGGTCTTTTGACCGAGGTTACCGACGAAACCAAGAACGTTATTCTGGAGGCTGCTTCCTTCCATGGTCCTTCTATCCGTCGCACCTCCCGTGCATTGGGCCTGCGCAGTGAAGCCAGCGGTCGTTTTGAGCGCGGTGTCGATACCATCCGCGACCATGACGCACTGAACCGTGCCGCTCATTTGCTGGAGCAGATGGGTGCCTGCGAAACCTTCAGCGGTATCGTAGAAGCTTATCCGGAAGAGCTGAAGCCGGCAGTAATCACCACTACCGCAGCAAAGATTAACGGCCGCATCGGCGTGAATATCGCTGAGGACGAAATGGTTGCTATCCTCACTAAATTGGGCTTCGGCGTAGAAGCAAAGGACGGCGAGCTGCTGATTACTGCTCCTACCTGGCGCCGTGATATCGACTGCGATGCTGACATCAGCGAAGAAATTGCCCGTATGCATGGCTACGACTTCATCGAAAGCCATCAGCCGGAGCTGACCATCACCCAAGGCAGCCAATCTGTGCTGGACGATGTTAAGGATGATGTACAGGATTACATGGTTAGCGCAGGCCTGAGCGAAATGATGACCTACAGCTTCATCAAGGCTAACGCTTACGATAAAATGCTGTTGGCAGCAGATGATGCACGTCGTAACTGCATCGAGCTGCTGAACCCGATTACCGACGCATTCTCCGTAATGCGCACTACCATGATTCCGAGCGCATTGCAGACTGCCTCCTTCAACCTGCGCAACCACAACAACAGTGTTGCTCTGTTTGAAATCGGCCGTATCTTCCTGCCTAAAGCATTGCCGCTGACCGAGGATCCCGAAGAGCGTCAGCTGCTGACCGCAGTACTGAGCGGCAGCCGCAAGGCTCTCAACTGGTGCGACGATAAAGGCAACGTTGACTTCTATGATATGAAGGGTATCGTTGAAGGACTGCTGGAAGCAATGCAGGTTAGCGATTACACCATGACTCGCAGCCAACAGCCGTACCTGCATCCGGGCAAGAGCTGTGACATCGTTGTCAATGGCGAGGTTATCGGCTCCTTCGGTGAGGTACACCCGGTAGTTCAGGAAAACTTTGAGCTGGATCAGGTTACCTACGTGCTGGAAATGGCAGTAGAGCCTTTGGTAGCAAGCGCAACCGCTGTACCGCAATACAAGCATCTGCCCAAGTTCCCGAGCATGAGCCGTGATATTGCCGTTGTTGTTCCGGCAGAGGTAACCAACGCCGAGCTGGAGCAGGTTATCCGTGCGCATGCAGGCGAGCTGCTGCAGGGTGTGCGTGTATTCGATATCTACACCGGCAAGCAGGTTGCCGCAGGCTGCAAATCCATGGCCTTCAACCTGACCTATCAGGCTGCAGACCGCACTCTGACCGACGCTGAGGTTGATGCTTCTATGAAGAAGGTTATCGCTGAGGTTGCCGAAGCATATAAGGCTAAGCTGAGAGATTAACAGCTGTAAAATAAACAGAATGCTTATAAAAGGACTCGTTGCCGCTTTTTAACGGTGGCGGGTCTTTTGCGTTGATACAAAGATTCTGTTATGCAAATATCTGCTTTACAAATTCCTATCGATGTACTATGATAATAGTGAGGACCAATATTTTTTATTGAGGGGGTTTTTATATGTACAAATTATGGAACATGTTAGCAGAAATGAAATCAGATGCTTATGAATGGGTGGAGCTTTCCCACTCTATGAATAATGACAGCCCGGTGTGGAGCGGTATTCCCGCAGGCTCGGTGGAGGTTAGCAAGACGGTTTTCGATTGGGGCAACCCGATGCTGGAATGTTTGATTCAGACCTTCAAATTCCCCGGCCAATACGGCACGCATATTGACTTTCCCGGTCACTTTGTTAAGGACATGCCTTTGTCCGAAGCATTCGGCGCGCAGCAGATGCTGTTCCCCTTGTGCGTGATTGATATCACCGCCAAGGTTGCGGAGGATGTGCATTATGCCGTAACGGTGGAGGACATCAAGGCTTATGAAGCGGAATATGGACCGATTCCCGACGGCGCCTTTGTGGCTCTGCGCACCGACTGGTATAAAAACTGGCCGGATATGGATAAGTTGAGCGGTATTGCTGCAGATGGCAGCGAAAACTTCCCCGGCTGGTCCCTGCCGGCGCTGCAATATATTTATGAAGAGCGCAATGCTGCAGCCAACGGCCACGAAACACTGGATACCGATGCATCGGCAGAGGCTGCCAAGGCAGGAGATTTGGCGTGCGAGCGCTATGTGCTGGGCAAGGGCAAGCTGCAGATTGAAGTGCTGCAGAACCTGGACCGCGTGGCACCTGCGGGAGCATTGCTTGTTGCTGCCTGGCCGCGTATTGAAGGAGCGACGGGCCTGCCGGCGCGCGTGTTGGCGATTACTCCGAAAAAATAATAAATTTACAAGTGTTAAACTGACAGTTTAAAAATGAAGCGTACATACAGAGAATGAGTATGTACGCTTTTTTATTGGGAGAAAAGTAATGAAGCAAGCAGGAGAAATTACCAATTACAGGAGAGAAAAGAGAGAGAAATGTGTGCAAAAGCTGAGTTTGCTTTTACGTAAAACTTGTGAAATTTTAGTCACAATAAATTGTCTTAATTTGTATTATGAGGTGAAAAAAGGTAAGGGTTTAAAATAAAGCCAACAAAAGCCAAAAAAATGAATTTAAACTCTCAGGCTAAAGGCCTCTGTGTATACATAAAATTTTCCGCATATTGCCTTGCATTATTGATAATGAAAGTGGTATAATACTCATGATAAACGTCGAAATCGGGAGCCTTGACTGGTTTGGCGAATTTTATTAAAATTTAGGAGAAAAGAAGGGTTTATCAATGAAAAAAATGTTGGCAAAAGCTGTAGCACTCAGCTTAGTATTGGGTGGCGTTGGTTTTGTTGCAAATAATGCACAAGCTGCTGCTATCAGCGATGGCGTTAAAGTATTCTCTGGCACAAATGTTGGTTGGGGTCATGATGTAAAAACTGAAACAGCATTGGAGAAAGATACTGCTTTAGCTAATCAAAAAGATTTGGTTAAGGTAAATGAAGAAGTTGCTACCAATAAAGCAAACATTGCTAAAAATGCAGGAAATATCTCTGATAACGCAATTGCTATTGATAAAGAAATAGCAGCACGTGAAGGCGCGATTTCTGAGGTTAAAGATGACATCGCTGCAAATGCAGATGCAATCAAAACCAAAGCTGATGCTTTGGAGACAACAAAAAA
>ULSN01040373.1_pt1 | contig 19396 bp, 12 predicted proteins | sample 1956771 | NCBI WGS metagenome assembly ULSN01 (sample SAMEA4835709, study PRJEB28245) | human gut metagenome | biome: gut microbiome; material: fecal sample | place: Denmark | collected 2008
TCCTCATTCTTCTCTCAAACACTTTTTATATGTACTTTCAATGCCAAAAACGATGAAAATTTCGACAACTTGTTGTCGGTCTTTTGCGATAACTTCGCGGAAGTTCGTAAAAACGGTTTGTCGTCCCTGATTTCAATATCCGGATATTCGGCCACTTCGACTCTTTTTGAAAAGATTTCCGATTTCTATGACGGCAAGGCTATTGTGATGAGTGCCGGAAAATACGGAATGATTAAACGCGACAGTTATCAGTGGAATCTTTCCGTACCATTGGAATATGACGTCATGCTGTTGCCTACCGACGGAGTTGTCGGCGCTTTGAAGAACGGCAAGAGCGGATTCCTGACCTTTGATGGAGAGGTGGCTATACCGTTCAAGTACGATGTTGTTGCGCAATTTATGCATGGCTATGCCCGTGTGAGCAACAATGACCAGTGGGGCATGATTGACCTGAAAGGCAACCAAGTGGTTCCGATGAAATGGAAAACGGTGATTGATGCCGATACAACGGCGCTCAACTATGTTTGGGTGCAGTTGCAGAACGACAGTTACGGATGTTTCGACGTCAAGCAGCAGAAGCTGCTCGGCAACGGATACAAGAATGTCTTTTCGTTTTTTAATGACGACAAGACTGCCTTTGTGTCCAAGGAATCTGAAGTGGCTGTAAGAGACGAAAACGGGCAGATTGGCAGCGTCGTTCGCGAGGCAATCGGTTGTGTGACACCCGAAGGCGAACTGCTGATACCTTATGTTTTTCTGAACTTGGATGAAGCGAAGGCCTGCTATGCGGAAATGAAAAAGCAGGGAAAAATGAAACTGACCGATTCAGAACACCGCAGCCTGCAGATTTACTCATCGGAAGTGCGCAACAGTTTCCGGTTGTTTGATGTAATACCGACAGAAGTGTGGGACTTTTAAAAATAGGAGGGAAATATGAAATCACGATATAAAATTTTATTGCTATTGTTTGCACTGACTGCGGTTAATGTGACTTTTGCCGCCGATTTGGATTCGGACGACCTGAAATACCGGCGCAGTTCCATTTACAGCATTCTTGTTACTCACAGCGAACAGAAGTTCAGCAAGGAGATTACGGAAGAATTCCTTAAGATTCCGACGCCTGACAAATACAATGACATGAACCTGAGCGTGCGTGTGCTTTCGCTCAATTCCGGTGTGGAAAGTCCGTATTCTCTCTATAAGTTGTCGGGAGCTACCGAACCGACGGGCAATGTGGATGCGACGGAGCCGATGGTAAGCAGTTTTCTGAACGCAAACTTGGTAGGAAGCCGACTGGTGGCAAAGTGGTTCGACCGCGATTTCTTGACCGGTCAGTGTGACATGGACCTCGTCAAACAGCGTGGCCTGTACAACGCTTCGGAATTCGACAAGGAATTGGCCGCCCGCTCTACACGCGGACTTGCCATGCTGGAAGATGCCGGTGAAGACCTTATCGGCAATACGTTTGTGCTGGTGAATGAAATCAAGTATATCGACAAGTCGGAACGCAGTAAAAACTGGGGAACGGCGCTTGCCATTCTGGGTTCTGTAGCCAGTGCGGCAACCGGAATTGATTATCTGGATGATGCCGGAGCGTTGGCCGGTAGCATGGTGTCGACCATAAAGGGTTTCCGTGTGAAAATCAAAACCTACCTCTATCAGTTGGTGTGGGATGAGGAAACTTCGAGCATTTTTTACAAGGATTGCTATCTGCCAGTTCCCGATGCTGCGAAAGCAGTAAATTTCGACAATGCGAGAGGTAAGTTCAAACTCAAATACATTGGTGATGTCACTTCGTCCGGACAGAAATCGTCATTCCTCGGAATCAGCGAGGACCGTCCTGACATTATGATTCGCAAGGCTTGTCAGCGTGCATTGGATGAAAACGTGGCTGACTTGCAGAAAAAATATGAGCAGTTTAAAATCAAGGCTCCGATTGAAAGCGTTGAGCCGGATATCAAAGTGCGAATCGGCATGAAGGAAGGCATTACTTCCGAGTCTCGTTTCGAGGTGCTTGAAGCCCAGGACGACAACGGACGTATAGTCTACAAACGCGTGGGCACGATTCGTCCTGTTCCGTCGAAGATTTGGGACAACCGCTTCATGGCTGCCGAAGAAAACGCCTACGGTGCTGATTTCGGTGCTACCACATTCAAGAAAGAATCCGGCGGCGATTTCTACCCCGGCCTTCTTGTCCGCCAAATCAAATAGACAGCTTTCCCGTTTAGGAGAAGGCGGGCGGAGAAATTCAGTCGCTGTTCTCTCGAATTGTCATTTGGATTCTGTGAATATAAAATGGGATTGCCGATTTTCCGGTCGGCAATCCCATTTTTATACTAATACAATGTAGCTTTATCGTTTTACAGCTTTCATGACAGATGTTCCTTTCGGCGAAATGGCTTTGATGAACACCATGCCGCTCGGAAGTCCCGAACCGTCGATTGTCAGGTCGTTTTGTCCGGCAGTGTCGATGGAGCGGAGCAGGGTACCCGTTGCATTCAGAATTTCAATTCTGCTTGTCTGTTCAGGGGCCATGATGTTGAGGGTATTTGAGAATACCGTCGGATATACCTTCATCTGTTGTGCTGTAACGGTGGAAACGCCGGAATTGTCCTCTTGTGTGAGTTGGATTTCCATAGTCGACAGCCCGTCGGTAAGCGTGAATTGAGCTGTTCTTGAATCTACGCCGGCCGGAAGCTGGTCGTACTCGATTTCGATGTTGTCGACCGTCATGCCGTTCGGTTCGCTCACAACACGACACCAGTCGGCATCGCATTCAATTGGCGTTTCGTAGCCCATATAGGAGAATATCTCGACAGATGTTTTTCCTTTTTCCTTTCCGACAATGACCGGAGTTTCGCTGAGCGGTGCCATGACGGAATGAACGATAAGCGGATAAATCGCATAGGAAGTATGATTGCTTCCAGCCGGGAAATATTCGGTAGCCGATTTCCATGTATCTCCCTGCTTGAAATAGGCTGTGTTGCCGTTGTCACGGAAGTTGGCCATGGTGAAAGCTACGGTGCAAGTTTCGCTTTTGACAGGAATGCCGCTTACGACAAAGAAAAACTCGTCATCAATGGCTACCGGTTTCGTAAATTCAAAATCCGTACTGGTCAGCATTCCTCCGGAAGGCAATTCGAGCTCAAACACTCTCCACGATGCAAAATCCAGCTGCTCACCGGGCAATCCGTTTTCTGACTTGTTGAGGCTGACTTTGACGTCCGCAATCTGGTCGAGCAGTTCGGTAGCAGTTGCCTCTGTGAAATAAACCCTTGCGCCGTAAACCAATATCGGGCGTGACGGTTTGGAGAATTTTTCAGCATATTCGGTGATGTCCAGCAGGTTGGTGCCGGGGAATTCGCCGTACCCGTCCCCCAGATTGAAGGTAACCATCTGATCGTCGGGTTGCAGGTTGGTAATCAGTCCTTCGTATTCAGCAGCCACTTCCATCATGTCCGTCGATTCGCCGTGCATGTTGGAGGCAGTCAGGAAGGCTGCCTGCTTGTGAAGGAAGTCGTAGTCAACAATCGGGTTCTGTTCGGAAGAAACGCCTGAAACCGAATTGTCGGGTTCAGTGCCGGTAAAGGTCCATTCCCAAGACGTCGGGAAACCATCCGAACCGTCGCGGAACTGTACGGAAACAAGCGGTGCCACCATCGGCAGACGATTTTCCGCGTATCGGAATGTGGCAGGCGGAATAATATGTGCCGTTGGTGCCGTTCCGGTTACTTTGACAAATTTCGGGTAGGTTTTGGTGGATGTGTTCTGTCCGTCGCTGACTGTCAGTGAAACATCGTATTCACCGTCCTGCGTGTAATAGACTTCGCAGGTCTTCTGATTCGAAGTTTCTGGAGTTCCACCGGGAAAATGCCATGTCCAGCTTGTCGGGTTGCCGGTTGAGGCATCGGCGAAACTGACCGTTTCACCGGTCATGACTGAAACCTGGTCAGTGGCGTTGGCTGTGGCCAATGAGAGACCGTCAATGACAAAATCGCCCATATATCCGCCGTTGTCATATGCGTTGATGTTGCCATACTCAAACTTGAATTGAACTTCTTTGTTTTCCCATTCGGTCAGCTTGATTTCAAATTTTCTCCAGCTCCAGGGTTTTTCGCCCTTGTCGTCGGTGCTTGCCCAGAGTTGTGTCCACGATTCACCGTCTTCCGATGCCGACAGCGTAAGCGTGCAATCCTCGTTGAAATTCAAAGAGTAGCCCACATATCCGCTGATGGCCGCATTCTTTGGAATGGACAGTTTTGGGGAAATGGCCGAAGCTGTACCCCGGTTGTAGTAGCGATAGTCGCCCTCAATCTTGAGCGAACTCTTGTCGGCCGGATCTATCAGGGAAAAGGCCCGGTCACCGGTGCTTTGATAGAGTTGCCAGCTGAAAGTTTCGGCATTGTTGAGCGTCCAGCCTTCGGTGCCATTGTCAAAATTCTCTGACCAAATCACCGTTGATTCGCCGGATGATGTGCAACGAAAGTCGGCCTGCAGGCCGCTTTTGTTGGCGAAATAGGATGCGGGAAGGTAGGCTTGTGTCGCCGTCACCCGTTCGTTTGTCGTAAATTTGTGTTGCTGCACAGAAGATAGGGATTGCAGTTTCTGTGCACTGATGTTTGTCAGACAGAGCAGCGATAGCAGTGTCGGTGCAATTATTCTTTTCATTGTCATTTTATTTGATAAATTTCAATTGTGATTGTTTCCCATCTTTGGCCATGAAGGTGGCGATATATACGCCGGTCGGGAGTGATTGTGTGGAAACTACGGCATCACCTGTAAGGACAACAACACCGTTGACATTCATTACATGGAGTGTTCCTTCCTGGTTGCAGCGGAGTTCTTGTTGTTCGCGCAGATATCGGATAGCAGCTTCCTGTCGGATTGACGATACCGAGCTTTCGCCAGTCGGCTGGATTTCGATGCCCCGCAGGTATAATGAGCGCCAGTTGATGGTGCCGGAACAGTGGATTCCGATATTCCAATAGCCGGTTTCCTCGGCATAGAATTTGACTGATGTCGAGATTGTCATGGCACTGTTGACCAGGAATGAAGTGAGCGTTTCGGTCTGGTTTTCAGGAAGAGCTCCCTGTCCGAGTGTGATGTCCAGTGTCTTGTAGTCGTCTTCTGAAAGGGCTCTGTCAAGGTTGGCTGAAATCGTCACTTCGTATTCCATGCCTTTCGTCAGGGAGAATTTAGGAGACATGATCCAGTCGTCGGCTTCGCCTTCAAATCCGATTTCGGGAGCGTCGCTGTAAGTGCTGTATGACCATGTATGGCCGTCGTCATTGGCGTCGACAACGGTAAACAGTCCGAACGATTCTTTTGTGGCGAAATCGTTTGAATAAGGCGGTTCAATGCCTAGTCCCGCAATAACGCTGTTGGAAGAAGCCTCTTCCCCGACGAGGCCGGACGCTGTCACTGGTGTCACGGTGTAGACGTAGCTGTTCAGCTCTGTTACTCTGTCGGTGTAAGGGAGTTCGCCTGTGTAGCACGTTTCGATTGTCTCACCGTTGCGTGTGATGCTGTAGCCCATGCCGTCGGCATTCAGCCAACCGTTGTTGACGGTGGTTGTTGGCGGAATGAATGAAAGCGTAACGATATCGTTGTCGGCAGTTGCCGTCAGTTCCGTAACGCTTGCCGGCGTGTCTTCCCCAATCCATTCGGTGGTAGTGACGGTTTCTGAATATTGGTCAGCAAGATAAACTCTGACGGCATATTCATATTTTCCTGCTTCCGGAACGGCGGTATCGCTATATGTTTCTTGGGCTCCGGGAGTCGGATTTTCTTTTGTATAGACAAGTGTTTCGTTTCTGTAAACCTCATATTTGCTGATAGCTTCCAGCGCCGTGCCTGCATTGGATTGAGTCGGGTTCGTCCAGTTGAGGGTGAGTGAGAGAGCACCGTTTTCTCCGCGTACCGATGTCAAGTCCGCAATGATTTCCGGGACAATGGTGGATTCCTCGACAACAATACGGGTCAGATATACACTATTGTAACTTGTCTGTCCTGTCACATGGAAACCGATGCTCCAATTGCCCGATTCCTTCACGTTGACCGTCGTTTCGAACGGAGAATTGAATGTGCTGTTTAACAGATGGGATGCAAAGGGAGTGCCCATGCTTTGCCCGTCTTTGCCTACGGCTACTTCGATGGTCTTGTAGTCCGATTCCATAGCCCGTTCGAGTTCTGCATAGAAGGTCACTTTATAGACTTTTCCCTGTTCTAAGGCAATCGGAGGTGTTACCACCCAGTCGTCGGCTGTCGTTCCGCCCCAATAGCTGAACCCTTCGGTTGAATAGGAAGAGAAACTCCATGTGTGGCCGTCGTTGTTGGCGTCATATATGGAGAAAAGTGCGGCTTTATCTTTCGTATCGATTGTTTCGTCGTAAGGCACCGTGAAGGCAGGTCCGGCAATAATGGCTTCTGACTGAACGGCCGTACTTTCACCTCCTGATTTCGTCTTTACGGTGACACTATAAGAATAGGAACTCAGTTCCGTGATATTGTCCTTATAAGGCAATGTTCCATTGTAGGCTTCCTCGATCACGGTTCTATTACCGCCTGCGATACGCTCGATTTCATAGGTAAGTGCTGTCAAGTCGATATAGCCGCCGTTTTCACCTGTTGTCGGCGGTGTGAAGTTCAGCAGAATGCTGTTGCTTTCAGCGGTGAGGGTTATGTCGGTAACCGGATTTGGAATGTCCTCTCCAATCCAAAGCTCGTCGGAGTAGGTGGATGAGGATGTGCCCGTATTGTTGTATGCCGTGACACGATACTGATATGCTCCGGCTTTGGGAACGGTATTGTCGGTATAGGAAAGCTCCGCTCCCGGAGTAGCATTTTCGACAGTGGCAATTTCTTCATAATCGTTCCAAATCGAGCTTGCATCCAGTCGTTCGATGCGCACACCGGAAAGTTGGCTCAGCATGCCTCCGTCGGTATTTTTTGTCGGCATTGTCCATGTGAGCGTTGCTGCCAAGGCACCTTTTTCCCCTGCTACGACCTCAAGATTTGTAACAGCTTCGGGGTATTCCGGGGAGGCTGTTACGGAAAGTTCCTGTAGTGAGAATTCTCCATTATCAGCCCCGGAATAGCAGTGTATGGCAAAGTGATAATCCCCACTTTCGCCGGGCGTGAATTTGCAGGTCTGTTCTGAGAAATAAATGTCGGTAAAGTCTGTATTGGTGAGAAGAATCGTGGTTTGATCGTCGGTCGAGGTCGTTTTTCCGGCAGTGATGTCAAACTTTTGGGTATCCCATATCATATCTGTTTGCACCATGGCCGTAATGTTGTAGCTTTTGCCGGCTTCAAGGGTAATGGCTGGAGATATGATCCAGTCATCGGCTGCTTCTTTGTTAGAGTTAATGGAAACAGTCTGGTCCGATTCGTTCCAGGTCCAGACATAGGGCGTTTCTGATGGATTTCCGTCAACCACCGTCCATTCGGCGAACTTCTCGGCTGTGGTGAAATCCAATGTGCAGTCGGGTTTGTACTGCGATGTGTTTTGGGCAAAACCGCATATACAGCCCAAAACAATACCCGTGGTTAGAAGTGTAATTTTTTTCATAGTAGGGTAAGTTTATTGAACTATCTTAAATACTCACAATAAAATGGTAAACTGTAATCAAAAAAATTGACTGCAGAATGTCAAATTCTCAAAATGTAGTAACCTTAAAAAGGTGTGCGCAATTCAGTTAAATAGGTAAGTTGTATTAATCAAAGCAACAATCGGTGGATTTGATTATGCCATATCCTATATCCCAAAAAAGGAGAATAAAATTTCAACCTTGGTTTATGTTACGTTTTATTCTGGGCTACATCCTATGTTTCGCAAATATAACAAAATATTAATAAATATGTGCCGTATTGTTATAAAAATTTGATGATGGGTAACAATTAATATTCAATTGTTAGAGTATATAAGAAAAGTCGCCACTGCAAACTGTTTGCAATGGCGACTTAATGTTGAAATATTATGTTCGATTATTTTACGATAACTTTACGGCTGTCGTTGCCGTTTACGACGATGTAGATGCCTTGTGGAAGCGATATGCTTGTGTTGGCACTGATTGTCTGGTTGTAGACAAGTTTTGCATCGGTCGTATAAATGCTGATTTCAGCCGAGGATTGGGTCTCTACCATTACCTGTCCGTTGCAAATGTAGGCATCCCAGTTGCTTGTTGTGGTAACGTTTTCAACGGATGAAGTGTAGTCACTGATAGAGAAGTCGTCAATATTGACACGGTTTCCTGCTTTTTGCTGCAAACGGAAGCGTACTGGCTGAAGAATTTGTGCGATGACGGTGTATTCTTTCAGCATATCGCTCTTTTCAATAGTCAGCGTTTTCAAATCAATCCATTTGCTACCGTTGTCAACGGAGTAAGAAAGAACGACGGTTGCCGCTTCATCGTTGCCGTAAGGTGCTGCAAAGAATGTCACAGTTCCTGCACCGTTGTTTTTGTTTTCGTCCATCTGGATGGATGAATCTGTATTTTTGCCGAAGCAGACACCTTGGTTGTCATTAAATTTATCGCCGGCAGAACGGTTGCAGATACCAGCGTTGTTGAATTTCCACTTGCACGCGTTACCGGTATAGGATGTCAGACTATAGTTGTTTGACGGCTCTCCGGCTTCGAAATCTTCGAAGAATGTGCGCGGTGCTTCAACGCTGCCGACAATGTCGAGGGTGAAGCCTTCAACGGTTTCGGTAGACGCGCTGAGTGTACCGCGGTAGATGCCTTCGGCTAACGCCGGCATGCGGACATAGATGCGTTCGCCGTCGCGGTCAACAGTCAGTTGCTTGGTCCAGTTTGACTTGTCGGAACTGATTTGGAATTCTCCGGAAACGGTAACATTGATGTCTTCTTCGATGTATTCCGTATAAATCTCTACCGGCAGAACATTGGAAGCGGTGTTGGGTTCAGCAAAGAATACCAATTCGCCTTCCGGAAGGTTTGCTTGAATAATGCGGTCGGGCTCGGCAGTCGTTACGGTGATGACATTTGAAGTCTTTCCGGCAGCGTTCGACAATGAATACTTGTAGGTAGCCATATAGTCGAGTCCTGTTACGTTGTATTGCTGTGCAGAAGCGGCTACTTCCACCGGATAACCGGGTAGAAGGGTAGTGCCGTCGGCAAGGAATACCGACAGTTTGTATTTGCTGCCGTCGCGGTCTACATCGGTCCAGCGTGCAGTGAAGGAATCTGTCGATACGTTGGTGGCCTGAAGTGCCGGAATACCGTCAACTGCCTGTGCTTTCAGGTTGACAGTCGTGCTGACTTCCGAACTGGAAATTGTCAGTGTACCGTTGGCGGTTGCCGGTGTTGCTGTTGTATAGTTGACCGTAATGTTGGTACCGGTACTTGCCATTGCCACATCTTTTGTAATAGTTGTAGTGGTGGTGCTGAAACCTGTGCCGGAAATGCTGACACTGAGATTTTCGTTCAGTCCCTGTGCTTTTACGTTGATGGTGGTCGACAGCGTTTTCCTGATTGCGGTTACGCCTAAATCGAATGTCTTGCCGTTGACAGGTGATGTTATGACGGGATCGACGATTCCTCCTGGTACCCAACCTTGAGAATTTTTGTCACCCCAAATGAATTCGGCTAATTCTGGATGGTCAATAAACGGGTTACGGTTCTTTTGATATTTGGAAACCGCATTATTTCGGTCTATTTCCTTTTGGCTGACAGGGTCCTGTCGGTGCCATTTCATCAGCAGGTTTACGGCCCATGTCGTATAGCATGGATAGCTGTTTCCTGCAAGCATATCGCTGTGCCAGTCTTCTATTCTGTCGTTGTAGCAGGCAGCCATGTAGAAGTAGGTACGGGCAAAGTCGCCTTTATATTCATCGGCGGGTTCAAAAACGGTTCCGCTGTATCCAGGGAAAGTGGATTTCCCCAATTTGCCGGTTCCTTTATTGCTACCGCTTTGAAGGTAAGTTCCATTGGCACATTCTCCATAAGGATAGTTGCTGCGTTGGCCATTTACTTTCCCGTCAGTCGGATAGATATGGTAGGCATCGGAATGCATCGGGCTTTGGTCGTCAAACCAACTTTTGGGCATGGAATGTTCGCGGTTGTAGCAGTCGCCAACGGCAGTATAGCTGCCGCATTTGTCCTGTCCTGCATAGAACGTTGCAGTGGAGTACATGTCCCAGATTTTGTTGGTGCCGGGATATACGTCCGATGTTTCGTATACTCTCCAAAGACCGTCGTAGCCGACATCGGTGTGAGGACCAATGATGTCGCACAACGCTTCGAGCAGGGCTTGTTTGTTTTTACCTTCGGCGCTTTTGTAGTAACCGGCAGGCGCTTGGGCGAATAATGATGTGCTGAAAGAAAGAAGTAATGACAGCACAAAAAGTTTTCGTGTAAGTGTATTATTCATTAGTTCTTTAATTAGTTGATAGCGGGTTAGTCTTTCTTAAGTTTTTTCCCTGCAAGCATTCCGCATGCGGCAAAAATGTCTTCACCGCGAGAACGGCGAATGGTGCATAACACTCCTTTTTCATTCAGATAGTCGCGGAACGCCACCATCCGTTCTTCGTTCGAAGTGTTGAGGTGAACGCCCGGAATGGCATGGAAACGAATCAGGTTGACGCGTGCCTTCAGGTCTTTTAACAGCTTGCAAAGGGCTTCGGCATGGCGGTTGTCGTCGTTAAGTCCGCTCCACATGATATATTCCACTGACAGACGGCGCTGATGGGCGAAATCGTAATTGCGGAGCAGTTCCATTACTTTTGTTATCGGATAGGCTTTTTCCACAGGCATGAGTTTGAGACGTTCTTCGTGGAACGGCGAATGCACACTTATAGCTATATGAACATCCGTCTGCTCGGCAAGTTGTTTCAGTTCGTCGAGTTTTCCGATTGATGAAACCGTAATGCGTTTCGGACTCCATGCCAGTCCCCATTTTTCCGTCATGACACGGAGTGACTTTATCACTTCTGTTAAATTGTCCATCGGTTCGCCCATCCCCATGTACACGATGTTGGTGAGCGATTCCGATTCAGGAATGCTGAAAATCTGGTTGATGATTTCGTTGGCAGTCAGGTTTCCGTGGTATCCCTGCTTGCCGGTCATGCAGAACTGGCAGTTCATCTTGCAGCCCATCTGTGAGGAAACACAAAGGGTTGCACGGTTATTGTCGCGGTCGTTGTCGGGAATATAGACGCTTTCAATCATTTTTCCGCCGGTCACTTCAAACAGATATTTGACCGTTCCGTCGACGCTGCGCATCTCGCTGACCGGTGCCTTGCGTCCTACGCAATAGTTTCCCTTCAGCTTGTCGCGGTTGACTTTCGACAAGTTGGTCATCTCGTCAATGTCTGTGATTCGTTTTTCGTACAGCCATTGAGCCATTTGTTTTGCCGTAAACCGTGGCATGCCATTATCGGCGGCAATCACTTGCAGTTCCTCCAAGGTCAGCCCAAGCAGCGGTTTTTTATCGTTTTCTACTGATGCCATTTCTAAAAGTGATAAGGGATACAAATTTAGAAATATATTTTTGAATGAGAGTCAACAAATGGTAGCAAGTTTTGTGAAATGTTGGTTACAAATCATTAAAATTGTAATGAAGTGTTCCCGGAAAAGTGTAACGTGGCTATTTTTTGATCAGTTGATATACCTTGTAGAGGCAGGCTACTGTCAGCAATGCTGTCAGTGTGACGGCGATGACCGTTTGACGGGTTTCCATCAATACCAGTACTGCCGACGTGGCGACGAGAGCGAAAAGTGTAAGACGGTTTGCTCCGCGTGCAACAGAAAATCCGTATTTTCGGAAATAGGGTATTCCCACAATGATGCAATAGAGGAAGTACCAGAGGATGTATGAGATGCCGATACCTGTGAGTCCCCAGTAGTGGTAGAATACGATGTTCAGTATGAATCCGGAAACGGTGCTGAGCAGTTCAGTCAGCAGATACGTTTTCCCGTCCCCTTTGGCTAAAATGACGAATGCCAGGCACCAGGAATAGGCACGAAAAACAGTCCCTAAAATGGCAAATGAAATAAAGGGGATGACGACATGAAATTCCGGAGAATAGAGAATACTGACAATCCATTCGCGCATCACAAGAAACAGCGACACGATGGGTAGAAGCATGAGCATGGCGATGTTCATTTCCTGGGAAACGAATGCGTGTGTGCGCATGCGGCTGTTGTGGATGCCGGACAGACGGGGATAGTATTCCATTCCGATGGCGGTGAAAATCAGCCCGACATATTTGTTGACAAGCGTAAAACCTGCCTGATAGAATCCTACTTCTTTTGTTCCGGAAGTGTGGTTGAGATAGACGGAGAATATGTAGGCAAAAAGCAGTGTGACGAACAGACTTACCGTCATGTAGATGCCCAGACGCACGAATTCTATGCCTTTGTCGTAGGCTTCCTTTGCCGATACTTTGACCGGTGTATAGTCTTTGTGGCGGAACAACAGAGTGAACAGCAGTACCATCGTGCTGTATGCAACGATAGACGGAACGATGCTTTCTTCTCGCCAGAAATAGAACATGGGAATGGAGATGAGGAGACCTCCCACCACGCCCCATACCGATGCCTTGGCAAGCCGTTTAAGCGCGGAATTTCCTTGAAGAATCGCCTGCTCTCCGCCGGTTAGGCCGTTGAACAGCAAAACAACCGACAGCAGAACGAATTCCCATGAGTGGTTGTCTGTTCCGAATGTGATACGGCTCAAAAGCGGTGCGAGCGCAATAGTCAGAACTGCGCCGCCGATGCTGGTGAACCATGCCCATTTTTTGACAACGGCAATGGTTGTGCCGACAAGTTTCGCCTTGCCCGACTGACGGGCAATGGCCATGTCGCGCACACTGCTGTTGCGAATGCCCAACGACGTGGCTGCGCTTAGCATGTCGATGGCGTTGTTGAACAGACCGAACAGACCGACTCCGGCAGGACCTATCCACACGGCTACCAGTTTCGTGCGGATAATGGAGCAGAGAATGGAAATTACCTGTGCTCCTCCGAAAATACCCATTGCCTTGACAATGGTCCGTGATATGTTCGTCCTGTTGTTCACTATTTATAGTTGGATTTTATAGATGACGTAAGCTATTCCTCTGCCGCCCAACCCTGTTTTTTGGAAAATCAATCCTTGATTAAGATATGTACCATTGTGTTCGTTGGATGTACCAAAATCATAATATGGTTTGTCGCAAAAAATCTTGGTTAATAATTCATTGTGCAGAAACGGAATTGCATGGTAAAATTCTCCGGATTCATTAGTGGCTGAATATTGCATGTGTACTGTAGTTTCGGTTATAAAAAACAAGCAGCCAGCAATTAAATCGTTATTTTTATAGACACTGAATAGCCTAATGTGTTGTGGAAACTTGTTTTTTAAATAAGAAATTTCGTTATAATTGTGTACAGGTAATACATTATATTTCTGATTTAAATGCATTGTTAATAATTTCCAAAAAGCGTTGAGGTTAAGTTCTTCGTTAATTTTCAAACAAGCCTTTTGTGCTTTGTTTATATTTCGCTTAGTGTTTTCTCTTATGTATAAAGGATATTCGTGGGGTAATACTACCGTCGATATATTGCAGGTCTCTATCGTTGCATGATGCCGAAATAGGGCATACAGATCTTCTTCTGCCGGATATTTATGGTAGATGTGAGGAATGGCTTTATAGATTAGGGAGTGAAATCCGTTGGCTTGCAGATATGCGCACATGCTGTCGAAAATTTCCAGCATGTTGTTGGCATTAAAGTGTTTTACCTGTGTCAGCCAGCCGCCAAACGTCAGTCCCTGATGGGAATAGAGCGTGTCGCCGTCGGCGTTGGCCGGAAGCAGGGCTATCAGTTTCCCTTTATCGTTGAATGCCATCAGCGAGTGATCGTTGAAGCGGTCGGAATGATAGTCCATATAGTCACGGTAGTGGAGGAATGTGGCATTCTTGGAGAGTGCCACAAATTCGTCCCACCGTTGCTTGTCGTCAGTCGTATATCTGCGTATTTCTACCATGTCAGCATATTATTTTAGCCAGAGTTCCGGGTTCAGTTCCTGCCGTTCCTTGCGGATTTCAAAGTGGAGCAGCGTGCGGTTTTCGTCTTCAATGTCCGAGAAGATGGTACCGATGGCTTGGCCTCCCTTCACTTTGTCGCCAGTCTTGACATTGATGGTGGCAAGACCTGCGTAGACGGTCAGATAGTTACCGTGGCGAATCATGACAATGTTGTTGAAGCCCGGCTGCTTGAAAATGGCTGAAACTTTTCCGTCAAAGATGGCAACAGCCATAGCACCCTGGTTGGCTTCGATATCAATACCCATATTGTTGGTTTCCACATATTTCAGTTCCGGGTGCTTTTGCCGACCGAACGGTCGAACGATGCGGTAGTTGCCCGTAACCGGGAACGGAAGCTTGCCCTTGTTCGATTCGAAACTTCCGGAGAGCTTATATTCTTCGTTGTCCATCGTGTAGGTTGCCTTTTTCTGTTCCTCTTCCTTGCGTTTGGCTTCTGCACGTTCTTCGGCCAGCTTTTCTTCCTGCTTCTTCAGTTCCTGCTGACGCTTTTCAATTTCTTTCTGGCGTTTCTTCAGTGCTTCCTGCCGTTGCTTTTCGTCCTTTTTAGCTTGTTTTTCCTGTTCCTTACGAATCTTTTCCAGCTCTTTTTCCTGCTGTTCGCGTTCGATGCGGATACGTTCTTCCTCCGCTTTGCGGGCTTCTTCAGCTTTGCGTGCGCGTTCTGCTTCTTCAGCCTTGCGCTTCTCCGCTTCGATGCGTGCACGTTCGGCAGCCTTGCGTTCTTCTTCTTCAATCAATTTGTTCAACTGTTGGTCGAGAGCCCGTGCCTGCTGCTCTTTTTCACGCAGTACCTGTTGCAGCTCCGCACTTTCAGCCTGCAGCGATTTTACGATGCGGTCCTGTTCCGTCCGTTTGCTTTCAAGGCTCAATTTGGTTTGGTTTATCTTGCTGATGGCCGCATTTTTCTCTTCCTGCAGTTTCACAAGCTTTGCCTTTTCTTGCTCCAACTGTTTTTGCAGCTCCTTGATTTCTTTTGTGCGTGACTCTCTCCAGCGGGAAAATTCCTTCAGGTAGCGCATACGGCGGTAAGCCTGATGGAATGATTCGGCCGAGAAAAGGAACATCAGTTTGTTGCCCGATGTCCGGTGGCTCCTGATTTTCTGTATGGCGTTCAGGTAGCGGTCAAGCAGAGTGTTGAGTTTCCCGTTGTTGGCCTCAATTTCCTTGTTCAGCTTGTCTATCTTTATATTGATTTCCGCCACTTGCTGATTGAGGTCGACAAGCGTTTTTTCCTGAACCTTGATGTCAGCCGTGATTCGGTTGAGGCTGTTCAGTGACTTTCGGGTTTTGTTCTTGTTTTGATTTATTTTCTGTGAGGTTTCCTTTATCTCCTGTTGGGTTGTCTGCTTTTGTCGCTTGATTTGGTTCATTGACGGAGTCTGCGCTCCGGCCAAAACGGCGACACCGGCAACAAGGATGCACAAAAGTCTGTTTGTTTTCATCTTATTGCTGAGTGAGAAGTTTGATAAAATCCTGCAAGTCCATACGTCGTGCATTCGACGGCACCTGTATGTTGTCGGTCAGTCCGGTGTCCCAACTGAAATCTTTCGTGTAGGACAGTCTTGTCTGCATGTTGCTGTCGCCCAATGGCAGTTCCAGATTGATTTCCGAAGCAAATATTCCTTTTGTCGACATTCGGAATGCGTGGAAATTGGCGGCAAAGGGCAGATAGGCAGAATTTGTCGCTACAACCAGATTAAAACTGCTGACGTTGTTTCCGTTCATGTCGAAGTTGTAGCTGAACGAATTCGGTTGCTTCTTGGGCGAAATGTTCCAGTTGCCGTCGGTGTCAGGGTTTGTGGCGTTGAATTTCTTCCGGTTCTTGTCGGTGATGGGTCCTTCTTCCGGTTGGAAAGGGCGCGACAGGAAGAGAGCCTGCAGGGATGCTACATCGAGGTCGAAACCTACAAGGCTGGTAATATTGCCGGCGAAATAGGTCTTGTGGAATTTGTCGACCGCGACAATTGAATCATCCGACAAGTAGATTTTTCCCATTTCAATGCCGAGAATAGGGCGAATGGAAATGGAAACCAGCTTGTCGTTGACCATTTTCAGTATTATCGGCGACGAGATGGATGAGTTTCCGCTGTTGATAGTCAGTTTTCCGTTGATGGTCACATCCTTCCATTCCGGCACTGTTTCAGCTACTGTCTGCAGGGTGAAACTGCCGGTTGCCGTTTGTTTTGTTTCTTCTGTATATGTTTGGCTGTCGGCTGTGGGCTTTGCGGTGCGGCAGGCGAACGTGAGCAGTGCGACTGCCATAATTGCCGCATAGCGGACTACCGGGAAAATTCTATTCATAGAAATATGTTTTGTTTTTGACTTTCTTTTTCAGCATTTCGGATTCCGGATTTTTTTCCAGTGCCTTTTTCCATGCTTCCAGCGCCTCGTCCGGCTTACCGTTCATGAAAAGAATATCGCCGTAATGCTCGTATACTTCGGAAGAAAAATCGGATTCTTCGCCGACTTCGAATACTTTGTTCATGTATTCGAGGGCGGTCTTATAGTCCTGCATCGCAAAGCAAATCCAGGCGTAGGTGTCGAGGCTGGAAACATTTTCAGGGTCGGCCTCCACTGCAATCTGCGACAATTCCTTCGCTTTTTCCAGCTCTTTCCCGCTCAGACAAAGGAAGTAGGCGTAATTGTTCATTGTCAGATAGTCGTTAGGCGACAGTTCCAGTGCCATGTCGTAGTATTCAAAGGCTTTGTCTTCCAGTTTCTGGTTGTAGAAGATTTCAGCCATTCCGGAGTATATTTCGGCCTTGTTTACCAGATTCTTGTCCTCGTCCTTGTCAAGTATCTCTTGATACAGTTCCAAAGCTTTGTCGTATTCTTTCATGCGGCTGTAGGCGACGGCTGAAATTTGCAGGATGCTGTACTCGTCCGGATTGTAGGACAGCGCCTTTTCTCCGGTTTCTATTGTCTTTTCCGGCTTTTCGAGATAGATATACAGCCACATGAGCCGTTTCCAGTTTTCGATGTCGGTAGGATCGATGTCGAGCGCAAAGTTCAGCTGTTCGGCAGCTTCACTGTATTTCTTTTTGAATGCCAGATAATTGTAGTAAAGTTTCCGGAATTCGGTTTCGTGCGGGTGCTGTTCGATGATGATTTTGAACATATTGTCGACGCGTGCCGAAGAGTCGTTGTCTTCGATGCTCTGGCGGATGTAGCTGGTCAGCACGTCGATTTTCGTCGGAACGTCGATGTTCTTGTTGACAATGGCGGCGGTAATTTCCTTTTCATAGTTGAGGGAGTCGCCCAACGCCGTGTAAACCGAGGCTTTCGAAAGGTTGACATAACCGTTGTCGGGGTCAATTTCCTGGGCTTTGTTGAAGAACACCATGGCGCTGTCGGTGTTTTGCAGTTGCATGTAGATGTTGCCCATCAGCATGTTGTTCGACACGTTGAGCGGAGCGGCATCGTAGAGTTTCTTTCCTTCACCTATGGCTGCCGTTGTGTCGTTCAGTGCAAGGTAATAGCTGATTTTCTTTACGGAAATGGCTTCCGACATGCCTTCCGCCTTTTCCAGTTCGTCGTAGACGGCAATGGCTTTGCGCAGATCCTTTTTCTGCACATAGCAGTTGGCAAGCATGGGGTAGCATTGCACCTTTTCCGGGAACTTCTTCACAAGCGTTTCCCATACTTCCGTTGCCATATCCACTTTTCCGAGATGCAGACAAATGGCAGCGAAAATATAGTTTTCGTAGTATTCTTCGGGGTGAGCGTCGGTGTAGGTCTTCATCAGATTCAGTCCGTAGTTGATGACGGAATTCGATTTGCCTGTTACCGTGATGCAGTAACCAAGGTCGTAGCCGTACCGCTTGTTGGTCGGGTCCAGTTCGTAGGCCCGCTTCACGAGGGAGTAGTACGACGACATGTCGTCCATGTTCTGGCGTATCAGTGCTTCGAGATAGTAGTACTCGGCCTTGTTGCGGTCGGCAGTGCTGGTTTGCGGCTGTTCTTTTGCATTGCCCGGCTGGTAGAGCAGGCAGGCGCAGATGACTGCAGCTATTTTGATCAGTAGATTTTTCACTGTGAATACGTTTTTTAGTTTAGGATTATTTTACTCCGGTATGTCCGAATCCGCCACTGCTGCGTTCGCTTTCGGCAAGCTGCTCGACGCATTCCCATTCAACGGTGGAATGGCGTGCCACTACCATCTGGCAGATGCGTTCGCCGGGATTGACAGTAAACGGTTCATTGGACAGGTTCACAAGGATAACACCAATCTCTCCGCGATAGTCGGCATCGACCGTACCCGGCGAATTGAGCACGGTGATTCCGTGTTTCAATGCCAGCCCGCTTCTTGGGCGGATTTGGCACTCATAGCCTTCCGGCAGTTCGATGAACAGTCCGGTCGGAATCAGTTTGCGTTCCAGCGGGTGGAGCGTAACTGCTTCCTCCAGATAGGCTCGGAGGTCCATTCCTGCGGAATAGGGAGTGCTGTATTGTGGGAGCGGATTGTTTGACTTATTTATAATCTTGACGGTTACTTTGTCCATAATTTGCGTTATTAATGTGAGAATCAACTGCGAAAATAGTGAAATCCCGTCAAATTCGGGTAATCTTTTTTATTAATTTAGCATAATATAAAATGAATAAAGGCCGTCCGTTGGGGACAGCCTTCAGTAATCGTTGAGTAATCGTAAGGATTACTTTCTGATTCCGAGCTCTTCTTTTGCAATGATGGCACGGTAGCGGTTGATGTCTGTTCTGATCAAGTAGTCAAGAAGACGACGACGCTTACCTACGAGCATCTTAAGAGCGCGAGTTGTGCTATGATCCTTGTGATTTGACTTCAAGTGTTCAGTCAAATGAGCAATACGGACAGAAAATAATGCAATCTGTGCCTCTGGAGACCCAGTATCAGTATTCGACTTACCGTACTTCTCGAAGATCGCTTTCTTTGCTTCAGAATCTAAATGCATTCTAAATGATTTTTAAATAGTTAATACTTAATTAGCGGTTGCAAAGATACATATCTTTTTAATACTGACGAAATTTTTTTGAAATATTTTTATTTTTCCTTTTCCGCTTCCAGCAGTTTGTCGCGCGTGATGCGTTTGAAAAATATGTCGCTGTCGCTTATCTCCGGCAATTGCGGTTGGCTAAGCCGCAGGTCGTTGCGGGTGTACAGGTAGAACGGAATCGGTATGCGGAACACTTCGCGGATGGTGTCTTTATGCACCAGTCGGTAGCCGCTGTTTTCCATCAACGCGGTGGGGCGGCACGTTTCCGGCAGGTCGGCGCAGATGATGAAATCGGCTTTTCGGTGGCGAATATCTTCGTTTCTCAGTTGCTTCATGTCGTCGGTGGCGCCGGTTTGCAATATCCAGTAGCGGCTTG
>ULSN01022418.1_pt1 | contig 19336 bp, 13 predicted proteins | sample 1956771 | NCBI WGS metagenome assembly ULSN01 (sample SAMEA4835709, study PRJEB28245) | human gut metagenome | biome: gut microbiome; material: fecal sample | place: Denmark | collected 2008
AAGGTGGCCGAAGCCACCTTGGAAAGTGTAGGGATGTTACTTCTTGCTGGAGCGCGCCGCCTTCACCGCTTTGGCACAGTCCTCGGGACTGACCGGGCGGCAATTCTTGATCAAGGCCGTAGCCACGCCGATGATGCTGCAAGCGTGGTCCGCGCTGATGCGCCTGGCAGCAGCCGATTCGTCGCCTGGTACGAGCCATTTAGACCCGTCCTCGTCCTCGAAATAGACCTTGACGGTGGGCAGGCCGTCGTAAATGGCCAGGACGAACTGTCCCGACTGTGCGGTGTCCTGTTTGCGCATTCTCAACTCGTCACCCTTGTGCATGCGGTAGCCGGCAAAACTGTCGTCCGCCAAGCGGACGATGAAGTTGCAGTCGGGTGCAATCGCCCGGGGGACTCGGTACATCTCTTGATGGATGCAACCATGATCATCGGATATACCCTCGTAAATGGGGATCAGGACCATGTCGTCGTTATCCACTTCCTCAGCTTTCCAGCCTTGCTGGCGCATGAGATCTACAAACTCGCTTTCTGTCATAGTTTTTTCTTCGCTTTTCATGATAGAATACTTATTTAATTAGACATACTTCTTACGTGGTGCGAAGGTAGGAACTTTTATCGACATGACCAAATAATAACCGTGAAAAAAAGTTTCTTCTTGCACAAGGACCATTCGGCCACGGCGATAGAGAGAAAAAATAAAGGGCCCGAACTGTCACAGCCCAGACCCTTCCGTTTACAATCTTAGTTACTAAATTTATTTTACCTTAAAACCCTTTTTGTGTAATATTCCATTAGAAAAAGAGGTAGCGGTTGTCAACCACTCCTGCGCCGAAGACGAGGTCTTGCATGAAGTTGCCCATGTACTGCATAGCACGCTGGCGGCACATTTGAATCTGCTGCTCCTCGTTGTACTTGCCCGGACGCATCTGCTTCTTCACAACCTGGAAGACATAGACGCCGGCGTTGCCCTTGACAGGGGCGGAGCAGAACTTGCCCTGAGCCGTGGCAGCCACGGCACCCGAGAGGGCGGGCTCAGCAGCACCCGTGGCCTGGATGAAGGCAGGGGCTGCAAACGTGATCTGATTGACCGTGCTGACCTTGGCACCCTTGGCCTGGGCAGCAGCGATGCTGTTGACGCCCTTGAGCTTGGCCATGATCATCTCGGCCTTCTTGTCGCGGATCACCTCGCGCTTGAGAATCTCCTTCACCTGGGCGTCGTCCCAAGGACGGTAGCCCTGCGGATGGATCTTGGTCATGCAGAGCACCAGCAGGTGGTCGTTCTCCTTGCCAGCCTCGAAGAGCTGGGAAACCTGTCCCTCCTTGGCCTCGAAGATCCACTTGATGGCGTCGCGGATGCCGGAACCACCGACGTTGCCCACCGTATGGCTGGAGGTGGCGAAGTCGTTGAGATCCTGGACCGTGTAGCCAAACTTCGTGGCGTGCTTCTGCAGGTCGGCCAGACTGGCCTGGCTCTGCGTGACAAACTGGCTGAAACGGTTGTAAGCCTTGGAGTAGGTATCGTCGGAGAAACGGATTTCCTTCTTGATGACGGCAGCGACGGCCTTGTTCTTCATCGCCTTGCGGTTGAGCACCTGGATGACGACGTTGCCCTGGGTGAGCTCAATGTTCTGCGTCGAACCGACGGCACCGTTGAGCAGCGCCTCGATGTAGGCACGGTTGTCCTGGCTCATCGTGGTGGCCTGCTCATACATCGCACCCGTGAACCACGTCGTGGTGCTGTCCTGGCCGTAGCGCTTGGCGATGGCCTGGAAGTCGCCACCAGCGGCGAGCGCCTTCTGGATGCTGTCGGCGGAAGCGCGAGCGGCCTCCAGCGTCTTGCCACCCACCTGGATCTGACGGAACTCCACGGAGTCGGGGAGCTCGGTGCGAGAGAGGATGCGGACGATATTGTAGGTGTTGTCCTTCGTGTTCTCCACGACGCTGGTCGTACCGACGGCCATGGAGTCGATCTTGGAGGCGATGTCGGGGTACTGCTGGAAAGCCTTGCCGCTGACGGGGAGGCCGATGTACTGGATCATGCTACCGCTCTTGCTCACCACCTGGGTGGGGTCGGCGGCTGCGGCGAGCTGCTTCTGATAGCCGGCCATGTCCTTCTGGAGCTGGGCACGGTCGGTGGCGCTGGCCTTCACCTGGACGTCAACCATCTTGACGTCGCGCGTCTCCTGCTGCTGGCGGAAGGCGGGCTTCAGCTCCTCATACTTCGCCTTGAGCTCCTCGTCCGTCACCTTGATGTCGGCGTCCTTGATGGTGTTGTAGGCGATGGAAGCCAACTGGATCTGGGCCTCCTCGTTCTCCTCGTTGAAGGCCATCTTGGCCTCTACCTTGTTGGAGAGGACGCAGTTGGCCAGGAGCGACTGATACTTCTGGGCCAGGAGCTGCGTGCGGAGGTTCTTCTCGACGAAGAGCCAGTAGTTGTAGGCGGGGCGCATCTGATCGAGCTGCTGGCTGTTGTTGCTGGCCTCGGCCTTGCGGTAGGCGTCGATAAACTGCTTGAGGATCGAAACGTCAAAGCGGCCGGTCTGCTGGTTGACGAACGGGGTCTGCGTGAGCAGCTGGTTCGTACCATCGTTGAGGACGTTCTGGAGTTCGTCCTCGGTGACGGTCAGACCGAGCTTCTTGCAGTCTTCCTTCATCACGCGCTCGGAGACGAGCTGCTGCCATACCTGGTCCTTCAGCTGGTTGAGCTGGTCCTCGCTGAGGTTGTCGGTGCGCATGGTCAGTTTCATCGCATCCTGATACTCCTCAAGGAGTTTTTGGAAGTCCTGCACGTAGATTTTCTCGCCAAGGACCTCACCTATCTGCTGGCTGTTCTGACCTTTAATGCCATTGCAGGAACGGAAAGCCTCCTCGGCAATGAACGCAAATAGACCCAAGCCGATGATGACGATCAGCAAGATGCCTTTGCTTCTGATTTTTCCTAAAGCTGTCATTTTTTACTTTATTTTTTATTATTTCTTTTCTCTCTATTTCTCTCCACCTCGCCCGTTTTCGGCTCCTTGCCCGCCCGCTTTTCGGATCCTTGGAGGACCGTCCGGAGGGGCTACGCGGCGCATAGCAGGATGGAAAATGCGTACAAAATTAATAAAAAGTTGGCAAATGACGGAATAAATTGCCGACAATTTGCGTTTGCCGCCCCGTTTCTTTGCTTTTTGACCGCCAAGATCGGCCATAATGCGGGTTCTGACAGGGCGTTCTTTCTATTTTTCTTGTCGCGGACGCTACTCCTCGGCCACGTGGAGGCGCACGACCTCGATCTTGGTCATGGTCTTCTTGACGATCTTGAAGTGGTACTTGCCCACCTTCACCACCTCGTTGAGTTTGGGAAAACTCTGGTAGGCGTGGAGGATCAGTCCGCTGATGGTCTTGTACTCGCCACTGTCGGGCAGTCCGAGGTTGAAGAGCTCGTTGGCCTTGTCGATCTCCAGGCGTCCCGAGAGGATGTAGTCGCCGTCGGCGGCCTGCTTGGCGATATAGTTGGTGTTGTCGTGCTCGTCCTCGATGTCGCCGAAGATCTCCTCGACGATGTCCTCCAGCGAGACGATGCCCGAGGTGCCGCCAAACTCATCGACGACGACGCCGATCGACTTCTTCTGTCCGAGGAAGATCTGCATGAGTTTCTGTGCCGCCATGGTCTCGGGGACGAAGGGCATCTGGCGGATATGGTCGTGCCATTTCTCGCGGGCGCGGAAGAGTTCGAGGGTGTGGATGTAGCCGACGATGTGGTCGATGTCCTCCTTGTAGATGAGGATCTTGGAGTTGCCGCTCTCGACAAACTTCTGTTGCAGTTCGTCGGCCGAGCAGTCGTAGGGGACGGCATTGATCTCCGTGCGTGGCACCATACAGTCGCGGACCTTGAGGTCGGGGAAGTCGAGGGCATTCTGGAAGATCTTCATCTCGTCATCGACCTCGCCCCCCTGCGGCGTGTTGTCGATGGAGGACTGGACGAGGTCGTCGAGGTCCACCTTGGTAAACGTGCCGTCGTTGTTGCCCTCCTCCATCTTCACACCCATGAGGCGCAGGAAGAGGCGCGAGAGCAGGGTGGAAAAGCGGCTGATGGGCCACAGGACGATGTAGAAGAGGTAGGCCACGGGCGCCAGGAGGCTCATGAGGCGGTTGGGATTGCTCTTTAAGAGCGTCTTGGGGAGAAACTCGCCCGTGAAGAGGATGACGAGGGTGGAGCAGACGGAGTCGAGCATGACGAGCGTGGCGTCGTTGCTGATGCCGGCCAACTGCCACAGGCCGTCGAAGATGCGGGCGAAGAGGATGCCATAGACCACCAGCACGATGTTGTTGCCCACGAGCATGGTGGAGACAAAGCCGTTGGGGTTGGCGTAGAAGACTTTCAGGCAGTGCTGCGAGAGTCCGCTCTGGTCCTTGCCGACCTTCATCAGAAGGCGGTTGCTGGCCACGAAGGCGATCTCCATGCCCGAGAAAAAGGCCGAGAGCACCATGGTGGCCAGGATGGCTATTATATTATAGGTATAGGTGTCCAATCTTGTTCAAATATGATTCACGATTCAGGGCTGCCGACGATCGGCAACCGGTGGTCTCCCGTCGAGGACGGGTTGGGCGGCGGCAGGTGGCCCCGGAGGGATCGGCGTTCCCTCCCTGCGACCTGCCGAGGGATCCATGTCGGCCTTGTCGAAGAGACCCCAGCCCTTGGCGTCGCCGATCTCATACTCCGTCATGGTCTCGTTGCTGCGGAAGTAGTCGCCCTGGAGTTCGCGGTCGGGCGTCTTGATATGGGAGAAGACGTGGGAGTAGAGCTGGTGCTCCGCCTCGTCCCAGTAGAGCTGCTGGCTCGCATACTCCACGCCCTGGGCCGTACGGATGCGCACGCGGCCACGGAGCACCCAGCGGCGCAGTTTGTCGTAATAGACGGCGCTGTCGCAGGAGATGTAGCCCAGCACGCGCTTCTGCTCGTCAAACTGCGTCAGCAGGATGCCCTTGTCGAAGGTCCAGCGCGAGGGGTTGCGGTTCTCGTTGATCTCCCAGCGCTCGGCGACGATGCGATACTTGATGACGCCGGAGTCGGAGATGAGCGTGTTGACGCCGTAGGTCGTCATGATGGGCACGGAGTCGCGGTCGTGGACGGCGGGGGCGGTGTGCTCCTTGGGCTGGTTGCAGCCTGCGGCCAGGGCCCCTGCCAGCACGAAAGAGAGCATGGAGGGCAACAAGCCCCTCATGCCCTGGTGGTCGCTTCTCGTGTGATAGTTTAGAAATCTCATGCGGTCGTGGCAGCCTTTGCGGTCAACATAGGTCCCTCGCAGGGCCTATTCGACCTTGAACTTGGCGAACATGCGCTCGTTGAAGGTGAAGCCGATGTTGATGCGGAACGTGTTCTCCGTGAGCATCGAGGAAGCCTCGCGGCGCACCCATTGGGCGGAGATGTTGAGCATCGACCGGTTGTTGTAGCTGTTGACGATGGGGATGCCCAGGCCCAGCGAGGCCGAGATCTCCTTGGGGCCGTCCTGGCCGTTGATGGTGAAGTAGGGCGTGGCGTAGCCGATACCCGCACGGTAGTGGAGGCGGCTGAGGAAACCACGGTGGCGCTCGCCACGGCAGTAGTCGGCTCCGAGGACGATCTTGTGGCGGTCCTTGAGCAGTCCGCTCTGGAGCGCGTAGCCGCTCTGGTCGGAATACTGCGGGTAGTCGAGGCTGCCCCATTTCTGCAACTGGTAGTCGGCGCCGACCATCAGTTGGCCGTTGTGGCTATAGACGGCTCCCACGCCGAAGGTATGGGGCAGGTCGAGGGCCTTGGAGATACGGAAGCGGGTCGTGTCGGCCACGGCCAACTGCGAGTTGTTCTTGATGACGGAGAGCTCGGGGTCGGCGTTGAGACTGTGGCCCAGACTGTAGGTCAGACCCAGCGTGACCTGGTCCTTGGCGCTGAGGGGCTGCGTGTATTGTAGTCCGAAGTCGAGCTTGTAGCTGCGCACCTCAGCGGTGTAGGTGCGCTGGAGCGTGTTGACGTAGGCGTCGCTATACGTGTTGGTCACGTTCTTCGTGTAGCCTCCCCAGAGATAGGAGATGTTGGCACCGACGGAGAGATTGCGTAGCGGCTCCGCACCCACGCCGAGATAGACCTGGTGGAGGCCCTGCGATCCGCTATACTTATTGTTGTAGGTGGCCGTGGGCGACTCGGGGGAGAGGCTGCTGTTGATGTGGGCCGAGTTGGCGTAGTCGTAGCCCACGTTGGTGTAGGGCAGCAGACCGAAGCTCACGCCCACGCCGCGAAACAGGCGAAGGCCCGCCACCACATACTCCAGGTCGGCATTGCGCGCATGGACCGAGCGGCCGCCCTCCTTGAACTGCGTCATCTGGAGGCTCACGCCCGCGTCGAAGATGAACGACAGGGAGTCGAGGGCCGAGTAGGAGGCCGGGTTGAGGGCGTTGACTTGGTTGTTGAGCCGGAGGCCATAGGCCAGTCCGTTCATGCCGCGGCTGAAACTGCCCGACTGTTCGGAGAGTTCGCCCAGGCCATACTGGCTGTAGGGGGAGTTGGTGCCGCTCTGCGCATGGAGTCCGAGGGAGGAGAGGAGCAGGAGCGAAGCTGTTATCGTTTTCTTCATTGATTATCTACTGGGTTGGGGTCCGGGGGCAGGGCCTTGCCGGCACCAGGACCGTGATTAGCGATAGCGAGACCGTCGCTGGCGGCCTCCTGGGCGGAGGGAAGTCCGCCGAGGGGTCAGAGGCGGTTGTTCTCGGGGAAGACCACGGAGGGCTTGAAGGTCTTGGCCTCCTCAAAGTCCATCAGGGCGTAGCTCACGATGATGATGGTGTCGCCGACGACCACCCTGCGTGCTGCCGCGCCATTGAGGCAGATGCAGCCGCTGCCACGCTCGCCCTTGATGACGTAGGTCTCGAAGCGCTCGCCATTGTCGTTATCCATGATCTGCACTTTCTCACCCGCGATGAGATTGGCCGCGTCCATCAAGTCCTCGTCGATGGTGATGCTGCCAATGTAGTTGAGGTTGGCCTGCGTCACCTTGACGCGGTGCAGTTTGCTTTTCAGTACTTCTATATACATAATGAAAAAAGAAAGTGTAGGGTGTGTTATTCCTTATACTTGATATGATCGATCAGACGGATCGGGGTCTTGCCGCAATAGACGGTGATGCAGCCCACCACATAGTCGCTGTCCTGCCAGTCCTGGACGTCGAGGAGCGTGTTGCCATCCACAATCTGGAAGTACTCCACCTCCAGGCCGTCGATGGCGTTGATCGTGCCGACCACGTGGTCGTGGGTCTCGGCGACGGTGTGGGTCTTGGCGTAATCGACGCTCTCCATCAGCGCACGGGCGATGTGGGGGGCGATGGCGCGCTCCTCGGGGGCGAGGAGCTTGTTGCGGCTGCTCAAGGCCACGCCGTCGGCCTCGCGCACCACGGGGCAGGGGACGATCTCCACCGAGCTGCCGATGTAGGAGACCAGGCGGCGGATGACGGCGATCTGCTGCCAGTCCTTCTCGCCGAAGTAGGCGCGGGTGGGCTGGACGATGTAGAACAGGCGGCTCACCACCTGGCAGACGCCATTGAAATGGCCGGGACGATGGGCGCCCTCCATGACCGTCGTCTGGGGCGGAAACTCAAAGTGGCGGGTATCGGGAGTGGGGTAGATGTCGCTCACGGTGGGCGCGAAGACGAAGTCGGCGCCACAAGCCTCGCAAAGGGCGCAGTCGGCCTTCAGCGTGCGGGGATAGCGTTCGAGGTCGGCGGGGTCGTTGAACTGTGTGGGGTTGAGGAATACGGAGACCACCGTCACGTCGTTTTCCTTGGCGCTACGCTTGATGAGCGAGGCGTGGCCCTCGTGGAGGGCACCCATCGTGGGGACGAATCCCACCGACTGTCCTTGCTTGCGCGCAGCGAAGAGCGCGTTCTGCAAGTCTGCGTTTTTTTCAAATACTTTCATTATCTGCAAAATATTTCGGGTGCAAAGTAACAACATTTTTACGAAATAGGCAAAAAGTAATCTGAAAAATATAATAAAATGCCGATGCCATTAGACAAAATATCTGAAAAGCCGCTACGAATTCGGGAATAAAATCGTAACTTTGCACCTGGGAAATCGTGTTTATCGCGACTTTTGTCAAGAAATAATCACGAGAAAACAAGTTAGAATGGCAAAGAAAGTATTGTTTATCAACCAGGAGACCACCCCGTACGTCACCCAATCGCAGATGGCTGAGATGGGAGGAATGATGCCGGCCAAGATGCAGGAAGCCGGATTCGAGATAAGAACCTTCATGCCGAAGTGGAGCACGATCAACGAAAGGCGTGGCCAGTTGCATGAGGTGATCCGACTCTCGGGTATGAATCTGATCATCGACGACACGGATCATCCGCTCATCATCAAGGTGGCTTCCATACCGCAGTCGCGCATCCAGGTCTATTTTATTGATAATGAGGATTACTACCAGAATCGTCCGGCTATGACCAAGGACGAGCTGGGCAACGACTATCCCGACAATGGCGAGCGGGCCATCTTCTTCGCCCGCGGCGTGCTGGAGACGGTCAAAAAGCTCCGCTGGACGCCCGATATCATTCACTGCCAGGGCTGGATGAGCTCGGTGATACCGTTCTACGTGAAGACGGCCTACCACGACGAGCCACAGTTTATCAACGCCAAGGTGGTGACGTCGCTCTTCGGCGAACAACCCACGGGCGACCTGGAGGCGAAGTTCAAGCAATGCCTGCCGTTCAGGGAGGCCAAGGCCGAACTGATCGAGAAGTATGGCGACACGTTCGACGCCGTCGAACTGGGCAAACTGGCCATCGACTATAGCGATGGTGTCATCCAGGTCGATGACCAGGTCAACCCCGAGCTCGTCCGCTATGCGCAGAGCGAGAACAAGCCGCTGATCGTCCATCCGCAGGCAGAGGCAGAGGCCAAGGGGCTCTATGCTGACTTCTATGGCAAATTGTTGGGGGAATAGGCGGAGACAGCGTCTCTGACGTACCCTCGGGCAGGGGGATCGTGCGCCTTGTAGATAAAGGACGGGCGTGGCCTCCTGTTGTAATAGATTTTATGACCATTACACGCAAATGATAAAATTCCATCAGTTGGTCTTGGGCCTCGCCCTGGCTGCCACGGCGCTCTCGCTGGCCGCCTGCGACGACACGACCGACAACATCGGCGGTTCGCTGATAGACAATCCCGACAAGTTGACTGTCAAGGCTGACACCTTCCAGCTCAGCACGCGCACCATCATGGCCGACTCGGTCATCGCACGCAACATCACGGGCTATCTCGGCCGCGTGAAGGATCCGGAGACGGGCAACTACGTGACGGGCGACTTCATGGTGCAGCTGCATCCGCTGAGCAACTATCAGATCGCGGCGGCCGACAGCATCCTCAGTCGCAACGAACAGGGGGAGATCATCGCCGACTCGTGCGAGATCCTGCTGGTCTATAACGACTTCTATGGCGACTCGCTGGCACAGATGAAGCTCTCGGCCTACGAGATGGGGCGTCCGCTGGAGGAGGGATCGGTGATCTACTCCAACTTCAATCCCGCGCTCCACGGCTACCTGCGCCAAGGGGGCATCAAGCAGGAGCGCACCTATACGCTGGCGGATCAGACGCGCGGCGCCAACTCGACCAACAAGGCGATCGCCATCCGACTGGACGACGCCTATACGGACAAGGACGGCGTGAGCTATAACAACTATGGCACGTACCTGATGCGGAAGTACTATGCCTCGCCCGAGGCGTTCCGCAACAGCTACCGCTTCCTCCACGAGATCAGTCCGGGCTTCTTCTTCAAGGTGACGAACGGCATCGGATCGATGGCGTATGTGACCAACGCCCAGCTCAATATCTATTTCCGTTCGCAGATCAACGGCAAGGACTCCGTCACCTCGACCTCGCTGGCCAGTACGGAGGAGGTGCTGCAGACGACGACCTTCAGCAACGACAACAACCTGCTGGCAAGTCTTGCGGCGCAGACGAACTGCAGTTATCTGAAAAGTCCGGCGGGCCTCTTCACCGAGGTCACGCTGCCGGTGGACGAGATCATGAGGGGACACGAGAACGACACGCTCAACACGGCGAAGGTGACCTTCCCGCGCATCAACAACACGATCAGTTCCGACTTTCTCCTCAGTGCGCCGAAGACGGTGCTGATCATTCCGCTCGACGAGCTCCATACGTTCTTCGCCGAAAACCGCATTCCGGACTACAAGACGAGTTTCACGGCTGCCTATAGCGCGACGGTGAATGGCTATACGTTCAACAATATCTCGGGCTTGGTCAACTACATGATCAAGAAGCGCCGGGCGGGACAGGTGGATGCCAACTGGAACAAGGCGGTACTCGTGCCGATCAGTCTGGAGACTACGACCATCACGGGTAGCTCTGGCACGAAGATAACACGCGTGACGAAGTGCTCCCACGACATGTCGCTCTCCAGCACACGGCTTGTGGGTGGTTTCAACAACCCCAACCAGCCCATCCTCCTCTCTGTCATACATAGTACTTTCAATGGCAGATAACTTCTTGGAGCGCCACCGTGCCGACTACGAGCAGCGTAAGGCACGGTGGCTGAAAAAGAAAAGCCGCTGCCAAATCAAGGTCAAAAGACCCGCAACTGACGCACATGCTGACAAAAACCTGAGTGAAGGTCAAACTTAGAAGGGTTTGGCATGTCTTTTGCTCTATACTTTTTGTAACTGAACAAGTTGTATTGAACAAGTAAAGAAATTGTATTCTAAAAGAAAATCACGAAAGTCAAGATGATAAGTCAATTCTCTAAAGAACTCTCGGAGGTCCTCGCCTTCAGCCGCGAGGAAGCCGACAGACTGTCCTGTCCCTCGGTGGCTCCGGAGCATCTGTTGCTGGCTGTTTTCCGGCTCTCTGACCCGAAGATACAAAGGGTTATCTCGACGCTCAGCCTCGACGTGCCCACGGTCAAGAAGGAACTGGAGCAGTATGCCTCTTTGAACAAGGAGAAGAGCAAGCGGATCTACGAGGAGATCAACGTCACGGACCGTGCTGCCAACGTGCTGCATCTCGCAGTACTGGAGGCGCGCATCCAGCATCGCAAGATCGTCGATGTGGAGGACTTGATCCTGGCCATCCTTCACGACCAGACAGACACGGGCGCGAAGATGACGCTGCAGGCTCACCACCTCGACTACATAGAGGCCAACGCGCTGCTGCGGCAGTTGGCCAGCGACGTGCAGGGTGGGCTCGACTTGTCCGACGATGACGACGACGATATGCTCTTCAGCGACGACGACGACGAGGATCGCGAGGAGGATCGCAGTCAGGGTGGAGGGGCGCAGCAGACGCGCACCAAGGAGACCAAGAGTGCGACGCCGGCCCTCGACAACTTCGGTACGGATCTCACGGCAGCGGCCCTGGAGGGCAAACTCGACCCCGTGGTGGGACGCGAGCGCGAGATCATCCGCGTCAGCGAGATCCTGGGACGCCGCAAGAAGAACAATCCCGTGCTCATCGGCGAACCGGGTGTGGGCAAGAGTGCCATCGTAGAAGGACTGGCGCAGATGATCGTCCAGCACCGCACGTCGCCCACGCTTTTCAACAAGCGGATCGTGTCGCTCGACATGACGGGTATCGTGGCCGGAACGAAATACAGAGGTCAGTTTGAGGAGCGTATCCGCACGATCCTCAAGGAGATAGAGCGCCACCCGGAGGTGATCGTCTTTATCGACGAGATCCACACCATCATCGGTGCGGGTTCGGCGGCGGGCACGATGGATGCTGCCAATATCCTCAAGCCGGCCTTGGCGCGGGGCATGATGCAATGTATCGGTGCCACGACGCTCGACGAGTATCGCAAGTCGATCGAGAAGGACGGCGCCCTGGAGCGCAGATTCCAGAAGGTGATCGTCGAACCGACCACGACGGAGGAGACGCTGCAGATCCTGAAGAACATCAAGGACCGCTATGAGCACCATCATCAGGTGACGTATTCCGACGAGGTGCTCCAGTTGATCGTGAAACTCACGGATCGCTACGTCTCGGACCGCTTCTTCCCCGACAAGGCCATCGACGTGCTCGACGAGGTGGGATCGCATATCCACCTGCAGCATGCGGAGGTGCCGAAGGAGATCGTGGATCTGCAAAACGAGATCGAGGAGATCAAGCAGAAGAAGCAGAATGCGGTCAAGAACCAAAACTTTGAGATGGCGGCGGGCTTCCGCGACCAGCAGGTGGAGCGCGAAAAGCAGCTCGAAGAGGCCCAGCACCGCTGGGAGGAAGGCGAGGTCGGCGAGCAGGTGGCCATCACGGAGGACCAGGTGGCCGATGTGGTGTCGATGATGACGGGTGTGCCCGTGCAGCGCATGCAGCAGTCGGAGGGTCTCCGTCTGCGCAATATGGCGACGGAACTGAAGCAGGTGGTGGTGGCACAGGACAAGGCCATCGAGAAAATGGTGAAGGCCATCCAGCGCAACCGCGTGGGACTGAAGGAGCAGAACCATCCCATCGGCGCATTCATGTTCCTGGGTCCGACGGGTGTGGGCAAGACCTACCTGGCCAAGAAACTGGCGGAGTATATGTTTGGTTCAGCCGATGCGCTGATCCGCGTCGATATGAGTGAATATACGGAGAGCTTCAACACGTCGCGACTGGTGGGTGCGCCTCCGGGCTACGTCGGCTACGACGAGGGAGGCCAGCTCACGGAGCGGGTGCGCCGCCATCCTTACTCCATCGTCTTGCTCGACGAGATCGAGAAGGCGCATGGCAATGTCTTCAACCTCCTCTTGCAGGTGCTCGACGAGGGACGACTCACGGACGGCAACGGACGACTGATCGACTTCCGCAATACGGTCATCATCATGACGTCGAATGCGGGTACGCGCCAGCTCAAGGAGTTTGGCCGTGGCATCGGATTCACGGCGGGTGGTGCCGAGGGCTTCGCGCGCAACGAGAAGGACAAGGAGTATGCTCGGTCCATCATACAGAAGAGTCTGAGCAAGCAGTTCTCGCCGGAGTTCCTCAACCGTCTGGACGAGATCATCACCTTCGACCAGCTGGACCTCAACGCCATCAAGCAGATCGTCGATATCGAACTCAAGGGCTTGTACAAGCGGGTTGGCGAACTGGGCTACGCGCTCCAGCTCTCTGACGCAGCCAAGGAGTTTGTGGCCAAGAAGGGCTACGACGTCCAGTTTGGTGCGCGTCCGCTCAAGCGCGCCATCCAAAACTATGTCGAGGATGGACTCAGCGAGCGCATCCTGAGTGGCGAAATGAAGGAGGGCGACTCCATCCTGGTCAACCTGACGGAGGACGGTTCCAACCTCTCGTTTGACACGCAGCACCCGCTGGCGGAGCAGAACTGACACGCGAGCTCGCCAAGCAAGAATGGGCTAGAATCGCTCGGCTGCTTGCCATAACAAGAATGCTAATAAAAGTCCTTTCAACAAGGACTGACTGAAAATAATAAGGGGGAAGAAAGCAATCAAACTTTCTTCCCCCTTATCGTATTTGGGTCAAATCAAAATCTTAGTATTTCAATCCCATGTTGTAGAGGATGAAACTATAGATGTCGGTCTGCTCCTCCAGCTGCTTGCTGACGGGCTTGCCGCCACCGTGGCCCGCCTTGCTGTCGATGCGGATGAGGGTGGGCTTGTCGCTGGCGTTGTCGGCCTGGAGCGTGGCAGCAAACTTAAAGCTGTGTGCGGGAACAACGCGGTCGTCGTGGTCTGCCGTCGTGATGAGGGTGGCAGGATACTTCACGCCCTTCTTGATGTTGTGGAGGGGAGAATAGCCGCGTAGATACTCAAACATTTCCTTGGAGTCGGCACTCGTGCCATAGTCGGGAGCCCAGTTCCAGCCGATCGTGAACTTATGGTAGCGGAGCATGTCCATCACGCCCACAGAGGGAATGCAGACGCCAAAGAGGTCGGGACGCTGCGTCATGCAAGCGCCGACGAGCAGTCCGCCATTGCTGCCACCGACGATGGCGAGGTAGGGAGAACTGGTGTATTTCTCCTTGATGAGATACTCAGCAGCAGCGATGAAGTCGTCGAAGACATTCTGCTTCTGCATCTTCGTACCTGCCTCGTGCCAAGCCTCGCCATACTCGCCACCGCCGCGGAGAGAAGCCTGGGCATAGATGCCGCCGCGCTCCAGGAACGGGATGCGGGAAGCGGAGAACGAGGGATTCATCGAGATATTGAAACCGCCGTAGGCGTAGAGATAGACCGGGTTCTTGCCGTTGAGTTTCAGGCCTTTCTTGTAGGTGATGAAGAGCGGCACGCGCGTACCGTCCTTACTGGTGTAGAACACCTGCTTGGTCTCGTAGTCGCTGAGCTTGAAGTTGACCTTGGGCACGGCATAGGGCTGCAGCGAGTTGGCGGCGCGGTCGTACTGATAGACCGTCCAGGGCTGCGTGAAGGAAGCGAAGCTGACGAAGCACTCCTTGCTGTCCTTGTTGCCGCTGACGCTGGCGCTGCCAATGCCCGGGAGGCTCACCTCCTGCTGCATCTTGCCGTTGAGGTCATAGACGTAGATGTGGCTACAGGCGTCCTGCTGGTAGCTCACGTAGAGTTCGCCGCCGATGATGTCGGCGCCATCAATCACGTTCTTGCCCTCGGGGATGACGGTCTGCCAGTTTTCCATCGCTGGCTTGTGGATATCCATCACCATGATCTTATACATCGGCGCACCGTCGTTGGTCAGCAGATAGACCTTGTCGCCGATGGTGGCGATGGGAGAGTAGGCGTAGTCCATATTGGGGACCACCTTCGTAAACTGCGAGTTGCTGTTTTTCAAGTCGCGGATGTAGAAGATGTTGCCCGTGCCGCCGCCCGACTCATAGAGGAACTGCACCGTCTCCTCGTGGTTGACCGACGTGCTGAAGAAATGCATCGGCTCGGTAGGATTCTGGAAGAAGAGCTGGTCCTGATCTTGCTTCGTGCCGAGGCGGTGGAAGTAGATCTTATGGGTGGAGTTCTTGCTCGTATAGGCGCTGCCCTCGGGTTTGTCATAGGCGCTATAGAAGAAGCCGTCGCCGAGCCAGGAGGCACCCGAGAACTTGGCCCACTCGATGTGGTCGGGCAATACCTCGAGCGTCTTCGTGTCCATCACATAAAACTCCGACCAGTCGCTGCCCGAACGCGAGATGGCGTAGGCCAAGTACTTGCCGTCGTGGGAGAAACTGATGTTGCCCAGGGCCACCGTGCCGTCCGTAGAGAGCTGGTTGGGATCGAGGAAGACGCGCGCGTTCTTCTCCTGGCCCAGGCCGTCCATCTCGTAGAGCACACTTTGGTTCTGCAGTCCGTTGTTCTTGTAGAAATACCACTTGCCCGTGGCCTTGACATAGAAGGGCGCGCCCACCTTGCCGTAGTCAGAGACTTCGCGCAGGCGCTTCAGGAGTTTGCCACGGAAGGGAATCTTGGCCAGGTAGTCCTGCGTCACTTGATTCTCGGCCTCCACCCATTGCATGGTGGCCTCAGAGTGGTCGTTCTCCAAGGGGCGGTAGGGGTCGGCTACTTTCACACCGAAATACTCATCCACGGTGTTGTCCGTCGGAGGGGTGGGGTAGGTCAGGCCCTGTCCGGCAGCTTGGTTGGCAGCCATGGCGAGCATGGCCAACGCTAATGCTTTTTTCATAATCGGTAGTTTACTTTATAATTTTCGTCTTTAGGTTTTTACCTATACTTTGTCTCATTCCTTTGACAAGGGGAATGGGGTAATGCTTCTCCTTGCCACCATGGGCGTCACGATAGAGGCTTTGCCTTCTCGCGAAAAGCGCGTTGTCTTGTCACAAAAGGGCGTTTGCCTGTCTTAATACGCCCTGCAAAGGTATGAAATAAAGTCGAACGGCCCAAAAATCCTCTGTTCTTTTCTGTTCGCATGGATGAATAAAAACGGAAAAGATTCTTCGGAGCAAAAAAATGTCGGAATAGCAGCCTTTTCGACTTACTATTCCGACACGATATCAAGCGGTGGGGCGGAGGATCGCTCCCTTCCTCAAGGGATGATCCTGCGCCTCAGGATTTGGCTTAGCTTACCTTGTTGAGCTTCTTGATGATAGAGAAGATGAACAGGGCAGACACCAGGCAGATGCCAGCGAGGACACCCCAAATGGTGACGAGGTTGAAGTTGAGACCCCACATGATACCGGGCACCATCACCAGCTGGTTGCCGATGGCAGTAGCACCAAACCACAGACCCATCATCAGACCGGCATACTTGGGAGGAGCCACCTTCGACACGAAGGAGATACCGATCGGAGAGAGCAGGAGCTCGGCGAAGGTGAGGATGAGGTAGGTGGAGATCAAGAGGTTGGCACTGACACGCGGACCCTCCGTAGCGGCATTGCCCTGGACGAGCGGCAACTCAAGACCCATAGAGCCAACGGCCATCCAAACGAAGCCGAGGGCGGCGACGAGCATACCGAGACCGATCTTCTCAGGAGAGGTCGGCTCCTTGCCGATCTTGTTGAGCCAAGAGAAGAGCGCCACGCTGACCGGAGTGAGCGCCACGACATAGCACGGGTTGAACTGCTGGAAGATCGGAGCCTTCACGTCGATGGCACCATCCAGGCTGTTGTACTTGTAGAACAAGAAAGCGATGGCGGCAACGATCACGGCCAGGGCGATAAACTTGCCCTTGGCGGTCTTGCTCTGAGCGAGAGAGAAGCTGGCATAGACCACGAAGATGCAGGCCACGAGGTTGGTCACGTCGAAGAGCATAGACTGAACGCCCTCGGCGCTGGTCTGCGTGAAGTCGCGGGCAAACAGCGTGAGCGTATTACCGTTCTGGTGGAAGGCCATCCAGAAGAAGATCACGACGGCGAACACCAGGCAGAGGCAGACGATGCGCTCCTTGGTCTCGGCCTTGGAAAGCTCGGGAGCATTGGAGGCAGCAGCATTGGCAGCCTTCTGATTGCCCTCGCTGGCGAGGACGTGCTTGTAGGTGGAGCTGAAGGCGTAGTAGATAGCGATACTGACGATCAGCGATACGCAAGCCACGGCAAAGGCGAAGTGGTAGGAATCGGCCTCGCTGACGCCGAGAGAAGCCTGAGCCCACTCCATGATCTTGATGGCAGCGGTCGGAGCGAACATGGCACCGATGTTGATGGCCATATAGAACAAGGAGAAACCGGAGTCGCGCTGAGAGGAATAGTCAGGACCGTCATAGAGACGACCCACCATCACCTGGAGGTTACCCTTGAAGAGACCCGTACCCAAGGCAATGAGGACGAGCGACAGACCCATAGCGGCAATGGCGATCGTGTCCTTACCCAGCGGCAGAGAGAGCACCAGGTAGCCGATGAACATGATAAAGATACCCGTGGTGACCATACGGCCAAAGCCAAACTTGTCGGCAGCGATACCACCAATGATGGGCAGGAAATAGACCATCATGAGGAAGGTGGAGTAGATCGTACTTGCCGTACCAGTGGCGAAACCGAAGTTTGCCTGCAAATAGAGCAAGAACACAGCCAGCATCGTGTAGTAGCCGAAGCGCTCGCCTGTGTTTGCCAAAGCTAAGGCCCAGAGTCCTTTAGGTTGATTTGAAAACATAGATGATTTTGAAATTTTAGTTCCTCCCTTGCGGTCGGAAGAGTTAGTAATTGAGTTATTATTTTCTTTCTTTTTTGTTCTGTTGTTTCGTGATGATGTTATTTCTTGATGATGTCAAACAAGTAGGAAGCCTTGACGACGATGTTGCCGAAGTTGGACTTGCCAAAGTAGTCGCTCTTCGAACTCCCGTAGATGTTGCCGAGACCGTAGTAGTAGCGCGCCTCCAACTGGAAGTGGCCCACGCGCGGATGGCTCCATTCCGTACCCAGTCCCGCAGCAATGCCGTAGTCGAATTTTGTTTCCACGGGCATGTCCTCCTGCTTCACGATGGTGTTGGCGCGTCCTGTGCCATCCGTGGCGAGGTTGGGCGCCGTGTAGTTGCGCTGGGTCGATTCGCTCAAGTAGAGTCCGATCTGCGGACCCGCCTTGAAGAAGAAGCTCCAGCCCTTCGTCTCCTGTCCCCAAGCCAGGTGGGCGAAGACCGGGATCTGCACGTAGTTGATCGTGCGATCGTAAGCCTCCGCGTTGCCATTGGCGTTGACGACGGGCTGGTCGGCAGGAGTGAGGATGTCCTGCTTCCATCCGATGGAGGCATAGTTGACCTCCGCGGCAATGGAGCAGATCGTGGAAAAATATTTCTCGCTGATATAGCGGACCGAGAATCCTCCGGTGAATCCCGCGTGCATCTTCTGCGGCACACTCGGGTCGAAACCGACATTGGACAACACGCAACCCGCATTGACGCCGAGCGACAACACGTTGCGGTGCTCTCCCACCTGCGCCTGGAGCGCCTGCGCGAAAACCACCGCCATCAGAAGGAGGATCGGTCTGAGCATCCGCTTCTGCCCGGCGTGTCGCTTGGAAGGCCAAGGTTGCGCGTACCGAAAGATTGACATTTCTGCGTTGACTATCATCTGTGGTAGCATATACTAATAGGTAAGGCTCTCCATGGTTTGGTCGGGCTTGAAGTGGATCAGCTGAAACTGCCTGTTCTGCTGTCCTCCGCCCTGGATGGGCAGGAAGCGGAGCCGCGTCTGCAGCGCCTTATACTTCGTCGGCTGCTTCTCCAGTCCCTTGAATGCGGCACCATACTGGCGGAGTCCCCGCACGAAATACTCGCCGTGGTCGTAGCCCGTCAGGGCCAGGCGCGGGATGTAGTTTTTGTCCATCGCTGCGCCATAGGTCTCCTGGTAGAGTTTCTCCAGGGCAGTAATCTTGTCCGACTGCTTATTATAAAAGAACGTAGAGGGGATGTACGTATTGTACTTGAAGAACCAGTTGAGGTCATAGTCCTGGTAGATGAACCAGTCGTTGTAGCCATACATCGAGATGGCGAGCCCCGGGCGCGTTGCCGTGAGGGAGTCCAACTTATGGAAGACATGCGTCAGCTGCGGACTCTTCTCGGTGTTGAGGACCACGGCGTTGGGCTGCTTCGAAGAAAAATGCTTGGCAAAGTCGGCCATCGACGAGTTGATGCTGGTCAGCTCGTAGGGAATCTTGGCCGCGTCGAGCTGCTGTCTCAGCATGCGGGTGAATTTTCCCACGCGCGACGTCGGGTCGTTGCAATCGATGAAGATCGGACGGTGGCTGTTCTGATAGCGCTCCAGGAAGCAGCTCACCGACATCGCGTTGAGCAACGAGTCGGTCTGATAGACCTGGAAGACCTGGGGATTGCTCTCCACCTCCCGGCTCTCGATGGAGAAGGGAATGACGAGCGCTATCTGGTTGCGACGGCAGAAGTCGGCCAGCGGCTTCACCTGCGGGGTGTAGAGCGGGCCAAAGATAATGTCGAGGGAAGCGGCGTTGGCGTCGAGG
>ULSN01051535.1_pt1 | contig 19248 bp, 16 predicted proteins | sample 1956771 | NCBI WGS metagenome assembly ULSN01 (sample SAMEA4835709, study PRJEB28245) | human gut metagenome | biome: gut microbiome; material: fecal sample | place: Denmark | collected 2008
CGCCACACGCATCGAAACGTTAGTTCCCGGCTCGCAGGAGAGGCTCAGAGACTGCCGCGCGCTACCCACCTTCGTCGCGGTATTAAACTCACTGGCATTGATGCTGCCCATGGAAAAACTGAGATTATTGCTACCGACAATACACCCCATCGGGATTAGCTGGATGCTGGTGGTGCCGCTGATGTGCAGTTGTGAAATAGCGATGGTCCCCTTTTTATCCTTGGCCGATACCGTGGCCACCGGGTCGCTGAACGATAATTGACTCTTGCTGGCGATGGCGCCGCCGGTGGCCACCAGCTGCAGCTGATACGCCGGGGTATAATGAGTCGACGCGAAAGAGTCGAAAAGACCTGTCGGCTTTCCGAGGTAATAATTCACATCACCAATATAATGCACCTGCGAGTCGGGGCTGAAATCATCGGTGTCATCGCCATATTCACCGCTGATATTGAGCCACACCTTGACGCGGATACCGATCCCCTGCACCGAGGTGGCATAGATATTATCCCCTATCAGTGCCCCGGCATTGTTCGAGGACCAGGCAAAAACCGCGTAGGTGCTCCCCTCACAGTTAAGCAATTCCGTTTGCGAGCGCGTAATCTTCCCCGAGTCATACAGTACCGTCCCTGCGGTATAGCTCCCGGCATTGACCAGGATCTTTTCCGGCAGGTTGGTCATCGAGACATCGCCATAGTTGGTTCCCGTGCAGGCCGCCCAGCTATAGACGGGACACAGTGCCAATATGAGCAATAAGATCAGTTTTTTCATACCCATCCCTGTCGAAACGTTATTTGTAGGCCACATCGAACGTGGCGGTAAACCCGACCATCCCGGACCTTACCTGGCCATAAGGCGAAAACATACGTGCCACCATATTAAAGGTATGGATATCCGCATCGTCCCCAAAGGTATAGAGATACTGGTCGCCGGGGCCAAGGGGCTGCTGGTCGGCCATGCTCTGCAGCTGCAAACCGACGCCGCTGGCACCGTTGCTGCCAGTCTGGAAGTTTTTATAGATTGAAGCGTGGGTGCTATCGAAGCTGGTGCCGCTAAACGCGATGGTCACCGCCGACGCATCGGCGGAACAGCTGGAAAAGACCAGCTTAACCGGCACGCTGGCGCCGCTCGCCCCGGCATGTCCGGAGAACGTCTGCGAGGAGACGGTGCCTAAATCGATACTGTTCGACGGCTCCACGGCCACCTCACAGGAAGGCGCTTCGATGGTGCCCGTGACGTTAAAATTGACCGTGCTGCTGCCCTCATAAGCCAGCGCCGGAAGGGAGAGCAGCAAAATGGCCACCAGGAGGCCCCTTGTGCTGCCGTCTCGCATATTCATATCAGCCCCTCTTCCATGTTGAAAACCTGCATCCATTACCGACATTCGGCCTGATAGAACAGAATATCGTCGCCAAGGGCCATGCTGGAGAAGTCATAATGAACGGTGCACTGCTCACTGCTTTTCTCCCCCCAGCGCGCTAACAGCTGGCCTTTTTTCTGCAGCCCCGTTAGATACACCTGCCCCTCATCGCCAACGATATTGCTGCGCGACGCGCTACCGTGATCATTATCGAGGGTCACCAGCGCGCCGAAAGGCACCACGCCATTGCGGGTACGCAGGGTGAGCATCGCCTTATAGCCAATTCGCGTGTCGTACTTCACTTTGACGATCGCATTGCGCGTCGGAACCACCGTTCTGGCGACGTTATCCACTTCAGCGCCAGGTATTTCCTGTTCATCCAGCGCCAGGCTGTTACGATGGTACGGACGGACGTAAGGCACCACCGCATATCCGGCGGCATCCGTCGTCACGTTTGTCTGACCGCGCACTGTCACATCGCTGACGCCAGGCGTTTCGACCAGCGCAGAACTCTCGCCCAGAAAGCGTGATAGCGTGAGTCCGCCCGCATGGGCGACCATGCCCCCGCGCAGCGAATAGTTGTAGTGATTGCTGTAGCGGTCGTAGCCATAGCCGCCAGCTACATCCCCTTTCGAGCCCTGGTAGTTGACGCTGAGGTTGCCGGAGGTGCTTTTATCCTGCGTGTTGTACCCTTCCAGTACGCTCCAGTTCAGGGAACGATCCTCAAACGCCGAGCCGTTGAGCCCCACGCTGTGCGTGGTATCGTTATGTCGACCATGGTTCATGGTGTAATTTGCCGAGAGCGTCTCGCCAAGCGGAATACTTAACGTCAGGGAGATGACGGTATCGCTGGCCGGCCGGTTATTGTCGCTGTCATCGGTGCTTTGCACATTGCGGTTATAGGAATAGTTAATAAAGTAGGAGGCCTTGCCAATCGACCCGCTATAGCCCACGCCCACCGATTCCATACGCGAACTGTCCCAGTAGGTCTCATTGACCAACGAAAGCGAGAGCGAACCATAGCCAAACAGCGTCTGCGACAACGATGCGTCAAACCGGCCTTTCGTTCTGCCGCTCTGCGTACAGCAGTCGCGCTGTGTGGAAGAGTTATCGACAAAGTCCTGAAACGAATAATATCCCGAGGTGGAGTAGCGATAACCGGCCACGGAAAAGCTGGTGCCCGTCTGCAGAAAGCTTTTACTGAAGCGGACGCGATACGATTGCCCTTGCTCTTTACTGGTTGACGAGGCCGTATCGCTGGTTTTCACGTCGGCCCACGACTGAGAGCCATCAAACGACAGCGCACCGATAGTACCGAGGTTAAAGCCAGCGCCTAACAACAGGTTGGTGTATTTATCTTCCGCCTGCTGGAAACCAGTATAAAAAGTGATGTTGCTGGTGGCGCCATAGGCCAGGGAAGACTGAATAAAGTTATATTCTTTATCGTCGGAGCTACCCGATCGCGTCCTGCCGCTGCTCAGCGCATAGTCCAGCTGGCCCTCACGTTGCAGGATCGCCAGCGACGCGAAAGGCACCACAAAGTTTTGCTCGCTGCCGTCAGACTCTTTAATGTTGACGTACAGGTCGCCGGCGCTGCCGGTGGCGTACAGATCGTTAATTTCAAAGGCGCCGGGAGCGACGGTGGTTTTATAAATGCTGTAACCATTCTGATAAACCGAGACCTCCGCGGTGGTGCGCGCGATCCCTCGAATCGTCGGCGCAAAGCCATGCAGGCTATCCGGCAGCATCTCTTTGTCCGAACTGAGCTGCAGACCGGTAAAACTCAAACTGTCGAAAATGCCGGAAGAGGTATACGTATTACCGACCACCAGCTGGCTGCGTAGGGTGTGAATATCGCGGGCAAGATAGGAGTAAACCGACTCCCAGCGGCTGTTGTTATCGCTGTGGCTATAGGTGCTGTAGTTACGCAGGCGCCATGGTCCCAGATTCAGCCCAGGCTGCAGGCTGACGAACTGACTGTCGATAGTGGCGCCGTTATGCCGCGGCGCATTACGCTGCCCGGTGACGCTATAGTTGAGAAGACCGGCATTGATCCCCTGTTGCCACTGGCTCTCGGGAATATAGTCTCTGGGGCGATTCAGCATGGCGGCCTGCGGCACGGTAAAATCAATGCGCTGCTGGGCAAGAGATACCGAGAACGTCATCCCGGGGATCGCCGACAGCCGGGCGCAGGTTTCCCCTGCCTCGAACAACTGCGGATAGGCGGTGGTATTAATCAACCATGAATTCAGATACTCCGCGGACAGGCAGGGAGAAGCAGTCGCGCCTGCGTCATGGCTAATTTCCTGAAAAGTCAGCGAGTCTGAACTGACGTACTTATCGTTGATGTAAACATCCAGGTGATAGGTGCCCGGCGGTATGCCATCTTGCGAAAAATAGGATAGATCAACCGAAGCCGCAGGACTCTCGGCGACTTCGAGTAAATTTGGGTTGAAATATTCGCCGGCCTCCGCGCGAGAGGGTAGAGTACTTAGGCACAGAATAATAGCGACGCAGATACTTTTAGTTGAAAATAGCAGCTCAACGCTACTGAATGATAGCGGTATATTTCTTCCCTGACATACCATAATCATTAATCACGCTCCATGTGATCTCTTTTTTTCCTGTCGCCGACAGGCTACTCTGCACGGGTATTTTTAAGGTGGAAAACGGGGCAGCAAACCATGCGCCAGAAATATTTTTACCGTTAAGGCTAACCTGTGAGAAATTCATATACAGCGGTGAGTTATTTTTTACCGTCACCGACGTCCTCTCTTTCCCCCACTGTAATTTTTCAGCGTACGATTCCGGTGTATTACCTTTTAACGCAGCGGGTCGATAAATCAATTTTATTTTCGAATTAATCGCAAACTGTACGACATTTTTATCAGGTACATACTCTGTTGCCGGGATCCCTTTAATATTGAGCCAAAACATCGACTCGCGATCGTCGGGTAATTTCTTTCCTGATCGAACTACGCGGACAAATCCTTTCTCCCCGGCTTTGAGACGAAACAGCGGCGGCGTAATAATAAATGCGTCTTTGGCGGGTGAGGCTGCATCAACCACCGAGAGCCAGGACTGAACGATATTGCTGTTCTGATCTTTATTCTCAACCGTTATTACAGCGTTATTTTTCGTACCATCAAAAACCAGACGCGTACCGCCAACGACCACGCTGGCCTGCGCGAAGGAAGAAGACAGCAATAAACCGATCGCAAAAAAAGGATATCTCATATGTTTAATTTAAGGGGAATAGCAGGCGATTCCCCTTTCTCCATTCAACAAGAAGCCGAATTAATGATAGGTCACGTTATAAGTCACGGTTGTCTGAACGGTACCTTTCGTCGGATCGGCATCACCCGATTTCACCATTTTTACGGTGAACGGAATGGTTGCTGCACCCGAAGAGATATCAACATCAGAACCCTCTTCGTTATTCTTCATCACATTGCCCGCTTCGTCGAAAAGGGCCACAGCGACGCCGGTTGCCGGCTCATCAGTTGCCTGGTTTTAAAAATAATCGCTGTTCGCGGTATCGGAAACACCGCCAAAAGTGACGCGGGCGATACTGTTGCCACCTTCTTCCGCGGTCGGGCAATCAGCTAAGCTAAAGGAGAAGTTCTTGGCAGCGCCGAAGGTATACGCTTTCAGATCCGCCACTGAGGTGGTGCCCATATCAATAGCCGTTACACCGCCATCAATGGTCGCCGTACAGGTGGTATCGGAAACAATACCATTAAAGGTAATGGTGTTATCAGCCTGCGCAACGGTAGACAGCGCGCTGCAGGCAGAGAAAATCAGGGCACCCGCCAGAAATTTTTTACTCATCTTCATATTTATTCCCATATCCATTATAAACGACAATCAGTCCGTCAATTGCTTTATGCAGCGATATTAGAGAATGAAATTCAAGCAGCGCGGCGTCATGCATGTATTTACATGACATATGGTTTATGACAATTAATATTATTCATAAATAAACGACCAGCATTTGAATCCATTCAATAATACAAGCTCGCGTAAAAATAATAACTAGCATGAGGTAAGAACTCAATTATTAATGTAAAAATTGATTTTTTGCGATATAACATCGCAACGCATGCGTGGCCATATTCAAAACCATAAAAATCAAAGAGTTATAAAGTTATAAAATTCGCAAAGATAATTGGATATTTATATAATATTTGCCCCATAATTAAATACGGGCATGCAGAGAAACATTTAGTTACAAAGTCAGTGCTGATATAAGAATTGGCTTAATCTTTTATGATGAACCGTTAAATGCATCAATAACAAAAACAGGGAATAGCCGATAGCTATTCCTCTCCTCAATATTTATTAACATTCACTCTGGCGATAATGTTAAAACAGCAGCCAGCGGACGACCGGCGCAGCCAGCACCACCACTACGCCTGACAGCATCATCACCAGGCTGGCCACCACGCCCTCCTGCTGGCCCAGCTCATACGAGCGCGCCGTTCCCGCACCATGGGAAGCCGCGCCGAACCCGGCTCCTTTCGCCATCCCTTCCCGGATAGCAAGACGTAAAAACAGCATATCTCCCACCGCCATGCCAAACACGCCGGTGATCACCACAAACAGCGCCACCAGATCGGGTTGACCGCCGAGCGGTTTCGCCGCCGCCAGCGCAAAGGGCGTGGTCACCGAGCGCACCGCCAGGCTACGCTGAATTTCATCAGACAACATAAACCCGCGCGCCAGCCATACGGAACTGGTGACAGCCACCACTACCGCCGTCACCACCCCGGCGCTGAGCGACATCCAGTGGCGTTTAATCACCGCGACATTTTCATACACCGGAACGGCAAAGGCGATGGTCGCCGGGCCCAGCAGCCACAGCAGCCAGTGGGTCTCTCCCATATAGCTCTGATAAGAGATATGGCCTACCACCAGAATCAGCACCAGCAGGATCGGCGTGAACACCAGCGGCATCAGAGGGAGTTTATGAAAACGTCGATACAGTTTTTTGTTGGCGTAATAGAGGACCAGCGTCGCCACCAGGCACAGGATACTCAGCACGGCATCGCTCATTTTTTTAACCTGCCCACTTCGTAACGATAGACCTTGTCAACGACCCAGGCGGTGGCGCCGAGCACCATCAGCGTGCTTAAGGCAATCACCAGAAATATCCGCCAACCATCGACCATCAACAGCTGGGCGTAGTTCACCACCGCGACCACCGCCGGGACGAAAAACAGCAGCATCTCCGCCAGCAGCCAGCGGGCGCCGGCGCGCACCCAGCTTACCGGTATCACCCGGCAGACGATCAGCAGCAGGAGCATCACCATGCCGACCAGGTTAGCCGGCAGCGGTACCTGCCACCTGTTCACCAGATATTGTGCGAAGATGAATAACCCGACGTAGAGAAGTACCTGTACCGGGATCTGAAGTCGTTGCGCCACGGCGGGGGCAACGCGAGCTGGCGCGAAGGCCATGTGCGATAGTCCTGAAAAAAAGAAGTCAGGCGAGCAGTATAGAGAGCCGCCGAAGCGGACAGAAATGAATTAAAATCATCGCAGGTATAGTCTCAGGGAATAATTATGGATATCCGAACGCTGCGCTATTTCGTTGAAGTGGTTCGTCAGCAGAGTTTTACTCGCGCGGCGGAAAAGCTGTTTGTCACACAGCCCACCATCAGCAAGATGCTCAAGAATCTCGAAGATGAGCTAAACTGCACGCTGTTGATCCGCGACGGCCGCAAACTACTGCTCACCGATACCGGGCGCGTCGTCTTTGAACGCGGCCAGGCGATCTTGGGCGAGTTCGGCCAGCTGGAGTCAGAGCTGAGCGATATCAACCACCTGCATAAAGGGGTGCTGCGGCTTGGCATTCCGCCGATGGTCGGGATGCTGATGGCCGAGCCGATCAGTCGCTTCCGCCAGCGCTATCCGGGCGTCGAGCTGAAGATCGCCGAGTTTGGCGGCCTGACGGTCCAGCAGGCGGTCAGCAATGGCGAACTTGATATGGCGATGACCGCCCTGCCTGTCGAGGAGGATAGCAGCCTCACCATTCTGCCGTTGTTCAATCACCCGCTGTGCGTCCTGACGCCAAGGACCGCGGAGTGGGAAGGTAAAACCTCGCTCTCGCCGGCCGAGCTGGCGTCGCATCCGCTGGTTATCTACAACGAGGAATTTGCCCTTAGCCAGCAGCTGATGCGGCTGTTTGCCGAACATGACGTGAAGCCACGTATCGCAGTGCGCAGCGGCCAGTGGGATTTTCTCGCCGCCATGGTGCAGGCGGGCATTGGCGTAGCGATCCTGCCGGAGCCGATTTGCCAGCGTCTCGACCGGCAGAATTTTTGCTGGATCCCGTTGCAAAGCGAGCTGCGCTGGGAGCTGGGGATGATTTGGCGGGAAGGCGTATATATGTCGCGCAGCGCTGAAGCCTGGCTGACGTGCAGCAAAGCGTTCTGGCTGGAATAATTCTCTGGTGACAACGCGTTCCGCAAGGGAAGGGGTAGCCCGGGTCAGGCGCTTGCGCCGCTGCCCGGGTTTCCCCCGGTCGCGCTAACGCTTACCGGGGCTACACATTTACTGCAGTCTCGCCAGTAGTCCGAATAAGCGTCGCGCTATCCGGATTACAGGTTATTGATCTTCGATTAACAGCGCTTCCAGCAGGTCGAGATCGTGGAGCAGCTTCTGCAGCGTCTCGTTACTGATCTGCCGGGTGGCGCGCAGATGATACAGCTCGCCGCGCTCAGAGCGCAGCGCCGCCAGGCGGAAGCGGCGTTCCAGACTCTCTTCGAGCATAGAGGTTTCCACGTCGTTACGCCCATCGGCGCGCCGGCGCAGGTTACCGATCACCCGCGAACTGACTTCGGTCAGCAGCTGGGTATCGATATTCTCTTTGGTATCCGCCGCCAGACGCTCTTCCATCTTCTGGATCGCCACAATCGCCACGTCAGCCGTTGCCGCGCGCGCCAGACGCTCCTCTTTCCGCTGCTGCACATTATCGCTCGATTCAATGTGACGTAGCAGGATCGGCAGCGCAATCACCCCGACGAACAGCGAGAACAGGATCACCCCGGCGGCGAGGAAAATCAGTTCATAGCGCGCCGGAAAGACATTCCCGTCCGGCAGCAGCAGAGGAATGGAGAGCACACCGGCGAGGGTAATCGCCCCGCGCACCCCGGCAACGGAGGAGATCAGCAGCTCGCGCGTAGTCCAGGAGCCAAACTCCATCGGCTTCTTCTTCAGGAAGCGCTGACTGAGCTTACGCATCGACCACAGCCAGCCAAAACGCACCAGCATCAGCGCGGCATAGATCAGGATAATGTCGGTAAACAGCATCCAGGTCTCAACGTTGGGGTCGGCCTCCGCCGCTACCAGCGAACTGGAGAGGATATCCGGCAGTTGCAGGCCCAACAACAGGAAGACCATGCCGTTGAAGACAAACTCCAACATTGCCCAGGTGCTGTTGGCGCGCAGGCGCATGGCCAAGGGCGCGGTGCGCATCACGCCGGAACGGGTGATGGTCATCCCCGCCGCTACCGCCGCCAGGATGCCGGAGACACCGATATGTTCGGCAATCAGATAGGAGGCAAACGGCAGCAGGAACAGCAGGACAATCTGCGTGGCGGGTTCATCCCCGCCCCAGCGGCTGAGGAAGCGCATCGAGCGGCCATACGACCAACTCACCACAAACCCGGCCAGCACGCCGCCAATCGCCACCTTCAGAAATTCTACGGTGGCGCCGCCAACGGTAAAGACCATGGTGCCCATCGCCACCGCGACGGCAAACTTGAGCGAGACCAGGCCGGAGGCGTCGTTCATTAGCGCCTCCCCCTGCAGAATGCCCATGATTTTCTTCGGTATCCGCCCTTCCCCAACGATGCCCGAAAGCGCCACGGCGTCGGTCGGCGACAGCACGGCCGCCAGCGCGAACGCCGGGATCAGCGGAATGCCCGGCCCAATCCAGTAGATCAGAAAGCCGATGCCGACCACCGTCACGACCACCAGCGCTAGCGCCAGGCCGAGGATCTCGCGCCCGTGTTCAATAAATTCGCGGGTTGGCGTTTTCCAGCCGTCGGCGAATAGCAGCGGCGGGATAAACAGTACCAGAAACAGCTCTGGATCAAATTCAACGTGCAAACCAAAGGTCGGCCACGCCAGAAGCGCGCCAATGGCGATTTGCATCAGTGGAAGTGGAACCTGAAAGGGCAGTACGCGCGTCACTACCCCGGAGAGTGAGACCACAAGGGTCATGATGAGGATGGTAAAGAATATTTCCATGTGTTCCCTGTTTGCTGCGTTTTCTTTTATACCTGTAAGGCGTCGTGCCTGTGAATCATACGCTACCCAGATTAACGCAAATGGAAACAGGATGTGGCTTAAAAATAAAACGGGCGGCCTGAGCCGCCCGTGAGGAGCACGAAGGGTTTAAATCGCCCAGCCGCCGGCGTAGAACACCACCAGCGCCACAGCGATAATCACCGTGCCGAGGTTCAGTTTGCGCCACTCGCCGGAGACCAGACGGCCAATAACCAGGGTCGCGAAACCGATCATGATGCCCGTCACGATGTTACAGGTCAGCACGATAAACACCGCGGTGATCAGGCCAGCCATCGCGTCAACAAAGTCATTGAAATCGATTTTCGCCACGTTGCTCAGCATCAGCAGGCCAACGTACATCAGCGCCGGCGCGGTCGCGTAGGCCGGCACCAGATAAGAGAGCGGGGAGAGGAACAGGATCAGCAGGAACAGGACACCGACCGTCACCGCGGTCAGACCGGTTTTACCACCGGCCGCGGTACCCGCCGCCGATTCGATATAAACCGCCGCCGGCGCCGCCCCGACTAAACCGGAGAAGACGCTGCTCAGGGAGTCGGTGGTCAGCGCTTTACCGCCGTTGATGATCTGTCCGTCCTTATCCAGCAGGTTCGCCTGGCCAGCCACTGCGCGGATGGTACCGGTGGCGTCAAAGACCGCCGTCATCACCAGCGCCAGCACGCTTGGCAGCACGACCGGGTTGAGCGCGCCGACGATATCCAGGCTGCCGATCAGGGAATTACCCTGGCCATCGCTCAGGGATGGCATAGCGAAAATGCCGGAGAAATGGACGTTGGGATCGAAAATCAGGCCGACAATCGACACGCCGATAATGGTCAGCAGAATGCCGCCCGGCACCTTCATTTTTTCCAGACCAATGATCACCGCGAGGCCAATCAGCGACATCACCACCGGGAAACTGTCAAAGTTGCCCAACGCCACCGGCAAACCGTCCAGCGGGTTTTTGATCACCAGACCAACGCCGTTGGCGGCGATCAGCAGCAGGAACAGGCCAATGCCGATCCCGGTACCGTGCGCCACGCCCTGCGGCAGGTTACGCAAGATCCAGCTGCGGATGCCGGTTGCCGAGATCACCGTAAACAGGACCCCCATCAGGAATACTGCGCCGAGGGCTACCGGAATACTGATCTGCTGCCCCAGCACCAGGCTGAAGGCGGTGAACGCGGTCAACGAGATAGCGCAACCGATCGCCATCGGCAGATTCGCCCATAATCCCATCGCCAGCGAGCCAACGCCCGCTACCAGACAGGTCGAGACAAACACCGCGGCCGGCGGGAAGCCCGCTTTACCGAGCATGCCCGGCACCACGATGACGGAGTACACCATCGCCAGAAAGGTAGTAAGACCTGCAACAATCTCCTGACGCACGGTGCTGCCGCGCGCCGAAATTTTAAACCAGGCGTCCAATGAACCGCCGGTACGCGCTGAAGGCGTAGACATAGAAAACTTCCCCTGAAAATTTTTATCGTTCGTTGATATGCGTGGTGGACCGTCCACTGCCAGTTAAACGCGATCTCCATGTACCGAATCGCAGCGCCAGGGGGGCCGCAAAAAAGCAAACGTTTAACTCCGCGCATACACTACGGTGGTCAACCTTATCGCCTCCCCCGGACAGCAGAAAAAAGGGGGAGCGAAACAGAAAGGCAAACGATTATCCGGCCTTTAGATAACCCTTTTCAACCGATGTTTATCATATTTCGCTAAATTTCGCTTATGACGAACAGAAAATGACCAGCCGATGCGCAAACGTTATCGTCCATGCGCAATCCGCTAACAATTTTTTAGTGAGTTGCTTTCATTTATCGACGTCATCGGATCCGCTGATATCTCAGGCGCCGGGTAAGGTGAAGGGGCCGCCGCGCTCGATGGCGCGTTGCCAGGCCGGTCGCTGTTCCACTCGCTGACGCCAGGCCTCGATATGGACGAGGTCATGCATGCCGCCGCGCGCCAACAATGCCATCACCGGGAAGCTCATCTGGATATCGGCCATGCTCAGCCGCTCGCCAGCGAACCATGGCCGTGCGGCAAGATGGTCGTCAATGAACCGCGCATGGGTGGCCAGCTGCGGATCGAGCCACGTTTTCTGTATCCCCTTGCCCAGCAGCGAACCCAGCGAGCGAACGCCAAAGGGCACAGGGGGTTTGCCAAGGCTGGCGAACACCAGCTTCATTAACAGCAGCGGCATCAGCGAGCCTTCGGCATAGTGCAGCCAGAAGCGGTACTGCAGTTTGTCGTCAATTCCCTGCGGCTTCAACAACCCGCCGCTGTCCCAGGTTTCCTGCAAATACTCGAGGATCGCCCCGGACTCCGCCAGCACATAGCCGTTGTCTTCCAGTACCGGTGATTTGCCCAACGGATGGATTTTTTTCAGCGCCGCCGGCGCCAGCATCGTTTTCTCCCGCTGATAGCGGACTATCTGATAAGGCAGCTGCAGCTCTTCCAGTGCCCACAGTACGCGTTGCGATCGTGATTGATTAAGATGATGTACCGTCAGCATGAGCCTCTCCCGTAGTTTGTTCAAATTAACTATAGGAACAGGCGCTCATTGCCGGGAAAATTTCAGCAAAATAGTGAGGAAAAAGCGACGGCAGATGCCATAGTTAAAGTGTCGACGCAAACCGGAACCTCCATCAACAGATTGCGCAATACTGAGGGACGTCGACGTCGGGGGAAACCCTCTCGCGAACCAGCGAGATAATGCGAAAGACCAAGACCGGAAAACAACTAAAGCGCCCAGTTGTGGCGCTTTAGTTTTATCACTCGTCTTCCAGCAGCCGGGCGCCGGTTCCCTCTTCCCCCAGTTTATCGCCAGGGTTGCGCAGCGGGCAGTCGCGTCGCGATAAACAGCCGCAGCCGATACAGCCGTCGAGCTGGTCGCGTAGCGCCGTCAGGGTATGAATGCGCCGATCCAGCTCCTCACGCCACTGCGATGACAGCATCTTCCACTCTTTTGCGCTGAGATTGTGCCCTTCCGGCAGCACGCCAAACGCGTCGCCGATAGTGGCCAGCGGGATGCCAATACGTTGCGCAATTTTGATAATCGCCACCGCGCGCAGAACGTCACGCCGGTAGCGCCGCTGATTGCCGGCATTCCGCTGACTGTGGATCAATCCTTTACTCTCATAAAAATGGAGGGCCGAGACCGCCACGCCGGTTCGTTTTGCCACTTCTCCAGGCGTCAACAGCATTTTGATGCGGGGTGATTTCTTTTCCATAAAGCGCTTTACCTCAAGTTAACTTGAGGAATTATACTCGCCTGCAGACAAAACGACGAATCGAGAATTGAGAGAGGCCGCTTTATGTCCCATCAGGATATTATTCAAACTTTGATTGAATGGATTGATGAACATATCGATCAACCACTTAACATTGATATAGTCGCCAGAAAGTCAGGATACTCGAAGTGGTACCTGCAGCGGATGTTCCGTACCGTGATGCATCAGACGCTGGGGGACTATATTCGCCAGCGCCGCCTGCTGCTGGCGGCGGAAGCGTTGCGAACCACCCAGCGGCCGATCTTTGATATCGCCATGGATCTGGGCTACGTCTCGCAGCAAACCTTCTCCCGGGTGTTCCGCCGCGAGTTTGACCGCACTCCCAGCGACTATCGCCATCAGATCTCCGCGTGACGCGGCGGCTGAGGCACGTTCGCGGGCGCGGGAGCATTGGCTAACCACTGCATAAACTCCCGCGCCGGCATCGCTTTCGCAAACAGCCAGCCCTGGCAATACTGTACGCCGCGCTTGTAGAGCCAGCTTACCTGCTCCGGCGTCTCCACGCCTTCTGCAATCGTCTTTAACCGCAACCCGCGCGCCATCTCGATGATATGCTCAGCAATCAGGTGGCTGGTGTTGTTGGTGGTGAGCGTATCGACGAAGGTTTTATCGATTTTGAGGATATCGACGTTCAGCGCGTGCAGATTATGCAGATTCGAGTAGCCGGTGCCGAAATCGTCGATGGCAATTTCATAGCCTGCTTCGCGGAACGCCTGGATCACCGGCGTGGTCTTCGGTACGTCGATAAACCCGCGCTCGGTCACTTCGATTTTGATTTGTCCGATACAGACCGCGTAGCTGTGCGCTTTCTCACTGATCTGTGAAATCAGCCGCGCCGAATGGAAATCCGACGCAGAGAGATTGATGGCTATATACAACTGTGGATGGCTGGCCAGAAACTCACCCATTTCATAAAACAGTTCATCCACCACGTAGTCCGTGACCTGGGCAATCATGCCTTCATTTTCCGCCAGCGGAATAAACTCCGCCGGGTTCATCACCGGACCGTCAAACCCAGGCCAGCGCAGCAGCGCTTCCGCCCCAACGCAGCGGTTATTTTTAATATCGATAATCGGCTGGTAGTGCAGGCGCAGCTGGCGGCAGCTCAGAGCCCGCTGCAGCATATTGCGCGGCGAGTGATACTGTCGGCGGGTGCGCGACCACACCAGCACCAGTAAAATACTGCAAATTATCCCCAGCGGCAGCGTCAGACTGGCCTGGTCACAAAAGTTGTGATAGTAGCTGGCCCGCGAGGTGGACATAATGACGGCGATGGGGCGAATAGCGGAGCGGGCGATCGTATACACCCGGCCATTCTGATTAAAAAAGGTATCGCCTTCGCGAATTAACGCATGGAGTTCCGCGGGCTCGACATTGTTACTTACCGAGAAAAAGAGGTTGGTTTTGGTATCGAAAACGCCATAGGCTAAATCGCGGTCGCTGGCGATCACCGAGCTGTACGAGAAGGGATTAACCACCACAACATAGGGCCCCTTCTGCATATAATTCATGGCAAAGCCCGGATAAAACGGCGTGTCCCGGTAATAGTAAATCGCGACATCCGGCTTTTTGGTGTAATTAGCCGCCTGCATCCGCCAGCCGGTTTGCTGATGAACGGACGTTGAACAGATAAAGCGCTGGCCGTTAGCGTAGATCAGATCTTCCACATACAGCAGGCCGCGCACAATATGCAGTAAATAACGCTGGTGCTCCGCTGAACACAACTCACCGCGATACTGGCTGGCTTTAGCCCGAGCCTGATCCGCTTCCCGGATGACCATTTCCGTTTTTTGCAGCGCCAACTGCGAAAATGAGTGTAATTGATCAATGGTTTCGGCTTTAGCCCGCAGCTGGGCAAACCACAATGCCAGCACCACTGGCAATAAAATAACCAAACCTGTTCCGATGAGTCTTAGCGCCTTATGCGGCGCACTGTCACCCATTTACGCTTACATCCATGCGATATGCCTTAATTAAGGTAGCCCGAACACGTTAGCAATCGCGATTGCGATAGACATCAGCTGACATCCGACAGCCCTCACGAGCGTCAGTTTTACCTCTGATGGTGATGAATAATACTTATTTATCAGGTATTCGGAAGATATTCCGGCAAGATTAAGAATAGACGCGCATCTGACTCGGTTTCTCCGTGTAATAAACAAGAACAGGTAATAAAACCCGCAGAATAATAATCATTAGGCAGTGAATGAAAATATGCTTCCCGGGGTTGCCCACCAATATCCACACAAACTTCATAGTTATTAAACGCAGCAAAAGCTCATTTTTTGACTGGTGAATAAAGCGCCAAGTGTGATATAGTTCACACAAGTTGATGAAACAGAAATGGCGTTTCATCACTCTCTAGTACGCCAGTTGAGACCAGAGCGCTATGCCATCGTCAGTCGCGCCAGGTCGTCCATGGCTCCCGACTTTCTTTGAGGATAGGTTAATGGCTTCCATTACTACCAGTGTCGTATTATTGCGCTGGCCCCTGGTGAGCGCGGTGCTGATGTTTCTCGCCAGCTCACTGAATATTCAGCTTCGCAAAAGCGATTACGCCGGTCTGGCGGTGATCTGCAGCTGCCTCGGCCTGGCCGCCGCCTGCTGGTTCGCCACCGGTTTGCTCGGTATCACCCTGCTCGATATTGCCAAAATCTGGGGCAATATCAAAGATGTGATGATTGAAGTCATGAGTCAGACACCGCCAGAATGGCCGATGATGATGACCTGAGGTTAAAAAGCTTCCCGACGGGAAGCTTTTTCGTTTTCTGCAGCCCTTATTTCCCTAATTTGGCCATCATCTCCGGACGCATAAATTTATGGATCACCACCATAAAGAGCAGCGATGGGGCCAGCAAAATCAGCGCGGTAATCGACGAGACCTGATAGTTACCCGACATGCTGGCGTTATAGAGCAGCAGCGGCAGCGTGGTGATATCCGGCGCCCCGACGAAGAAAGTGCCGGTAAACTCATCCAGCGACTCCAGAAAAACAAAGATGCTGGCGGCGACGATCCCCGGCGCCGCCTGCGGCAGCACAATGTGCCAGAAGGTATACACCGGCCCGGCGCCCAGGTTACGCGATGCCCGCGCCAGCAGCGGGTCGATGGCTGAAAACGCGGCTACACAGATCCACACCGAATACATCAGGCCGTGAACGCTATGCACCAGCACCACCCCTGCGATACTGCCGTTCAATCCCCACTGATAAAACAATCGGGCAACATTCATGTATACCGTCAGGTTAGGAAAGGCCTGCGGGATAAGAAATAGCAGCATGAACAGCATCCGTAATGGCATTTTCCGCCGGGAAAGCGCATAGCCGGCGGGTACGGAAATCAGCAAACAGACCCCCACCGATAACAGAGCGATCAGCACGCTGGTTAACAGCGAGCTGGAGACATCGCTGTATGGATTGAAAACCTGATACCAGTACTTCAGCCCCCACCGACTGGGCAGCGAATGGGGAAAATACCAGCTTTCCGCTACGGTCCAGATCAACAGGTTCAGCAGCGGACCAAACATCGCCAGCAGCATAAACAGCAGCAGCAGGGTCTGCAGCACCGGACTGGCGCGCACTTTACGGCGCCCTTTCACCCACCATGCCGGGGTTGATACGAGGGCCAGCGCTTTCATGATTCACCGCCTTTTTGCTGCAGGCTGTGGCGCAGGTAAAACCACGACAGCGCGCCGCAGATCGCCAGCGACACCACGCCAAGCGCATTCGCCACCGCGTAATCACCATAGGAATTGACGCGAAATGCCATATCCACGGTTAGCATCGTCGGGGTCCCCACGCCGATCATCAACGGTACCGACAGCACCGACATCATGGTCACCGTCGACAGCACCAGCGCCACGCCGATAGTCGGCAGGACCTGCGGCAGCATGATATCGAACAGGATCCGCGGCCGGGAGGCGCCAAGATTACGTGCAGCAAGGATCTGCGACGACTCCAGCGCCGCCATCGCCCCGCAGATCAGCAGCGTGGCAAAGGCCAGTTGCTTCCAGACAAAGGTGATCACTATCCCTTTCCATCCCAGCCAGGAGAGCGTCTCCAGCGGCGTGACCAGGTCGGCCGCCACCAGCGCATTGTTCATCAGGCCATTTTTGGCGAGAAAAGTGCGCATCATCTGGGCAACAACGATAAAAGGAATAAACAGCGGCAGGCGATACAAAAAACCCAGCAAACGCACAACGGGTCGGCAGGGTGACAGCGCAATCACTGCCGACAGGGTAATGGCGAGCAGCGCTAACAGCGCCACTGAGATCAGCACGATAAGCAGCGAAAAGAGCACATCGCTGGCGTAGAGCGCATAGACCTTGCGGAAGTGATCGAGGGTGAACGGCTGTCCCGGCGCGGTAAACGCCGAGACCAGCGAAAACCCCAGCGGATACAAAAACAGGATCGCGATCATCAGCGCCGCCGGGGCAACCAGCAGCAGATATTTTAATGAACTGGACATAATAAACCTGGCGTCAGCACAAGCAAGCGCCCGGGACGGCGGCCCGGGCTGGAAAAAGGTTTAATTAGCCACCTGGCTTTCGTAACCCTCTTTGATATCGTCAAAGTAGGGGGCGATCGGGAAGCTTTTGCCATACTTCGCCAGCGCTTCCGGCGAGATTTCGGCAAACAGCTTTTGCCAGGTCGCCGCATCCAGCTTCGGCTTCACCTGCCCGGCGTCGATGCCCGGATACCAGTTGAACTGCTTGACGATCCCCTGCGCCTGCACTTCCGGGCTGGTGGCCAGCGCGATAAAGTCGCGCGCCAGCTGCGGATTCGCCGCCTTCGCCGGGATGACGTAATACATCGGCTGGCCCGGCATGCCCGGCGCCAGTAAAGCAAGCTTGATCGACGGCGGCAGCTTGCCCTGATCTTTCCAGCTATAGAACATATCGACCCACACCGGGCCCATGGCGATTTCCCCCCGGCTCAGCATATCGAGCGTCCCGGCGTTGCCCGGGGTGAAAGTTACGTTTTTATTGAACGCCTTTAGCTTCTCATAGGCCTGCTGCCAGCCTTTTTCGACGCTTTTATCATAGGGCCCGGCGGAGAGACGCTGGGCGTCGGTCCCGTAGGCGTAGATCCAGCCCACCACAAAGCTGACGCCGGACATGCCATTCTTGATGCCGTTATAGCCAAAAGCCTGCGGGTGTTTCTGCGTCCAGGCCACCAGCTCGTCATACGACGCCGGCGGGGTAGTGACCAGATCGCTGTTCCAGGCGATAGCGGTCTGGCTTAAGAACATCGGCATCACGTATCCGTCAACGTTAACGCCCAGCGCCTGGGTGGCGCTCGGCGAACTCACCATGCCGCCGGTCTGAATATCCTGACGGTATTTTTGCAGCAATCCCTTTGCCACCTGCTCACCGCCCGCCTTCTGGTGCACTACCGCGACGTCGATATCCCACTGCTGCGCGCCGCTCTCCTGCTGGGCCGTTAGCTTCTCGCTAATTTTATTCGACCCGGCGTCGCCGGGGCCGGTACCGATCACCCGCACCTTGACGCCGGGATGAGCGGCTTCAAATTTTGGCCCCAGCCAGGTTTTTACATAATCCACCATATTCTGATCGCCCGCGGTGGCGACGTTGAGAATGGTGTCGGCCTGTGCGCCAAGGCTCAGGAAGAGGGTCGTTACGATCGCTGCTTTCGTCTTAGTCAACATGGATTGTCCCCAGAATGAACACGCTGATATCACTGTGATAGTGGTAAAGGAAAAATATGCAGGGCCGGCGTTGGCACATGGAGCCGAACGCGGCTTTTTGTCGGCCAGCACTGCGCGGCATCCGCCAGCAGCAGGCGGTCATGGCAGCGCACGCTGTGACGATACAGATTGCCCAGAAACGCGCTTTGCTCCACCACGCCTTCCAGAGCCAGCCCCTCCTGCGGCGCAGGCTGCGTTAATTCAGCGAGCGCGGCATCGGCGCTGCGAAAATAAATAACGTTGTCACCCTGCTGAGCGGCAGATAAACCGGATATTGCGGCAGCGGATAATTCACCGGAAATTATTTTATTATCGGCCCCCATAAAATCAGCGACGAAGGGCGTCGCGGGGCGTTGATATATTTCTTCCGGCGTGCCGGTTTGTTCAATACGCCCCTGATTTAATACCGCAATGCGGTCCGCCATCACTAAGGCTTCCTGCTGATCGTGGGTGACAATTAATGACGTGAACCCCAGTCTCTTTTGCAGAGATTTAATTTCATGGCGCACATTCAGGCGCACTTTGGCATCCAGATTAGATAACGGCTCATCCAACACCAGCACCTGGGGCTCTATGGCCAGGGCTCTCGCCAGCGCCACC
>ULSN01019820.1_pt1 | contig 18941 bp, 10 predicted proteins | sample 1956771 | NCBI WGS metagenome assembly ULSN01 (sample SAMEA4835709, study PRJEB28245) | human gut metagenome | biome: gut microbiome; material: fecal sample | place: Denmark | collected 2008
AGGGTTGCATTTCTGCTTCCCGAAACAGTTAGTATTTTACTTTCTCATGACCTTGCGCGTCTGGACGCTGCCGTCGGCCTGGATGTCGCGGATGATGTAGAGACCGCGGCCCATCTGGTCGGCCTCGATGCGCTTGCCGTCGATGGTGTAAACCTCGGAGCGCACGGTCTGGCTCTCCTTCGTCTGGGGCAGATCCTCGATGCCGTTGATGGCGTCGTTGAACTTAGCACCCTCGACATTCTCGACGGCGCAGCCCTCCACGTTCGTGGAATAGTAGTTGACGAAGGCGACGATATTGAGGTTGTCTCTGTTCCACATGCGCCATGCCTCCTCGAAGTTGCCGGCCTGCACCTTGTCGTTCTTGGTGAAATAGACCGTGTTCAGACCCAGGGAGACCTCGTAGCTAAACTTGTTGCCGTCCCACTCAATGGGCTCGCCCCATACGGAGTTGATGGCACGGGTCACGTGCTGGTGGGTGAACGAACCCTCGGCACCCATCTGGGCGTGGGCAGCGATGTTGTCCTCGGTCAGCATGACCGTGATGCGCGAACCATCCTTGGCGCTGCTGTTGCGCATACCCTCCACGCGGACCACGATGGTGGTGTCGTTGTCGCCGTAGCGTGCGGAGAGGTTGGTGATGATGATATTGGCGGGATCGCTCTGGATCTGCTGGATGAGGCTCTCGATCTCCATGGCGGAACCGGGCATGTAGGTGCAGCACTTGTTGCCAGCCGTGGACATGGCGTCAAACCAGGCGTTGCGGCCGAACATCATGGCCGGAGCGTAGGTGCCACGGTCGTTGTAGAGGGAAGCATACTCGTAGAGGTCGGTCTTGATATACTCGCCATTGACCACGCTGCGCTTCGTAGTGAGCCAGTCGGTGTAGTACATCACGTGGTGGGCGGCGGCAAAGACCTCGCCCTCATACTCGGGATTCTCCAGGGCGGAGTGGAGGTAGCCAGCCACGCGCGGGCAGTTGGGGCACGACTCGGTGGTAAACTCCTCCAGCAGCACCTTGCGCTTGAAGCCCATGGCGATGTCGAGCGCGTTGTTGGTCGGGTCGATATCGGTCTCGCCACCGAGGTCGGTGATGTTGACGTTGATGGCCGACTCGCCATCGACGGAGCCCATGGTCGGGTTGATGGTCCACTTCAGGTCGAGATACTGACCCGAGGTGATGGTCTTGTCGAAGGTCGTGGCAAACTTCTGGCCAGCCACGGTGGTGGTGATGGTAAACTTGTTGACGGGGCGTGTGGCCTTGTTGAACACCGTACCGCTCATGGTCACGGAGCCCGTCGTGGCGTTGAGCATGGCCTTGGCGCCCGTGAGGGCCAGGTCATACTTCGGCAGGTTGTTGCCCACGATGACAGCTTCCACACTCACGGCACCCTGTCCGTGGCGGTCGCCCCAGAAGGCATCAGAGGTGCTCTTGTAGTGGAAAGAACCCGTCTGGCCCGGCTTCACGATGGAGAGGGCGGGAGTGCTGCCGCGCTGCTTCAGGTCGAAGCCGATGTAGAGGCGCTCGCCCGTGATGGCGTAGGGCGCGTTGAGCTCCACGACGTTCCAGCCCTTCTTGATGCGCGTGTCCGTCTTCATGGTGATGTAGCCCTCGGCCAGGTTCTCACCCTTCAGCGTCTTTCTCACCCAGACGCGCAGCGTGTCGATGTTGGAGCGGGAGCACAGAGCCACTCTGACTTGCGCCACGCTGTTGCCCTGGTAGGCCTCCATGGTTTCGCCAGGAAGCTGGATCGCAGCCGACACCCAAGTGTTGCCTTTCTGGGTGGCCATACCTTCACTGGCCACTGCGCCCTTGCAGTAGCCCAACGTCAGCGTGTCCGACTGAGCCAGCAGCGGAGCTACCGTCAGAAGGGCGAGGAGAGTTAGTAAAATCTTCTTCATAAGAATCGTTTTTTATTGTTAATAGAATATGTTGTTGTCGTGACTGGAAAACCATTGATGACGGCGCAAATTTAGGAGATAATTTTGATATGACAAAATAATAGTTCGTAATTTTTGCTTTCTTTTCCTCAAATCACGCTTAGTTTTGACGGATTTTGTTACCCTTCTCAAAGTTTGATTCTCCTAAAAATTACCATTTGTCACCCGAGGCTGTTCTAAATTTCGGTAGTAGGCTCTATCTTGCCCGTATTTAACGAGATTTAACTTAGTTTCCGAGCATACTCGGTGGAATTTTGGCTATTTTTGCACTGAATCCAACTCAAAATGGTCTAAACGACCTCTTGAAAGGCGAGAAATCAACTAACAGTTTTATAAATATCAGCTTATGAAAAAACGAACCCTTCTCTTGGCAGTTCCGCTATGGATGCTGCTGTTCGTGCCCATACTTCCGATGTGGGCGCAGGATTCCAAGGCGCAGCGCGTCTTGCGACCTGGTGTTGGCGACCCGGCCGGTACGCCCGCCAAGCGCGGCCCCATCGTGGGAGCCAAGCCGTGGCACCGCGAAGGTGGCAAACTGCGCAAGACACCGCGCTCGCTCGTGATGCCCAACCCCAACCAGCGCGTACGCCTCGCCAGTGCGGACGGCGTGGAGTTCTGGGGCAACGTCATCTATGCCAAGTCCTGGGACACCCTGCCCAGCGACGCCACTCCCTTCTATGTGGGACAGTTCCGCGGCACCAACCCCATCACGATCCAGAACCTCTACAACGCCGCTGCCCTCGACGCCAACGGTGGTGGTGTGTTCAAGGATGGCATGTTCCGCTTTGTGAGCTATTTCAGCTTCCTCGGCGAGATCATGGGTCAGTACTATGAGTACGACATGGACACCTGGGAGATGACGCGCACTGAGGATGTCAGCAACCGCCCGGACCTCTATTGCTTCGACACCGATATCGATCCTATTACTAATAAGGTGTATGGTATCGCTTACAACAGCGACTATTCGGGCTATGCGCTCAACGCCATCGACTATGCGACCCTGACGACGCAGACCATCGGCAACCTGGATGTCTATTTCCTCGGCTTTGCCATCAACTCCAAGGGTAGCATGTACGGTATCAGTAGCACGGGTAAGCTCTGCAAGATCAGCCGTACCACGGGTGCCGTGACCGAGATCGGTCCTACGGGCCTCTATCCGCTCTACCTGCAGAGTGCCGCGTTCGACCGCAATACGGACAAGCTCTATTGGGCAGCTTCGTTCGAGAACTCGCCCTCGGGTCTCTACGAGGTGGACACCCTGACGGCAAAGGCTACGAAGGTGGCCGACTTCCCCGACGGCGAGGAGATCGTCTGTCTCACCGTGGCTGAGGCCCTGACCGACGTGAATGCGCCGGCCAAGATCAACGACCTCTCAGTCACCTTCTCCAAGGGCAGCACCAGTGGTGTGGCTACGTTCACCGCTCCGACCACGACGTTTGGTGGCGATGCGCTGACCGGCACGCTGACCGCTTCCGTGCGTATCGAGAATGGCGAGCCCGTGACCAAGTCTTGCCAACCGGGCGAGAAGGTGAGCATCGACATCACGGCCTCCAAGGGCGACAACGTCATCTATGCTGCCACCACCAATGCCGCAGGACGAAGCCCGCTGGCGAAGACCAGCGTATGGGTGGGACCGGACAACCCCAAGGCTGTCTCCTCTCTGAAACTGAAGATCGACCCCGAGACGATGAAGTCCACGCTGACTTGGCGTGCGCCGACGCAGGGTACACACGGCGGCTATGTCAATGGTCCGCAGGTCACTTATGACATCGTCCGCTACCCAGGTCGCGTGACGGTGGCTAAGAACTACACCAAGGTGAAGTTTGAGGAAACCCTCGAGAAGGGCAAGCTCACTTCCTTCTTCTATGTCGTGACCCCGGTCTATGAGGGTCTCTATGGCACACAGGCCACCTCCAACAAGATTCTCATCGGCGACGCCTGCGAGGTGCCCTATGAGGAGTACTTCAATACGGAGGAGGACTTCAACCTCTTCACCATCGTCGATGCCAACAACGATGGCAGCTCATGGGAGTATAACGCCACCAATGGCGTAGCCTACTGTACGTTCAGCTCGATGCAGGCCAACGACGACTGGCTCATCACGCCGGAGATCCACCTCACCCCGGGCCGCAAGTACAACTTCTCCTTCAGTGCCCGCCGCGGTATGACCAGCTATCTCCAGCAGATTGGTGCTTCCTTCGGCGAGGGCCTCGATCCCTCTACCTATACCGAGATCGTCCCGAGAACGAACCTTCCCGAGAACGAGTGGGTCAACCTCAAGACGACCGTGACGGTCAAGGCAGACGGAGTCTATCACTTCGGTCTCCACGACCAGAGCCCTGTGGACGGCTACCGCACCTACGTGGACAGCATCCTCGTCACTGAGGGCCCGCTGCTCACCTCTCCTGACACCGTGACTGACCTGACCATCGTTCCGGGCGACTACGGAGTGGGCGAGGCTACCCTCACCTTCCGTGCCCCGACCAAGGCCATCAACGGACAGACGCTGTCTTCTATCTCCAAGATCGAGGTTCGCCGCCGTGCGGAGACTGAGGACCTCATCCACACGTTCACCGACGTCAAGCCGGGTCAGCAGCTGACCTTCACCGACAATGGTGCCCTGGATGGATTCAATACCTATATTATCACCGCCTATTCGGGCGACGAGGCCGGCGAGCCTGCCGAGCACCGCGCCTATATCGGATTCGACATTCCTGGCATGCCGACGGATGTCCGCGCCACGTCTGGCCTCGATGCCATCACGGTTGACTGGAAGGCTCCGAGCACCCAGGGTGTCAACGGTGGCTATGTGGAGCCCGATGAGCTCACGTACAATATTTATACGCTCGACCTGGAGGCCCTCGACTTCGTGATCCTCAAGGAGGGTGTGCAGGGTCTCTCTTACCAGCCGCAGGTGCCTATGTACGGCGTGCAGGATCTCCACTACTTCGCCGTGAGCGGTGTCTCCGACGTAGGCGAGGGCGAGTATGAGATGTCCAACCTGGTTATCTCGGGTGCTCCCTACACGCTGCCGTTCAGAGAGTCCTTCCGCAAGGGCAACCTCGACAACAGCCTCTGGTGGGTGGATACCGACGACTGCTTCTGGCCGAAGAGCTACAACTCTGCCGACGATATCATCGGTTCTGCCGACTGGACGCCGAAGGAAAAGGGAACCGTGGCTTCCTTCAACTCGGGCAAGATCTCTCTCAAGGGTGCTGCCAATCCTGTGCTGCGCTTCTGGCATAGCTGCGTACCGGGCCTGGACTACCACCTGCGCCTGGAGGTCATGACGCCGGACAACAAGATCGTCGAGGTCAAGGATATCGACTACAGCAAGCTCACGGGCGACCGCCAGTGGATCGAGGAGGTTGTAGATCTTGGCGACTATGCCGCCTACGACTTCATCGTACTGAAGTTCCTCGCTGAGTGCAACGACAAGGAACTCCAGCGCCTCAGCTTCGACGCCGTGGAGATCTACGACGTGCTTGGCCACAACCTCTGTGCCGTCAGCACGAAGCCTACGCTCACGGGTACGGTCGGCAACGTAATGGAGGCCGGCGTCACCGTCCGCAACATCGGCGAGAACGTGGAGGACAACTTCACGATCGACCTCTACCTCAACGGTCGCAAGGTGGCCAGCCAGAAGGGTGGTCCGCTGGATCCGTTCCGCTCAGAGACCTACTACCTCAACTTCACTCCGAAGGTGGAGGACGCAGGCCAGTGTGAGGTCTATGCTACCGTGCAGCCCGCCAGCGAGGATGATGATCCCAGCGACAACACCACGGCGAAAGTCAACATCAACGTCAAGGAGCCGGAGCTGCCCACCGTCACCGACCTGTCGGCTAAGCGCGAGGGCAACAACATCAACCTGGCCTGGACGAAGCCGGCGAATACTTCCCGCACCGTCGTGGAGGACTTCGAGAGCTACCTGGCTTGGAGCAATGGTGAGAAGATCGGCGACTGGAAGACAGTCGATGAGGACAAGTTGCCTACGATCGGTATCAGTGGCTTCCTCTTCCCGCATTGCGGCGATCCGATGGCCTACATCATCTTCGATCCCGTCGAGATGGGTCTCAGCTCTCTCCCGCGCTTCGTAGCTCACTCGGGCACGCAGTATATCTCTTCTTGGGGCACCTACGATGAGGCTGCCGACGATGGTGGCAAGAGCGACGACTGGCTGATCTCTCCGGAGCTCGACGGTCGCGCACAGAAGATCGACTTCTGGGCCAAGGCTGCTTCCCTGACCTACGCACCGGAGGCCTTCGAGATCCTCTACTCCACCACCGGCGACAACGTCGAGGACTTCAAGCTCATCAGCACCCACGAGGCTGAGGGTGACGCTTGGTACAACTACGAGGCCAACCTGCCCGAGGGCACGAAGTACTTCGCTATCCGTTGCGTCAGCGAGAACAAGTTGGCTCTCTTCATCGACGACATCACCTATCACGAGGGTCAGTTGACCATCCTCAACTACAATGTCTATCGCAACGGCGAGAAGATCGGCACGGCCAACGCCAACGCCACTTCTTTCAGCGACGCAGGCAACGATGGCGACATCTACACCATCACCATCGTCTATGACGAGGGCGAGTCAACCTTCAGCAACGAGGCCGGCATCACGCTCGGCGTAGAGGAGCTGACCCAGGGCCGTCTCAACGTGATGACAGGTCGCGGCACCGTGACCGTCAGCAATGCCAATGGCAGCGACGTCACCATTCTCACTACCGACGGACGTCAGGTGGCCAAGGCCGACAACGTCGATAAGAAGACCTTCCATGTGCAGCGCGGCACCTATCTCGTGCGCGTCGCCGAGCATGTCTTCCACGTGGTAGTCAAGTAATCGGATTCATAGCAAGAGGACAAGCAGACCAACCACCGCTCCAGAGCGGGTCTGCTTGTCCCTTTAACCAATCATTAAAACAATAATAACTATGTACAGAATCAGACATCTGCTGCTCCTGCTCACCGTGCTCTTTGCCGGACACAACGCACAGGCGCAGACACAAAGTCCGTACAAGTACGACTTCAACTCGCCGATCGACACCTCCGACCCGGAGTTTGCGCCCTTGGGCTGGGGCCATATCGTCGATGCGATGGTGGTTCGCTCCAACACCTACTACGTCCAGTACGCCTATCAGGCTACGGGCGGCGTGGATGATTCGGGCTGCCTGCACATCGGTTCGCAGACGGTGACGGACAGTCTCACCCAGACCCAGACGCTCAACGACATCTTGGTGCTTCCTCCTGTCGGAGGTACGGTCACCGTCGATGTGAAGGCGTTGAACTATGGTAGCGAGATCAAATTCTATTATGTCAACTTCGAGGACGGTATGTTCACGACCGATGGTGTCATCGACATGCCGATTCCCACACTCTCCGAGGACAACTTCTGCACCATCACCGTGCCGGAGATGGCCGAGGGCACTTACATCGGTATCCGTGGCAACAGCGTCCTGATCGATAATGTGACGGCCACGACGGCTGAGGTGGCTCCGCTGCCTCGTATGAAGGTGCTCAAGGTGAGCGATGCCAATCCCGAGTATGTGGATGCGGCAAGTGATGGCAACTTCACGCTCAACTACTCCGTCCAGCTCCGCAACAACGGACAGCGTGACCTCAAGGTGGGCGATGAGAACTACTCGCTCTCCCTGGTCAACACCACGCTCAACAACCGTGTGGTGGGCACGACGGCCATGACGGAGGATCTCGCCCTCGGCGCTGAGACCACCGCCACGCTGACAGTCACCCTGCCTTACGCTTCTTATCCCAAGAACTATTCTTACGCCGTCCGCGACAACCTCACGGGCGAGCTCACGCCTTGTGGCGAGCGCCAGGCCTATCCCTACGAGCCCGTGGCAACGATGCTCGACCGTAGTGGCAAGCCCGTAGGCGACGCCATCGACCTGGGCATTGTCCAGGGCGAGGTCACCTACTCCTATCTCCTGCGCAACGACGGTGCTACACCGCTCGATATCACCAATGTCTCGATGACGGGTGGATTCTCCACCGCCTTCAAGGCCCAGCAGGTCGCTCCCCACGCCACGCTGACCTTCCCCATCACCTTCGGACAGGTGGGCACGGAGAACCAGGGCACGCTGACGCTGGAGACCAACAGTGGCACCGTAGAGATCGCGCTCTCGGCTACCTCTGTGGCAGCCAACGAGATGTATGCCAACTTCGAGAATGGCAAGATGCCGGCCGGCTACATCGTCGGCGAAAGCTGGTTCATCAGCGAGTTCCCCCTGCAGGCCAACCTCCCCAACAACATCTATTGCGCCCAGGCGCAGTTTGATGCCGAGCCTTCGCGCCTGATCACGCCGAAGCTTAAGGTGAAGAGTGGCGACGTGCTCCATTTCGATGCTGCCCGCCGTGACGACGCTACCTTCCTCCGCGTTTACTATTCTACCGACAGAAAGAACTGGACGCTCGCCCACACCATCGAGGGTACGGGTACCGACAACAACACGTTCAGTCCCTTCAACCTCATCTCCGACTCTCGCTACAGTGGCGAGTTCCGTTCCTACACGGTCGAGAACCTGCCCGCAGGCAATCTCTACCTCGCCTTCGAGTCGGCTGGTGCGCGCCTTGACAACATCTACGGCATGGGCTATGCGAAGATTTCCCACGACGTGATGTTCCAGCTTCTCAACCTCCCCACCGTGGCTACCGTCAATACCGAGAGCCAGGCCAGTGTGAGAATCGTCAACAACCACCCGGCCGACATGGCCAAGGGTGCCTACGCCGTCAGCCTCTACCGCGACGGCAAGAAGGTGGCTACGGCTGCCGAGGCTGATTTCCTCGCTGGCGAGAGCCGCCTCTTCGACCTGACGTTCACGCCGCACGAGGGTGGCACGGCCAACTACTATGCAGCCTTCGAGGTGGGTGGTCAGATTCTGTTCACCTCCGACACCGTGGCAGTGCAGGTACTTGCCGAGACGAGCAACAGCTTCGTCCAGGTCGGCGAGCCCACCTTCCCCGTCACCAACAACAGCGTCCCCGTTGCTCCTTATTATAAGCACAGCGAGAGCGATGCTATCTACACCGCCGCTCAGCTCGGCCTGGAGGTCGGCACCCGCATCAAGGGTATCGTGATCCGTGGATGGAACGAGAGCAAGGAGCTTCCCACCAACGTGAAGGTATGGATGTGCAACACCGACGATGCCGTCTTCGTATCGCCCTTCGCCGTCCACGCTACCGACACGATGCAGCAGGTCTTCGACGACGTCTGCACCTTCCCGATCGCTGGCAACAAGAACGAGACCGCGGAGATGATGAACATCACGTTCAAGAACTCCTTCGTCTATGACGGTCGCAACCTCAGCGTCTTCATGCACGCCGACGTGCCGTCTGGCTATTCCAACGTGCGCTTCGAGACCGACAAGTCCCGCTTCCAGGGTCAGGCCGTCTATCGCAAGACCGATTCCGACATCACCGTCAGGGACTTCACTCTCGCCGAGGATGGCGCTCCTGTCATCACCTTCATCACCGAGAGCACGGCCTCTACGCCGCTCACGGGTGTGGTGACTGCTGAGGCCGACGGTACTCCCGTGGCCCATGCCAACGTCACGCTCACTGCCGACAACGTGCAGTACGCCGCTACCACGGCCGAGGATGGCAGCTATCAGCTCAACGTCTTCAAGACCGACCGCGCCTACACCTTCCGTGCCGAGGCCATTGGCTACGAGCCCTACAAGCAGGAGGTCAGCAGCTTCGCCGATGCTGTCAACGCTTCCCTGAAGGAGGGCCACGGCGTCTATATCGACAACGTCACGATGCCGGAGACCTTCACGGTCAACAACCGCTCCAACATCTTGGTCGATGTGATGAACATCGAGCCTGCCGACCTGGAGGCTGGTGCCTGGACGGCCCGCCTGGTGGACGGCGAGGGTTATGAGAAGGTTTCCTATGCCACGCCCGCTCTGAAGGCTGGCGAGAAGGCGACGCTCAACTTCCGCTACACGCCGCATGCCGAGGGCGAGATGGTCCTCCGTGCCGAGATCGTTGCCCATGGCACGACCACTCAGTCCGCGCTCTTCCAGTATGTTGTTGCTCCGGAGTCAACGGGTGGCAGCGTGCAGGTGCTCGACTCGACCAACCTTGCCGACTATGCCGTGCCGGTCCGTCTCTACGACAAGAACTCGGAGAGCCAGACCATCTATACCGCCGAGCAGCTTGGCATCCCCGCTGGTTCTACGATCCACCGCATCGCCTTCCGCGGCTACCAGAGCGGCTACACCACCAAGGAGTATAACGCCAACCTGCGCGTCTATATCGAGAATACCGCCGACGATTATGAGCTCGGTTTCGTAGCTGCCGACACGACCGCTATGACCCGCATCTATAACGATACGCTCGCGATCAAGAAGGATGGTACGAAGAAGAATCCTGCCGAGGTGATCGTCATTGAGATCCCCGAGGGCTTCCGCTATACGGGCAAGAACCTGCGTCTCGCCTTCCATGTTGAGGCCAGCGAGTACACGAAGATGGCCTTCGTCACCGACAAGAAGGTGAGAAACTCCTTCTATCGTGGCGATGACAACCTCGGCAAGTTGGCCACGGCCTCTTGGGACCAGAACGAGTCGCCGGTGATGTATCTTGAGGTACAGAGCACGAACGAGTTCTCAGGCCATGTCATCAATGGCAAGGGTGTGGCCCTCGCCAATGTCAGCGTCCAGCTCCAGAGTGGCGACGTCGTCTATAGCAGCATGACCAACGAGGAGGGCTACTACCAGATGAAGGTTGCTCAGCCGCTGCTGAAGTACAACGCCATCTTCAGGCTCGACACCTACAAGACCGATACCGTCGCCGTTGACTTCCTCCGAGGCGATGTCGTCCTCGACCACCAGATGGCTCGTCCGTACCGTCTCACGGGTAGCGTGAAGGGCTTCAATGGTGCCACCACCGACGTTCTCGACGATGTGACCGTGAAGCTCGTCCAGGGCGACATGGTGCTCATGACCGAGACCAACGACAATGGCAACTACGCGCTCGACGTCCGCGACGCTGAGGGCGAGTACCAGCTCATCTTCGTCAAGGAGAAGTATCAGAGCGACACGACCGCCGTCACCTTCGACCAGCAGTCGATCGTCCGCGAGGCTACGCTCCTCCGTCTGAACACGCTCTCTGGCACGATCTACGCCAAGCGTGGCGAGGCCGATCCCGAGCCGCTGATGGGTGCCACCATCAATGTGCTGGGTCTTGCTGGCGCCACGGGCAACTTCCTGCTCGAAAGTGATGCCGACGGTCACTTCTCTGTCGATATTCCTGCTGGCAACGGCCTCTATGGCATCTATGTCACGATGGTGGGTCTCAACGCCGCCAACAAGACGGTGACGATGAGCGGCGACGATTTGCAGGCTCCCGACATCATCCTGCTCGATGCTGCCGCAGCCGGAGTTGATGGTGTCGAGATCAACGACGCTGCCCGTCAGGGCGATGTCTATACGCTCAATGGCGAGCTGGTGGGTCGCAACCTCGATCTCAACACGCTGCCGAAGGGCCTCTACATCGTCAACGGCCGCAAGGTGGTTGTCAAGTAATCGACTTCATTTGTAGTCTGGGCGACTACTATGTGCGCCCATGACTTCCTTCTATTTCCCTTCCCCTTTCGAGGCATCAGTCCTCGGAAGGGGATTTTTTAGTATGCGCCACTTGAAATAATTCTCCACTTTCCTCGTTTATATTACGACGTAGTATGTCGATAGCCTATATTACGCGTAGTAGGTCGATCGCCTATGTTATGACGTAGTAGGTCGATAGCCTATAATGCGGCGTAGTATGTCGACGCCGAAGGTCCGCCCTTTTGCCGTGGTGGCAGGGTAGGGGACCGTTTGGCACGAAACGAACAAGAAAGAATGGAAAAAGAAATCAAAGGTTTTGTCCGCGACCTGGTGTCGCTGGAGAAGAAGCCCGTCCGCGGCCTGCTGGTCGTCGAGTGGGTGGTGATGGCCTACCTTGCCCTCACGCTTTTGCTGATATTGTTCTTATACACGAAGTTGCCCGAAGCCAATCTGCTGGTGATGGGCCGCATCCGCGTGCTTGCTATGACGGCCGCCCTCTGGCTGGTCTATCGTCTGTGGCCCAGCCGTCTGACGCGCCTCTTCCGCATTGCGGGCCAGATGAGCCTGCTCGGCGTATGGTATCCCGACATCTATGAGATCAACCGCGTGCTCCCCAACCTCGACCACGTCTTCGCCACGCTGGAGCAGACGCTGTTCGGTTGCCAGCCCGCCTTGCTCTTCCACGAGTGGCTACCCTCGCCCTGGTTCAGCGAGGCCTTCGATATGGGCTATTTCAGCTATTACCCCATGATAGCCCTCACCGTGTTCTACTACTTCTTCTGCCGTCCCCGGGAGTTTGAGCGCGCGTCGTCGGTGGTGATGATCTCCTTCTTCCTTTTCTACCTGATCTTCATCTTCGTGCCCGTCGTGGGCCCCACGTTCTACTATCATGCCATCGGCATGGAGAACGTTGTAGCGGGCGTCTTCCCCAGTCTCCACGACTATTTCAACACCCACACCGCCTGCCTCCCGTCGCCGGGCGACCCCTCCGGCCTGTTCTATCAGCTTGTCGAGGACGCAAAGGAGGCCGGCGAGCGTCCCGTTGCGGCCTTCCCCAGTTCCCATGTGGGTATCAGCACGGTGTGTATGCTGCTCTTTTGGCACGCCCGCAACTACAAAATGCTCCTCGTCCTTGCGCCGTTCTATGTCCTTCTGTGCTGTGCAACGGTCTATATCCAAGCCCATTACCTCATCGACGCCCTTGTCGGACTGCCCACTGGTGCACTCTTCTTCGCCGTGCTGATGTACGGTTCGCGCCGGATGGTGAAGGGCAAATAGCAAAGAGCGGAATGTCCCAAGGGGGGAACCCTTTGGGAGACCCTTTTCGGAAAAGATTTTTTTCATGGAATCTAAAAAGCTAACGAAGGCCTTCCCTGAAAGTCCCCACAGCCTCCCAAAGGGGGTTGGATACGATTTTTCTTAAATCGTTTGCTGCTTTCAGTGATATTTCGTACTTTTGCAAAAGTATAAAATGTAAGGAAAAGATGAAAGTAAGTTTCTCCCCACCATATATAGACGAAAGCGTTATCAACGAAGTGACCGACTCGCTGAAGTCGGGTTGGATAACAACTGGTCCTAAAGTGAAGGCTCTTGAACAGGAAATCGTCGCGCTTTCTGGCGCGCAGCACGTCCTGTGCGTAAACTCTTGGACGACAGGAGCTATCTTGATGTTGCGCTGGCTGGGAGTAAAGCCGGGCGACGAGGTGATAATTCCCGCCTATACCTATTGTGCCACGGCCTTGGCAGTGATGTGGGCGGGCGCAAAACCCGTAATGGTCGATGTGGGAGAGGACTTGAATATCAACGTCGAGGCTATCCGCAAGGCCATCACTCCGCGCACGAAGGCCATTATCCCCGTCGATATTGCGGGATGGCCGTGCGACTACGAGGCCATCATGAAGATGGTGCAAGACCCCGAGGTCAAGGCCCTGTTCACACCAACATCGGAGGTGATGGAGCGGTTGGGGCGCATCATCGTCATCAACGACTCGGCCCACTCCATCGGCTCTTGCTATAACGGGATGCCGTCGGGCACACAGACCGACGTGGCCATCTTCTCCTTGCACGCGGTGAAGAACATAACGACGGCCGAGGGTGGAGCCATCTGCCTGAATATGCCCACGCCTTTCGACAATGAGAAGCTGTATGCGGAGCTTAGGCTTATGTCGCTCAACTGCCAGACCAAAGACGCTTTCACCAAAAGCAAAACGGGTGGCTGGCGATATGATATTGTCGGCATGGGCATGAAGGCCAATATGGCGGACGTGAACGCAGCTATCGGCTTGGCTCAAATCAGGCAATACCCGAAACTCCTGGCGGAGCGGCGCCGCGTGTTCGGCATTTACAACGGCCTTTTGGAAAAGCAGCCGTGGGCCATCACGCCACCAGTGAGCGCGGAGGGACGGGAAACGTCCTATCATGTGTATGCGCTGAGAATCAAGGGCGTAACGGAAGAGCAGCGAGACGAGATGATAGCGGAGATAAGCAAACAGGAGGTGGCGGTCAACGTCCACTTCACCCCGCTGCCAATGCTGACCCTTTTCCGCGAGAATGGTTATAAGATTGGTGACTATCCGCAGGCATACCAGAACTTTGCACACGAGATTTCGCTGCCATGCTACCCGCAATTAAGCGACGAGGAGGCCACATTTGTGGCAAAGACGGTCATAGACGCATATAATAAGGTAATACACGGAGCATGATATCGGTCGTAATAAACACCTACAACGCCGAGGAACACTTGGCGGAATGTCTCGAAGCCGTCAAGGACTTCGACGAAATAGTGGTCTGCGACATGGAATCGACCGACCATACCGTAGAGATTGCCAAACGATACGGCTGCAAAGTCGTGACGTTCCCCAAAGGAAACATTCGCATTTGTGAACCCGCACGGCAGTTTGCCATCGGGTCTGCCTCCCATCCATGGGTGCTTGTGGTGGACGCCGATGAAATCATCACGCCCGAATTGCGCCAATATCTCTACGAGAGAGTGAAGGTGGACGACGGAGTCAAGGGCCTTTTCATCTCCCGCCACAACAAGGTGATGGGCAAATACAATAAAGGTTGGGCGAGCGACTTTCAGCTGCGCTTCCTCATGCGTGACGAAACGGTCTGGCCTCCCTATTCCACTCCGTCCCGCAGGTTAATGGACGCGTGGAAAGAGTGCCGAAAAAGTACAAGATGATGCACCTGGCGGACGAGACAACCGTACAGTGGGTGGGGAAAATGAACCAATATACCGATGGCGAAGCGGTGAGAAAGGCCAACCGCGGCTTCGGAATCTGTGCCTTGTTCACCCGTCCGCTGTGGCGATTTGTCGTCAGTTTCTTCTTGAAAGGTGGATTTAAGAATGGTAAGCGAGGACTGTTGAAGGCCGTTCAGTGGTCGATTTATCAGCAGATATTGGTGTCCAAGATAATCGAAAAACAACTAAGAGAAAAATCATGAGTACGATATTCCATATTGTTTCTAACAAAGAGTGGGGCGGAGGAGAGCAGTATGTCTTTGACCTGGCTCAGCGGCAGAAGGCGGACAATATAACAGTGAAGGTGTTCTGCAAGCCTATTGCCGACATTGTCGCCAAATACAAGACCATAGCCGATCAGGTCTTTCCCGCGCGTTTGAATGGAGTCACCGACTTTCAGAGTGCCTTTGCGATGGCGAAAGTTGTAAGACACGCGGGCAAATGCGTCATTCATGCGCATAATTTCAAGGACGCTTTCACGGCGTGCTATGCCCGTTTGCTGTCCGGAAACAAACAGGCGAGGGTGGTTATGTGCCGCCATCTCACCCGAAAAGGTAAGAACTCACTCGTCTATCGTTGGCTGTACGGCCAGCTTGATGCCATCTGCTTTGACTCAAACCTTTCGTTAAACACCTTCTTGAGTACGCGCCCGTCCATAGATGAGCGCAAACTGAGCGTCGTGCGCACCAGTATTGTCGTCCCGGAGGTGGTGAAGCCCGCCGCTTTGAGGGAGGAATTGAACATCGGAACGGACGAGGCGATGGCAATGTATCATGGGCGTCTTGACCCAGAGAAGGGCATAGACACCTTGATGGACGCCGTGGAAAAACTGAAAAAGGACCAAAACGTCCGCCCGTTCAAGTTGGTATTGATAGGCAGGGGCAGTCAGGAATATACCCGGCATTTGCAGGATTTGATAAGCAAAAAGCAATTACAGGACGTCGTCAGGTTAGCGGGATTCCGCCATCCCGTATTGCCCTATGTGGCCACATCGGACTTTGGCATCTTGGCTTCCACAGTCCAAGAGGGCTGCCCGCTCTCTCCGCAGGAGTATATGTCGCAAGGCCGCCCCGTCGTGGCGACAGACAATGGTGGCCAGCGGGAGTATATTGTGAGCGGAATCAATGGCGTATTAGTCCCTCCCTGCGACAGTAAAAAACTTGCGGAGGCCATGGCGCAGATGATAAACGACCCGGAAAAACGCGGCGAGATGGGGCGGAAAGCCAAGGAAGACTTCTTCGACCACATGGATTACGAGTACTTCTACACGCAAATCAAGCAGCTGTATGGAGCATATCTGGAGTAATGTCCTGCTGATGGTTGCGCTATGGCTTGGCAATTACGCCATCTACCTCGGCTGCAATCGCGGTATCGCGCCCAATGCCCGGCTTCAACAGTGGCTGAGATACCTGCCCGCGTCTGTCGTGGCGGTGCTTCCGCTGGCCATTACGGACACGGACGTGCTGCAACCCGCAGTAGTCAAGTTGTTGGTAGTAACCGAATTGTGGGCGTTGGCATACCCGCTGACTTACCATCTGACCTATCGCAAGAACTCACCCGACTACGATCACCAGATAGACCCGGCCTTTGCGCTCTATCAGCTTGGTGTTTTGAGCGGCCTTTCAGTCCTGTTACCGTCGGCATTGATGCCGCCGTTGCTCTTGCTGTCCATTGCCGCGCCATTGTTCTTGTTTGGCTATTACCTCGTCTATCATCATGTAATCGACATGAATGGCATGTTGCTGATGCGGCAAACCAATTACAATGAGATACTTGAGTTTTTCCGTTCGTTCCCCTTATGGAAAGTTCTTGTCGGCACAATCGTACTGTTGGGTGTCATTCTGCTGTTTGTCTTTGGAGGCCAGCCATTTGCCGTCGGCAGTGTGGCGACGTGGAACGGCGGGGTCATAGTCGTCATGTTGGCGGCCGTACTCCACTATCTTTTCAAGCCCCGGCACAGCCTTTTCTCGCGCACGGGGCTGGTGAGGCTCTACCTCGAAGTAAGCGAGTACATGCGCGGCAACAGCCTTTACACCCAAAACCAGCAGCAGCGGATGGAACACCTGAAAGCCACGGCCGTCCATCCATTGCCCGCTCCGCATACTATCCTGTTGGTGATAGGAGAGTCGGCGTCCCGTGAATTCATGAGTGCCTTTAGTCCAATGGACGAAGACACGACCCCCTGGATGCGGCAGTTAGGCGGGGACGGCCTCCATTGCATATTGTTTCCCAACGCCTACAGCTGTGATATTCAGACTGTTCCTACGCTGGAAAAAGCCCTCACCGCCTTCAATCAATACGATGGCGGACAGTTTTACACCTCCGTTTCTATCGTCGATATTGCCAAAAGTTTAGGCTACAAGGTGCACTGGTACAGCAATCAGGGACACTTGGGAGCTGCCGACACGCCCGTCAGCTTGGTAGCCGAGACCTCGGATGTGGCCAAATGGACGAATCAGCAGCTTGGCAAGAAATACTACGATGAGGCTTTGATAGATTTCTTGGACGAGGTGAGCCCTGCTTGCAACAATCTTGTGGTCCTGCATCTGAAAGGCAGCCATTTCAATTATGAGAACCGATTCCCCGAGGCGTACCGCAAATGGGGAGCGGTGGGCAACCATGATCAGATAACGAACTACAAGAACACCTTGTATTATACCGATAGCGTGCTCAAACAGGTTTACGAAACGATGTGCGAACGGCTGAATCTACAGGCCATGGTCTATTGCAGTGACCACGGAGACATACCCGACCGCCACCGTCAGCCCAACTTCGGCGGATTCCGCGACACCCATATTCCTTTGATGGTGTGGATGAGCGATGAGTATGTGGCGCTCCGTCCCGAGCGCGCCAAGGCTCTTTCGGAGAACAAGGACAAGTATTGGACGAACGATTTGCTCTATGAGCTGGTGTGCGGAGTGCTGGATGTGGAAAGCACAGAGTACAAGGAGGAAAACTCTTTGGCCTCTTCCGCCTATCAATATGACCGCGGCGACCTCACGCTGATGAACGGCACGGTGCGCGTCGCAGACGATACGGGAGGAGAGAAAGTCCCGGATTCCACTAATTGATTGTACAATCTATGCAGAAGATACTTTATTATACGGTCTATGGGCTGCTGTACGCCTTTTCGCTGCTTCCGCTTCGGTTGCTCTATCTCTTTGGCGACGGCATCTATTTCCTGATATTCCACGTCGTACACTATCGCCGCCGCGTCGTGTGGAAGAACCTGACGGAGTCTTTCCCAGAGAAAAAAGAGCAGGAGCTCCGTCGGATAGAAAAAGGGTTTTACCACTGGTTTTGCGACTATCTGGTGGAAAGCATCAAGCTGTTCTCCATCAGCGAGGAGGAAATCAAGCGCAGAATGGTATTCAAGGAAACGGAACTCGTGGACGAGTGTGTCAGCAGCGGCCAGTCGTGCGCCATCTATTTGGGCCACTACTGCAACTGGGAATGGGTCACTTCGCTGCCCTTTTGGATTTCTCCCAAGGCGCAATGCGGACAGATTTATCACCCGTTGGAAAACGCGTGCATGGACAAGATGTTCCTTGCCATCCGCCAACGCTTCAACGCGGTGTGCATTCCGATGGCCGATTCCATCCGTAGGGTGATGGGGTATCGCCAGAAAGGCATCCCGACGGTCATCGGATACATCTCCGACCAGAAGCCGTTCTGGTTCAATATCCACCATTGGTGCGACTTCCTCCACCATGACACGCCCGTATTGTCGGGTACAGAGCGTATCGCACGTAAGCTGGACCAAGCCGTTTTCTATTTGGAAGTAAGCCGTACGCGCCGCGGCTACTACGAGGCCGAGTTCAAACTCATCACCCGTGAGCCTAAGCAGTATGCGGAGAATGAGATAACGGACAAGTATTTCCAAATGTTGGAGCACTCGATTTGTGAGCATCCAGAATGCTGGTTGTGGACGCATGACCGCTGGAAGCGTACTCGCGAGGAGTTCAACGACCGTTTCTATGTGAAAAACGGCAAGGTCTTCGAGTACGACGTGCCCCTGAGCAAGCGGAAGTGACAAAGGCCTCGCAGACGCCGTCCCCCTCCGACTTGTCCTGGCGTCTGCGTCCCTTCAGCGCGCCATGGCCAAATGGTTGAAAAACAGGTTCTTCCGAAAAATGGAATGATTCGACGTGGACACACAGAAAACAACTTGAACAACTTTTACAACAAGTAACAACGCT
>ULSN01002965.1_pt1 | contig 18936 bp, 15 predicted proteins | sample 1956771 | NCBI WGS metagenome assembly ULSN01 (sample SAMEA4835709, study PRJEB28245) | human gut metagenome | biome: gut microbiome; material: fecal sample | place: Denmark | collected 2008
GACATTACCAAAAGATGCTCTAACTGACGTTGATATAATGTTCATATATCGTCCTGAGATGTACCATACCTGTGGGCATTATGGTAACGGAAAACTCACAGAGGAAAAAGTGGAGTTTATAAAGTATCATAATGAAGAAGCATCTATTACGCTTCTTCATTTTGACAAAGCAACAACGGAATTTGGTAAATAGATGTGAATTGTTAAATAATTGCCACGCAGAACAATGTTTGCCGAAAATTATTTACGGCAAACATTTTTTTTGTACCTTTGTAGGCAACTTAGAAACTTCTCCAAATTAATATTGTCATGTTAACGAAATTCGCAGTTAAGAACTATAGAGGGTTTAAGAATCGCATCGAGTGGGACTTGTCCCATCCGAGCAATTATACGTTCAATAACAATGCCGTGCATAATGGCATTGTAAAGAATGGCATTATCTATGGACCGAATGGAGCTGGAAAGTCGAACTTCGGATTGGCAATATTCGACATCGCCAACCATCTTTCTCACAAGTGGAAGAAGCCTGATTACTATCTGAACTATGCTTGTGCATTATGTCACAACGAGCCGGTTGAATTCGATTACACATTTTCTTTCGACGGTCATGTGGTAAAATACAGTTATAGCAAAGTGGCATCAGAACTTAAAGGCAATATCATCAGCGAAAAGCTAACAGTTGACAACAAAGAGATTCTTGCTAAAGACAAAGACGAACTGGCTATTTCTGAAGAATTTGGCCTGACCGCCGTTGCCATTCAGAATCTGAAAGATAGTGCCAACAACATTTCTATTGTCAACTTCTTGTTGGGTTCTGTGCCACTCCCCAAAGATCATACCCTGCTGCAACTTCGTGACTTCGTAGAGAATATGCTGTTCTTCAGAAGTCTCGATTATCGTGAATTCATTGGCTTGAAGGAAGGTGGCAGCAACGTGGAGGAGTATATCGTAAAGAACCACCTTGCTGACGACTTTGCTGCTTATTTGAAAGAAGTAAGCGGTCAGGAGTATGAGTTTGCGCCGAATACGCAGGGCGACAACACGCTCTTCTGCGTAATGAACGGTGTGAGAATTCCGTTCCAATGGGTTGCATCCACAGGCACAAGAAATCTGGAGTTGCAGTATTATTGGCTGAAAGAGATGGACAACGCTTCGTTCGTCTTCATCGACGAATTTGATGCTTTCTACCACCACGAACTTTCCTATAAGATTTGCAAGCGATTGTTTGAAGGCAACAACCAGGTGTTCGTAACCACCCACGACACATTCCTTCTTTCCAATGATTTGCTTCGTCCTGACTGCTTCTTTATTCTTAGGAACAACGAAATAAAGGCTATTTGCGATCTGACGGACAAGGAACTTCGTTTTGCTCATAACTTGGAAAAACTGTATAGAGGCGGAACTTTTGGCTTATGATTCTATTTGTATTCGAAGGCGACGAGCGTGAGCCTCGCCTGTATAGAACACTGGAAAGACTCTATTTCCCGAAAGTGAATGACAACATCATTTGTTCTTTCGGGAATAACATATATGATCTTTACAATGAACTGAAGGAATATGATGACGGTGGAGATATTGTTTCTGTCATGCGAGAACGTTTGGCAGCAAGAGGTGACTCCACCTTGAACGGCATGAGAAGTTCAGACATTTCGGAAATATTCCTATTCTTCGACTATGACTTCCAAAACTCTCACCTTTCGCTTGGAGAGATCAATCGAAGAGTAGAAAAGATGTTGGCATTGTTTGCAGACGAAACCGAGAACGGAAAACTCTACATCAACTACCCGATGATTGAGTCCATCCGCTATACCAAAGAACTTCCCGATAACGATTATGCCAACTATGTAATAAGCAGAGAAGAGTGCAAAGACTTCAAACGTCTGGCTCGTGATTTTTCGGCTTACAACAGTCTCGACCACATCTTGTTCAAGGATGGCGAAACGCCGACCAAGGAAAAGTATATGAAGGTGAAAGACAACTGGCAATATCTGAAGCAAATGAATGTCAGTAAAGCTAACTTGCTTATAGCAGGAGTATATACGATGCCAAAGGACAAGTCTGTTGTCAATCAGCTATCAATATTCGAAAGGCAACTCTTGCTCCATGTCAAACCTAATAGAAGTGTTGCTGTATTAAATTCTTTTCCTATTTTCATCTACGAGTATATGAAATAGCCAATATGCACAGATTACAGATTTTACGGGCATAGATAATAATCCCCAAATCTTACAGGTTAAAGATTTGAGGAATCAAACGAACACGTTAGAATTTTCACATAATTAACACAGATAAAATACCCATTTTTAATATCAACTAATGGTAAAACAACATGATAGATAAAAAGCATTTTCCAGACAACTACTCTAGAGAATTTGTTCCATATAAAGGTTTCTGTAAAATTCTCAAGGATGGTACAACTGTTGAAGATGAAAATACAATTGAAACAGATGGACCTTTAAAAATAATTTGTGATCCCATTTCACATGGAAATTGGCACACGTTGTATAATCTTGTTGATAGCAACGGCAATAAACTACTTCCTAAGGGAATAAGAACTGTCCGTTTCTATGGCGACTACTATTTGTTGGAAGATAATAACGAAGATGAACTTATCAATAGCGGAGAAGTAAAAGGAGGGTTCAATGCTTCTAAGTATAGCTCGCAAATGAATGTGATGCTGAATGATGGAACTATATTGTTTCGAGACTGGTTCAATAGAATTGATCCATTAGGAAACTATTTCCGTGTTTATAACAAAAGAGGAAATGTTTACTATTATTCTCTGACTGGCGCCCCATTCGACAAAAAGATTTACCCAATAAGATTTGGCTATATAATTAAGCCAATAAATAATCGTTTTACTATATTCAATTCATTATATGACGTTATAGTGGAGGGATATACTTCTGTAATGTGGTCAGATGTGGGTCTGTGGATAGTAGAATTACTTCATGCAAGTAACCATGAAGTGTATTTGCATGGACAGGGTACTGAAATAATAAACTATGCACACGAAATATTGATTAAACCAACTGTCTTGGCTTTGATTGAGAAAAATGATATATGGTATGCTGTTGATTTTAAGGGAAAAATAACAAAGAAATTCATTTGGCGACCTTGCATTCAGTCAAGCCAGAAGTAAGAGTTAATATTCTCATTACTATGATATGTTAATTGCGTGAGAAGCTTTGGCTATCCCAGATTATTTTAATACTTTTGCATCGTTTTAATGATGCATTAAAATAAAGCAGAATGGTTAAAACGAAAGAGATTTCCATACTAGGAAGACCTATACAGCTGCAAGAACGAAGCAAGGTACAGTTGAAAGGTGTTACCATCGGAGAAATGTTGTCGTACAAGTTCTACGATGGAGAATTTCATGGTATGCCATTGCTATTCGCAGAACCCAAAGGCAAAGTGTCAACCCCACGTAGCTTGTCGGTTACTGCAAACAACCTTACTTCGTTATTCCAACTTCCAACCGTATTCTTGTTGCCAACTTGTCCTGCCTATGAACGACAGAGACTAATCGACAAAGATGTGTATTTCGTTGTATCTGACAAATACGTCCATTTGCCAATGCTCCTAGCTAATGAGCGCATTCGTAAAACCAAACAGGCTAAGGCTTTAACACCTGTCGCACAATACCTGCTACTCTATCATCTACAGGTAGAGAGTATCGAAGGATTGGCAGCACGTGATATTGAGGACAAAATTCCGTATTCATACGCAAGCATTACACTTGGTATCACTTGCCTCGAAGACTTGGAGCTTTGCCAAAAAGTATCTGGAGGCTCTAAGCGGAAGGTCATCCACTTTGATAAGAAAGGAATGGAACTGTGGAGGCAATCCCAGTTGTTCCTCGTTAATCCAGTTGAAGAGCGCATTTTCTGTGACGACTTGCTTTCAGACGATAATTTCCCCGTATGTGGCATCAACGCCCTTGCACATTACACGTGGCTGAATCCCGATCCGGAAAGAATAATCATGGTGCCAGTCAAACAACTACGGGAATTCAAATCATCGGGAGTCTTAGTGCGCCCCAACGAATTTGATGGCAACATCATCATTGAAGCATGGAAATACCCACCTGTCACTGCTATTGGTACAAAAGCCAAATGGGTGGATAGATTATCTTTGGCCATTTCTCTGCGTGAGGACGAAGACCCACGAGTGGAAGGCGAAGTGGAACGTTTAATTAATGAAACTGAATGGAACGGTTTAGCGAGAGCAGAATGATGTTTACATCAATTTTGCCGGGCGATAGTTCCTTCGTCTGAAAGACAATGGAAGGATTAAAGAATTTTCGTGAGGCTTTTGAAGCCTATTCTGGTCGCCTCTATAAGAAATGATTGGAACACGCTTTCAGAACCTCTTGCAAAGGCTCTTGACCAGGATTCATCATTCATCGAGGCTTTATTGGAACAATTAGACGAATTATTTATAACAGAACAGTTATGAAAATACAATATGCGTCAGACCTCCACCTGGAGTTTGCCGACAACTGGAGATACCTGAAGGAGAATCCCTTGCAAGTAACAGGGGATATTCTCGTTCTTGCAGGAGATATCGGCTACTTGGGAGACGAGAACTATTCTAATCATCCATTCTGGGATTGGGCTTCAGAGAACTATCAGCAGGTGATAGTTTGCATGGGCAACCATGAGTTCTACAAATACTATGACATTGCCAATCTTAACGATGGCTTTTGTCTTGAAATACGTCCCAATGTTCACAGCTATTATAATGCTGTTGTACATATAGAAGACGTTGACTTCATCGTAACAACATTGTGGTCTAAGATTCCCTTGAAGGAGGCATACTATACGGAACAAGTCATAAGCGACTTCCGACGCATTTTCTTCAATGAAGAGCTTCTCACGTTTGCAGACTTCAACCATGAGCACGATAGGTGTCTTGCGTTTTTGAAAACAGCAGTTTTATCCAGCAACGCCAGAAAAAAGATTGTTGTTACTCATCATGTACCGTCTTTCCAAATGCAATGTCCAAAGTTTGCCGACAGTCAGGCAAACGGAGCCTTTACCGTAGAATTGGAAGATTATATCAAGGATAGCGGTATCGACTTCTGGATATATGGTCATTCTCACTATAATGTGGATGTGAGGATCGGCAATACCATGTGCGTATCAAATCAGTTGGATTATGTCTTTCATGGAGAACATGAGTCTTTCAACCCTTGTAAAAACATCGAAGTATAACGAGTGGCAAATATTAATGTAATCACTTCTCGGTAAAGAGAAAAGTAGAACAACTGAAGCATGGGTATCGATTGTTTTCCCTGGAGAATTTTGTGGTGCGGCATTTTTTAAGTAACTTTGTCGCAAAATATGCGACGTTTGTCGTCGTAGATTGTCGCACATAGGACGAAAACAATCTGCGGCCCAGGCTGCTCGTAGATTGTCTCACATAGAACGAAGGCTATATGTATATACACGAATGACCCCTTCCTTCATCCTGACACCTATAAGTAAGTAGCCATTTGCTTTTGACTAATAAGAAATCACATATTTTGAGTATTGCTCGTTCTGCTATCCATTTATAATTTTGCACCCACAATAGCAAAATGCAACTCAAGTGGGTGACAAAAGAATAATACTAACAGGGGCGATGCTCGCAGCATGTCTTGCTGCAAACGCTGACGATATCCGCGGACATATAGTGGATGCCGGAAGCAATGATGCTGTGGCGTACGCTACAGTGACAATCACTGATTCGCACAATAGGAAACACACCACCGTGAGTGATATTTCGGGCTATTTCATGTTTCAGGACCTCAGTTCGGACAGGTACACCATCACCGTGTCATACCTGGGCTACCACACCCTGACCCAGACCTGCACCAGCAGGAACGGAGAGACCGTAACGCTAACCCTGAAGCTAAAACAGGACAACCGCGTACTGAACGAGGTGGTAGTGACGGCGCACGAGTCGCAGGGTATCACTACGTCGTCGGTGATCGACCGCAAGGCCATAGAACATCTGCAGCCGTCGAGCTTCACCGACCTGTTATCACTATTGCCCGGTGGGACAACTCAACTGCCCGACCTCACCAATGCCAACAGCATCAGACTGCGCCAGGCTGGAAGTGGAGGGAGCAACTACGATGTCAGTGCGATGGGAACACTGTTCGTAGCCGACGGCATCCCAATGAACACCAATGCCAACATGCAGATCGTGAAGCAGGCATCAAACGGCACCGTCGGTGATCCCGATGCTGGGAGGAGTCATGTGACAAGCGGCGTGGATATGCGCAGTATACCGACGGATAACATAGAGAGCATGGAGGTGATAAGAGGTATCGCACCCGTGGAATACGGCGATATGTCAAGTGGCGTGGTACTGATAAAGCGGAAGCTGAAAGCCACACCCTTTGAGGCACGCTTCAAGGCCGACTCCTATAGTAAACTACTGTATGCTGGCAAGGGAATAGAACTGGGCAGCCTGATCGTCAATCTGGGGCTGGACTACCTCGACGCAAAGTCGGATCCGCGAGACCCGATGAATAACTACAAGCGGCTGACAGCATCGGCCCGCATGCAAGACGAATGGCAGGTAGGCAACGCACGGCTGAGATGGCGCAGCAACATCGACTACACAGGATCTTTCGACGACGAGAAGCACGACCCAGAAATATTGAAACAGAAAGACGACACATACAAGTCGTCATACAACAGACTGAGCATGAGCCACTCCATGCTATTGACACCCAGTTGTCCCTCTTTTTTCAAATCCATGAACCTTGACGTGGCTGCAGCCTACGAGTGGAGCAGGATCGAACAACAGAAGAGCATCAGCCTGAGCCGCGACATGGCAGCATCGACATCGCTGGAGGAAGGCGAACACGACGGAACCTTCCTGCCCTATCACTATATCTCGAACGTGACCGTAGATGGGAGACCACTCAACCTATACGCCAAACTGAAGGCACTGTTTGCATACAACAGCGGACAACTGGCGCAGCGCATTCATGTCGGAGCAGAATGGAAGATGGACAAAAACTATGGCAGGGGACAGGAGTACGACCCAGCACTGCCCATAAGCCCAGGGACCCCCTACCGGCCGCGCAACTACAGCGCCATACCAGCGATGCACCAGGTGAGTTTTTTCCTACAAGACAACCTGACGATGCCTGTGGGCAACAACCTGCTGACAGCACAAGTGGGTCTGCGCGGAAGTACTCTGGCCCATATTGCGAAAGAATACGCCATGAGCGGAAAAGTATATCTTGACCCGAGGTTGAACTTGCAATGGAGATTTCCCGAGATCAGCATGGCAGGAAAACCGCTAACGATCGACATCAATGGGGGGTGGGGACGACAAAGCAAGTTTCCTACCCTACTCCAGATATATCCCGACCTCATATACACCGACCTCATCGAGCTCAACTATTACAACATGAACGCCGACTATAGACGGCTCTATCTGCACACGTACATCGATAACCCAACAAACTACGGGCTCGGACCAGCAAGGAACGAGAAATGGGAAATCAGAATCGGAGCACAGTGGGACGGCAACTCGGTCAGCGTGACGTATTTTCGCGAACAGATGAACGACGGATTCCGCACCTCTGCAAAGGTAAGGCCGTATGACTACAGGGATTACGACGAGAGCGCAATAGACGGCAATAGCCTCAGCGCGCCACCGGCACTCGAGAAACTGCCGTATGTAGAAAAACGGGTGCTCGGCATGTATGGTATGACCACCAATGGCAGCAAGATGATCAAAGAGGGCGTAGAATGGCAAATGACCACCAAGCGCTTTGAGATGCTGAAGACGAGGCTGACCGTAAACGGGGCATGGTTTAAGACCACCTACACCAACAGCGACCCGATGTTTCGCAGCAATACTACTGCCGTCGTGGACGGCACACCGGTGAACGACCTCTATATCGGTTACTATGAGAACAAGGCGGGAAGCGTGCGGGAGCAACTCAACACCAACATCATGGCGGACACCTATATCCCTAAGCTCGCCCTGTCGTTCTCGCTCACGGCCGAATGTATGTGGTTCACATCATCAAAGTCGATCCGGACCAGCGGCGTACCACTGAAATATATCGACAACAACGGAGAGATACACGATTTCACAGAGGAAAGCAAACAGGACGTCTATCTGCAATGGCTCATCAACAGATACAACGATGCGGCATGGCGCAAGCAGACAGTGCCTTTCTACATGTTTCTGAACTTGAAAGTGACTAAAGAGTTTGGCAAATGGATGAAACTGGCTCTCTTTGTGAACCGAATGATCGACTACATGCCAGACTATACCACCAACAGTGGTATGACGGTGAGAAGGACTTCGAAGCCATTTTTCGGTATGGAAATCAATTTCAATATTTGATACAATAAAAAAAGAACAACAATATGAAAACATCACATTTTTTGATGCTCATTGCAGTATGCATGTTGACACTAGTTGGGTGTAGCAACGATGACATTCAGTCGATAGACACGACGCCGGCAGATATCCGCGTCTCGTTCACTACTCCTGCAGGGTATAGTGAGGAACTGACTATGACGGACGTCCATTTGACACTGACAGAAATCAACACCGGCAAAGAGACTGCCTACAGTTTTTCAAAGGCAGAAAACATGACGGTAACACTGAAAAGCGTGGATGGCGGATACTACAGAATCAGCGCTACGGGAAAACTGCACTACAGAAACACCGACCTGGTGGCGAAGACGGTAGAGGTGACGGCATATAGCGACGGAACGACACTATCAAAGGAAAACGCCGTCGTGAACCTCGCACTGCAAGTGACATCGCAACCAGACCAGGATCCGGCAGACATCGCTTACAAGGGATTCGTACTGGCAGAAATATTCTGTGCAGGAACAGTAAACGCACAGGGGAGCTACTATTATGCTGACAAGTATTTTGTAATTTACAACAATACTGACCACGTGCTCTACGCTGACTCGCTCGTGATAGCAGAAAGCGATTTCTTGACCACCATGAAGCAGGAATACAAACCGAACATCATGGATACCGACATGGCCGTGGCGGCAATGTATATGATTCCAGGAACTGGGCGCGACGTGCCCGTGCAGCCGGGTGGCAAACTGCTGATAGTGGACAACGCCGTGGACCACACGGTGGCTAACCCCAACTCCTGGAATATGACCACGGCCGACTACGAATGGTATGACGAATCGACCAATCCCCAGTTTACGGACATAGACAACCCGAAGGTGCCGAATCTTGAGAAGATCTACTGCAGCACGCTGACTCTGTGGAGTCCGCACACACAAGGGTTCAAGTCGTACGCACTGGCAAGGATGCACACCGACAAGAATACATTCCTCTTGGACTATCTATACAACTACAACTACCATCTGACGGGACAGACCGGCGAGGCAGACATGACAGGCACAAGCTACCGTCTGCCAAACAGTTGGATTCTGGACGCCGTAAACATGAGTAGCAAGGCTGGATTTCAATGGATCGTAACATCGCCAGCTCTCGACCGCGGGTTCACCTATAACTCGGAGTTTAACTTTGATGATAGTCGCTTCGGAAAGAGTGTGCGACGCAAAGTTGCTTCAATGGACGGCAAAAGAGCTATACTAATGGACACTAACAACTCTACGGAAGATTTTGAGCCAAGGGTAAAGGCGGACCCGTTCCATACATTCGGCAAATAGACACCTACTGCTCATAGTGACAACAAGGAAGAAGCATCCATATATGAACATAAGCATCAAGGCAGGAATACTGCCCATCGCTCTCCTCAACACGGTGGCAATGACAGCGGCTAACGATAGCATCGTTTGGAAGAGGCAGGTATATAGCACGGGGCACGTGCGCTTCAGACAAGAAGTACTGGCAAGTCCCGCTCTGAGAAACTATCTGCACACACCGTCGATATCGGAATTCTCTGTCTATGCAACGACGGAACCAGCAGCGGCAGCAAGGATACCGCAACTGGGACGAGGCGGCAAACAGTTTGGTGTGGAAGCTTCCTCCTTTCAGCAGCTCGGAGCGAACAGTGTGGTGTGGGGAAAGGCTTCCTATCAGAACGGAAAGAAATATGACGTGACGTGGAACGAAACGAGTGATTTCCTGCTCCTATACCCGTATGTCATGGGGGACGCCAAAGGCGGCGACCAAAACTACGAGAGCTATCGGCTCGACGGGGGATACTCCACACGGCACGGAAAGATATGCTATGGTGTGGACATGGGATACCGGACTTTGTCGGAATACCGCGACCGTGACCCTCGTCCCAACAATACCGTAGCCGACTTGCATGCAGAAGGCGGAATCGGACTCAACATCTGGGGAAGCTATAGCGTGGCACTGACGGCAACAGCAGGAAAGTATAAGCAGACCAACGAATTGGCTTTCTACAACGAACTCGGCACGCAGATGGTATATCACCTGACTGGAATTGGCAACGACTTCACTCGCTTCTCTGGACAAGGAAAGAACTGCTTCTACAAGGGCTACACTCTGGGTGCAGAAATCGGTATAGCAAGCAAAGAGACTACTGGCTGGTCGGCCACGGCTGGATATCTGTTTACACAGAAAGAGAAAGTACTCACCGACCTCAACCGGTTACCGCTGAACAGACTGGAGGTCAACTCTCTGAATGGGGCCGTCGGCTACAACAGCGAGGACTACGGGGTGAGGCTGACCGGAAACGTTGCGCAACGCAAAGGCATAGACAACCTATTCGGAGACGCAACGGGAAACATATACCCACAGATTGGCAGTCGCAAGCAATACGATGGAAAGACGGAAGAAATCAAGGCAGAAGGATTCTGGAACGTCAACTGGACGGAAAAGACTGTTGTAAACATAGAGCCAGAGATCGCCTGCGCCTCGTTCAAAAACAGCCATCACACATCGGGGAACCTATTGAAGAGCAGCGACCTTACGATGGGGGTAGCGGCAAGCATCGTTCATGCCAACGCAAAGAACATGGTGTGTGCAAAGGCAGAGATAAGGCGCAGGGAGAACTTGGCGGCAAGACTGGACATATACAACAGTCAGAACGAATTGCTCGTTGCCACCTTGCAGAACATAAAAGATTATATGGGTGGAGGTGAGACCGAGATGGGCTTGGGGGTGGAATATACTTTCAAGATTTTGAACGACAAGGCGCTAACGGCGGCAACCCACTGGAGGCATACTGCTTATCATAGCGGCAATAGCAACTTCTACATGGCGAAGCTGACCATCAGCCTATAGATAACGTCTATGAGCAACAGCATCATTTAACAACAACAAGCATAATGAAAAAGCATTTACTATTTGAGGCCTTACTACTCTGCAACGTAGCTGCGGCACAGACCTTCTCTGGCGGTACGGGAACGAAAAACGACCCGTACCTGATAAGTAATGTAAACGACCTGGAAGAACTGGGCAATATGACCGATACGCCGGGTGCAAACGGCGAACAGCAGACGTACGGAAAATACTTCAGGCTGACACAGGACATCACCGGGCCTTTCACTGGCATGATCGGCTACGAGGGACTATTCAAGGGAGACTTTGACGGCGGCGGACACTGCATAACGCTGGATATAAACATGCCGAACGAAAACTATGTGGGACTGTTTGGCACCGTGAAGAGTGGCGCCGTACACGACCTCGCAGTGAGTGGATCGGTCGTAGGCAGCAACTACGTAGGTGGTATCGTCGCCAACCCAACCAATGAAGCCGTGTTGTATAATCTATGCAACTATGCGGACGTGACTTCAACATCGACGGCCGTGCTCTCCTGTGTGGGCGGCGTGATCGGAGGAATCATATCCAAAGCTGAAGGAAGCATGGAGGGGGCAACCGTGAGCAACTGTGCCAACTATGGGCATGTGGCGAGCGACGGCTGCGCCTTGGGCGGCGTCATTGGTTATTCAGGACAACAGACGGGAAACACAATCTGCGACGTGGCAAACTATGGATATGTGGAAAGCACCAACACGATGAGAATCGCTGGCACCATCGGCAACCCGATGTGGAACGACAAGGTGCACCGTATAGCCAACTTCGGCATGTTTAGCAGCGAGAACTTCTCGGGGTGCATTGGCAATGCCAACCCGACAGATATCGGAGAGGTGGTGTACGACAAGCAGACGGCTTGTTCTTCGATTTCCATACCAGCGCAGGGAAGAAATACGGCCGACCTGTTGGGGGAAAAGCAGAAGGAAATACTGGGCAGCAACTGGGTATATGCCGACGACATGTTGCCCCGGCCGAAGATGAACGGACTGGAAAACAGTGACATGGCCGTGCTGTACGCAGCTCCCGTGATACTTGCAGACGGTGACAACCTCAACAGTGTGACTAAAGACTTCAGGGTTTCACTGGGCAATGACAAAAACACGAAGGTCGCATGGAAGGCAAGTCGCGGTTTGGTGGAAATCCTTTCTGATGGCACAGCAAGGATAAAAGGAGGTGGAACGGAAACCCTCACGGCAAGCTACAAAAATGTCTCGAGAGATATTCAAATCGTAATCAAAGGCACTGACAACATCGACGACATCAACGTAGGCAGCGAAGAAGGGGACAATCTATGGCGCAACCTCAACGGGCAGGTGGTCGCCACGCCGACACACGGCATCTATATCAGAAACGGGAAGAAAATCATCGTGAGATAAACCTTCCACAAAAACAGAAAGCAAAACAACTCAAAAAGAATAGGGAAAAATGAAGAAGATTTACACAACCATCTCCTTGCTGACGATAGCCATTACGGCATCGGCACAACTAACTCTGAATAAGCCAGAAACAAAAGTGGCAACCGACATCACATCAAGTAGTTTTACGGCAAACTGGGGAGCGGTGTCCAATGCCGACGGCTACTGTGTGTTTGTGTACGACCGCAAGGAGGTGAGCGCCGACGGCGATGTGACGATAATGGACGAAGGGTTCAACGGTATTGATTTCGGAAGCATCATCGAACCAGGTGGAGGCGAGGAGGAATACGTGGATCTCTCTGCGTACGACTACGCTGACACCTACGGATGGAGCGCATACGGGTTTCCAAACTTTATCTCTGGTATGGTGGCAGGACTGATCTACTCGCCCTATATGGACTTGCGCGGTAACAATGGTAAATACAAAATCATCATTAGCGCCTACTGCAGCGATGGGGACGAAATAAGGGTGGAGAGCCATGGCGCCAACGGCAAAGAGGTGAAAACTGCAAAGGCTGTGGTGGACGGTGGTGCAACGGGCATCGCTGACGTGGAGCTTGATTTCGACAATGGATGCAAAGATCTCTTCTTTTCCGTGATCAACAATACGGCACAGGCTGGACGTCCCGATTATTTCGACCGGATCCAGGTGAAACAGACGCTGAAAAAAGGTGACGTGGTGAACTACATGGTAGGTGGAAACGAAGCGGTGGATGCCGTGAACAATGAAACAAAAGACTCCATCACCTCATGCACCATCCAGGCTCCCACGCGCTACACGAAAGCCAAGGTGCTCTACTACGACTGCTATGCTTCGGCCGCTGACTGGAGCACGCCAAACGGTTCTGTGCCATACACCTTCGTGGTGAGCCCGTTTACAGACCTCGTGAAGGTGGATCTCAACAGTCGCACATCGGAAATATACCATCCGGAAACTGACGGCGTACAGGACATCCTTTCTACCAGTAAGCAGTCTAATGACAACAACTGGTATAACCTTGCCGGACAGAGGGTGATCAACCCGTCGAAGGGAATCTTCATCCACAACGGCAAGAAAGTGGTGGTGAAATAGTGAACATGAACCAAACGAATAGTTCAAAGACAAAACAAAAAGCGTTATAAACAACAAAGAATGATGAAAAAGCTGAATTGTATTCTAACCCTGTTGCTTCTTGCAATGGGATTGACACAGGCAATAGCTGACGACCAGACGCTATCGCTGGGCAATTACGAGGAAGTAGCGGCTGGCGACTGGAACGAAGACCAATGCTATCAAGGTAGTTGGTGGATGATAGCACCAACACAGTTTTATGTAAAGCATACGGGATCACAGTTTATCTACACCAAAGACCAATTGGCACAGATGGCTGGCAAGGAGATCAAGGGTATGAGCTTCGTGTTCTATAACCAAAGTTCTTTTTCTGCGATACCAAGGACGATCAATGTCTGGGTGAAGGAGATCGACGATAATGCCTTCGCCTACAACGACGAAAAGAAGGCATACGCCTATTTCGACTTTGACGATGCAGAGAAGGTGTTGACCGACTATGCGTTTGACACAGACTTTGTGGATTATTACTGTCTGAACGGAGAACTGAATCTGGCATTCGACAAGGCATTCGCATACAGCGGCGACAAGAACCTGCTTGTCACCATCACCTTCGATGGCGACGAGACGGCAGAAACGAGTAGCGACATCGAGTTCTACTACAATACTGATGCCGAAAACATGGCCATGAGTACCAATAGCGACAACGTGACGTTTGCCGACTACCACGAGTCGGAAGACTGGCCTTATGCCAAAGGAAGTGGGTACACTGTGTCGCATGCCACCCAGTTGGCGCAGCCTCTCACCCAGTTCACCTATCAAGAGGCGGCAAAGCCAGAGGTGAAGCCGGCTGAACTGACAGGAATCGTGAGCTGTGACGGAGAGCCGATCATGGATGCTACCGTGACGCTGACAAGCGGTGAGACGAAGTACGAGGTGACAAGCGATGCAGAAGGAAAATACACCCTGAACATCGAGGCTGAGAATGTAGATAAGGAATACACCCTCACAGCCAAGGCAGCGGGCTACGAGGACTATACCATCGACCACTATACGTTCGCTTCGGGAGAGACAAAGACGCAAGATATCACGATGAGAAAAATAGTGTATCCATCGGTGATGACAGGAACCGTGAGCTGTGACGGAGAACCCCAAGAGGGCGCTGTGGTAAAACTGACCGCAACTGACGACAGTAAGTTGGTGTATAAGGCAACGACGGGTACTGATGGAACTTACAGGATCAAAGTCGTGAAAAGCGACAAGACCTACACGCTGGAGGTGACCTGCGGTGGATGCAAGGACTACAACGAGGAGAACGTGACCTTCACACCCGGAGAGGACACGACAAAGAACATCATCATGACAAAGACTCCGGAACCCGAAAACAGCATCACCTTGGGAAAATACGACAAGATGCTCGCTGACGGCACAGGAGACGATGTGTATGTGGGGCACGGATACTCATGGGCCGCAGCGCCTACCAACTTCTCGCACAGCATGACAGGTTCGCAGATTATCTACACCAAGGAGCAACTTGCCAAGATGGGTGGCAAGGCGATAACCCAGGTGAACTTCATTTTCCGCAACGAGTGTGCCTATGGCACGTACCCTCGCACCGTGAAAGTTTGGGCACAGGAGATCGATGATGCAAACTTCGACTACGACGACAAGGCGGGTTTGTATATGTTTTACAACTACAAGGATGCGACGGTCGCCGTGGCAGGTATGGAGTATGCGGGCGAACTCTACGACCTTATCGGCAACGGCGAACTGGAGATCGCATTTGACAAGCCGATCAACTACAGTGGCAACAAGAACCTGCTCCTTACGTTCACTTTCGAGGGAACAGAATGCTGCAATACCCTCGACATCAACTTCTTCTATAATGCCGACATGCCGAAGAAAGCCATGTCGTACTTCAGCGACAGGCGTTCTTTCGACGAATATGCCGAGAGCGTGGATTGGCCCTACGTAAACGACGATTGCACGCCGAAACTGGAACAGCCTATCACCCGCTTCTTCTACACGGAGGCGGTGACCGACAACATTAGCAGTACGAATAGTGGCAACCGGGGCGCGACGGCCAGCGATACCATGTACAACCTGGCAGGACAACGCGTGAGCAAGACCTACAAGGGCATCGTGGTGAAGAACGGGAAGAAATACTTCAATTAATAAAGAATAAAGTATAAACACCCTAAATCGAGTAGGAGGCAAACACTAATCATAGGTGTTTATCTCCTACTTTCGTGTTTACCGACCTCTCTCAACAACGGACTTAGCGGTCCTCCTTGTGGAGTTCCTTCCTTGCTCGCTTCAAACAGACCTTTGTTCATTACACCACTTCGGAGATATTTGTGTATAAGACTGACAACTCTGCCGTCTTTGATAATACGGCTGAGGAATTCTATATGGGACAGAACGGTACGCAGATTGGCGACCCAGACAAGGTCGCGAAGCTATATATCCAGCTTGCCGAGATGGAGAACCCTCCAGTAAATATGCCGATGGGCTCTGACTCTGTGGACGGCATCCGCCAGATATGTGCCAACACAGTGAAAGCTATGGACGAAATACGTCCTCTCGCAGCAACAACCGACTATTAAACGTATCAAGGTTTTCGTTAAGACGCCAAATAGGTGATGACGAACTCATAAAATATTAAAAATTACGCCGCAGTTTGTTCTTCGCTCTGTCTGCCATTATCTCTTCCATGTTCTCCTTTGCCCAGTTTATTATGTTTTCCACGAGCGGCAGGAAGGAGAGGGCGCGTGGTGTTAGGCTGTATTCCACACGTGGGGGGATTTCAGGGAAGACTTCACGACTTATGAAGCCGTCTTCCTTGAGGGTGCGGAGCGTCTGCGTGAGCGACTTCTGCGAGATGTCGGGCATCTGACGTTGCAGTTCCTTAAAACGCATAGGCTCCTTGTGCTGTAGGCTGTACAGCACAAGGAGCGACCATTTGTCGCCTACACGCGCAAGGACATTGCGGATAGGGCAGTCGATGAATAATGCGTCTCTTATGTCTCTATTGGTCTGTTCTTTTTTTTCGTTCATTATTTGTCTAACGGGATGATGTTGGCGTCTTCCATGAAGTCCGTGATAGGCTTCGACTCGTACTGAATGCACATCATCACCATGTCTTTGTCTGAGGTGTTGCGCAATGCACGTACGCCTGCTGGAGATACACGGATGATGGTGCCTTCGCTTACGGATGTCTTCTCGCCGTCCACTTCATACTCTCCTTTGCCCGAGATGATCACATAAAGCTCTTCGTGGGTCTTGTGCGAATGGAGGAAGGGTGCGTCTTCGCCTGCTGCAATACGCTGCAACGATGCTTCTGCACCGGTCATTCCGAGTTCCTTACCAAGGAATATCTTGCCTTCTACATTCTGCCAACCATTTAGGTTCTTGATTGCATAATTCTTCATGTCTTTCTGTTGTCTTTATTGTTTTGTTTTTGCAAAAATGCTCTGCAAAGTTAATGACATCCAGCGGATTATACAAGAAGGCACTTATTGTTGCCTCAGTTACCTAAAGGTTAGTATTAGCTATGTCAGATGCTTACGGATTTTGCTTTAATGTGTTTTAACTAAGTTCTGTTTTAATCTTCACTTTTTACACCTTCAATGTCCGCAGATATTCTTTCTGCTCGGGCGTGCCCCTGTAGCTCTCGATAGCCTTCTGTATGGTCTTGCTGTGCGTCCAGAGAACAAGGCGGCGTTGCTCGATGTAGGGAATCGCCTGTCCCATTGCTTGGCAAGGGCGGTGGCAAAGAACCAGGCGACTGTCATTTAAACTTGCTTCTCATTCCCTTGACCTTCGGTCTTTCTCCTTCTTGCAAGGCACAGTTGAAGCAAGCTTCACTCTGCTCTTGCTTCATGCGTCGGTTGCCGGTGAAGCCGCAGGCTGCCCGAAGTTCTTTTGTGATGAGACTACCGGAAGATTGTAATGTGCTGAGAACGGCTTCTTCTATCGAATCTTCATCGGGACAAGGGTAGTTGCTTCTTCTGTAGTTGCAGAAGTCCGGGCACCGTTCCTGACTGATGAATATATTTCTGGAAAACTCTTGCTCATTTATTTTCATCCTTTGTACTTACACACTTTAACCATATTCTTGTCGCCACCCACAAGCTGGCTGCATTTGTTCAGCATTCCGGTGTCTGAGAAACCGCATTTCTCCATGACCCTTCCTGATGCAGGATTACCAGTGAAATGATCTGCCCAGATATTTTCGAACTGCTTCACGTTGCTGCAATAGTCAAGCATAAGCCTTAGTGCTTCGGTGACTATACCTTTGTTCCAATAGGGCTTACCAAGCCAGTAGCCAACTTCGCAATCGTTCTCTCCAATAGGTATGTTGCTGCTCTCGTGTGTGTAATAGCCCATGCAGCCGATAGGCTCGTTGGTTTCTTTCAGCACTATCGCCCATGTCGTATCATTATTGAAGTATGTTCGGATTACCTCAAGACTTTCTTCAATCGTTTTGTGTGCTGGCCATCCTGCACGAGGACCCACGTCTGGATTGGAGGCATACTTGAAAAGAGCCTCTGCGTCCAATTCTCGCCAAGGGCGAAGCAAAATTCTTTCCGTCTCCATGTTGTTACTTCAGAGCCTTACCATCTGCGAACGCCTTGCCGACTTTGTCACCCAACTGGATATAGCCATGGCGAATAGGGTCAAGGACTATCAGTTCCATCTTCTCCATATCTGGATTACCATCTTCTGCCAGATACTTCTCATCCACAAGAATATTGACGATTTCTGCCACAAGATAGTAGCCAGTCTCGCTTTCATCGTATTTCTCCTTGATGCGACACTCCAGAGTCATAGGGAAATCTGTGAAAACAGGAGCGCCTACCATAGTTGCCTTCTCGATGTTCCATCCTGTCTTTTCCATCTTCTTCGGGTCGTTTTTGGCAGATACGATGCCTACAAAATCGGATGCCACCATTGTGTTCTTGGTGGCAAAGGCTACAGTAAACTCGCCATTGCGATCCAGATTCTTTGTTGTGACATGCGAGCCCATGGAAATCATTATTTCCTTCATGTCCCATTGTCCACTCCACGCAGCATTCATTGCGTTTGGGGTGCCATCCTCATTATATGTGCCGATAATCAGCACGGGCATAGGTACTACCCATGGTTTTGGTGCAAAACTTTTCATATTCGTTATTTACTGAAGTTTCGCAAGTGAATATATGTCAACTTGCTTGT
>ULSN01000301.1_pt1 | contig 18927 bp, 19 predicted proteins | sample 1956771 | NCBI WGS metagenome assembly ULSN01 (sample SAMEA4835709, study PRJEB28245) | human gut metagenome | biome: gut microbiome; material: fecal sample | place: Denmark | collected 2008
AAACAACCAAGCTTCCGCCTCATCCACTGCTATATTGATTATGAAACCACTGTTTTGTGGAGACATCCCTTTCGTAAGATTATCTTTTGCCATCGGAGCGCAATCATCCACATCCATGTCCGACAAGAGAACAACCGGATAAGACAACGAAAAGGTATTAAAATTCTCCATTTTCTTTTTAATTTCACCGCCTCGCGCTGGCAAATACCCCTTTATGTACAAATTTGGCGCATAATCCCTAATAATTCGAGAAACGATCTCCTTGGTAACAGGATCCTCGCCAACAACATAAACCTCTTTCATAGCCTATGCCAGTTTAAAGTTCCACATTACCCAGGTCGTCAACATTCGCAACTTTTGTTTCCGCCATTGCCGCATCGGCTGCACTAAGGCCAGCGTCGAGCATGGCCGTGACAGCCCTGTCCTCACATCCGTTTTCCACGACAGTACCCTCGGCAGAAGGTCTTAGCGTTACGAGTTCTTCAGCCCTAATACCCGGATTGGACAATATCTCATAACTGTGCGTAGTTATGATCACCTGTCTTTTTTTGTTGCGCTGAATCTTGGCCACAAATTCTGGTATAGCAGAAACGATCGCTGCATGCAGATTCGTTTCCGGCTCTTCCAAAAGAATGATCCCAGTACCATCAAGCATTGCGAACAAAAAGCCAATGAGGCGGATTGTACCGTCAGAGAACATTTGCTCGTTTTGCTTACTTCCTTTTGCCCGCCAATGCTGATACTTGGCCTCAATATGAGGCACACCCTTTTCATCCTTTACGAACGACAAGTTCTCCAGCTGCGGAACAGCAATAAGCAGCACCTCGTTGATGATTTTAAAATACTTATCACGAGTTTTACCATTCAGCAAAGCCAAACGCCTCATGAAGTTACGTCCGTAGTAATCCTCCTTTCCCGTGGTCAACATAAACGAGTCTGCGTCCCTGACAAACTGAGGTATCACATTCAAGTATTCTGTTGTTTGAAAGACCTCCTTGATTTCCCTAAACTTTGCATTGACCGTCGGTTGCTCCAGATGAGTATATTTCTTTGTTTCCGAATCATCACCTTGGTATGAACTGTCTCGCAACAAGACCATTTCCTTGGATTCATAGTTGTACACCTCCTCACGGTTCACCAAAGCCGCCAAAGTCTGGATGCCACCACCCGTATTGACCATCTCCAATGAATATCTCCACTTAGGGTCCTTTTTGCCATTCTCAGAAATATCCACCTCGATGCATACCTCCGTTTTCTGTCTCGCAGCCAAACATCTTATTTTCTTCAATCCGCCACGAACATTCACGGCAGCCTGAAGTCCTCCCCCCTCCTTTACGATATCACGCAAGAAACGGAAAACATCCAAGAAGTTCGATTTACCCGTCGCATTCGCCCCGACAACGAAGCAACGCTCGGAAAGCCGAACATCACACTCCCGAAAATTCTTCCAGTTATATAGCTTTACTCTTGATATATACATCTTTACACCTATCTTCCACAACACCACATCATAGCGATTCTCCCCAGCGACCGATCTCCAAGATCATGTCCGCTCCTTGTCAGAAATATCACCTATCCAAGCGTTGCCATTAGAAAACAAATTAAAAACTTGACGATTGCAAAGATACAAATAAAATCAGAGAAAAATCCCCTTTAGAAGAATTATTTGAAATTCGGCACAAAGACGCAAGTTTTTTTTTCTGTCGAGCCAAACGACTTTCATCAAATACTTACTCCTCAGTTTTTGTCGATAGTCCCTCTACCAGACAGTCGTACGCTAATGCAAACGTGTCCCTCTCAGTATCCCCATATAGAAAGTCCTCAAAACATGTATATGAAGACTGAAAGATTTGCCCATACAGCATATTGATTGTGCCAATATGCCAAACCATAGCATGATTGTATTGTTGCTCCGTACGCTTGTCTATCATAACGAGCGTCAGAATATGACACACAGCCTCCAACAGAAACTCATAAAACGAACAATGGCACTCTCTGTCCGGTCCAAAGTAATCAGGATTCTTGCAGCACAGCCTTGCAAGCCGTTCAAGAAGATAGAAAGCATTTCCCGCCGCTTCTTCTAGCTTGCCCTCTTCATATTGCTTCATAAAGACTTCAAGCAATGGACTATATGCCAAAGCAGCCTTCTTGCCATCATTCCACGTGTCCGGTTCTATCCAAACCTTGTCAATCTCCTCACGCATAGTAGGATTGAACCCTATAAAACAGTACTTCTTCCACGACTTCACCGTGCGCATAGCAGCAGGATACTTGTTGGGATGATAACACTTGATGTCCTGCAGCATGTGTCCAAGAGCCTCTGCCATATACTGGGCATGCCTATACCGTTCTTCATCCGTCTCGCTGGCTGCATAGTCACAACAGACCGCGTACCATTCGTCATGCGGGAAGTCACTCTCCACTACATATTTGCGTCCGTCTATGGCCTCCGACCAATAGGTCAGATAGCGGATTAGTACGTCATGAGGCAATGCCTTCAGCTCATCCACAACGTTCTGTATTTTCTTATCTACAACAAAATCGTAAGAATCACCTTCGGCGTTGTAGATGAAATCGAATGCGTCTTTGTTCATGTTATAGTTTTCTATCATTTATTGCTTCTTTGCACAAAGAAGACAACAGTTTACACTTAACAACCGAATGTAAAGAACATTTCAACAACACGGCACAAAGGTGCAAAACTGTTTTTAAACATACCATACGACTTTCACCCAATACTTACCATACAAAAGATTACATTTCCCTCATCAACTCCACAACGCCATTTGCCCAAATGGCAATATCATTGAAGAGGTTTGCTTCTATCTTGTCTGGTAAGAACTGCATAACTCTTGTCCGATCAAAAAGTATGCCAGAAGCATTTGCTGCCAATACTTCCCAATCTTTATCACAGGCTTCACTTACCATATAGATGCAAATAGGCGTAAATCTCAAAGGAGGTGATAGGTAGAGAGAGCAGAATGCAAGTGGACACATTTGACCTATTTTATCACGCCAACATGTCCCCGTCTTGCATTGTCCAAAAGCCACAAAATGTCCTTTTCTACTATCTTTGAACGGAATAAAAGCAACGAGATCTACCCCTGCATCCTTCTGATTATTCCGTACGTCTTCAGGCATTTTAAATTGATACCCCTTTTCAGAAAATTCATTGAGCATTTCGTTGACCTTTTCTTTAAAGCCTTTTACCCCATTCTCCGCCCCAGTTCCAAACACCATAGACTTAGAACTATGGCCGAAATAGTTGATTAAAATTTCATTACACAAACGCTCAAAAAGAAGAGCTCCATCTTTCCCGTTGACTATCCGTTTGGATGACATATCCCAACGAGTTGCTAAAAGCAAAAAAGTATAGACGATACGATAAAATTTGGGACAGTCTTCATTGTCACATAGCGACAAACGTTCGCCTTTAAAGGGATACTTGTCGCCTATCAGATTCTGTCTTTCGTCAATTTGGGAGAGAGCGTCTGAATATCCGCCATACTCGTCTATTTCCGGTGTATCAACAGCGTCTTCGTCTTCAACAATACCATTATCCAGAGCTGCCTTCACTATCGAGAAAGATCCTTCCTCTGACAAGAGACAACTCACCTCCAAAAAATCAGCAATCTCCGCTTGAGTTGCTTTGGGTGATGGAAGATTTCCTATCTTATACGACATACTCAAGCTAGTCTATTGTACGTTGTTGCTCATCAATCCCAAGTGTTTTCTGTCGCTTTTGCTTCATGGCTTTATAAAGGAAATCAGCAGAGTCAGCAAGATTTATCACAGTTCTTAGCATGTCTTCATTTCCATCATAGTACGTCAGCTTGCCTAAGGCCTGTTGAAGTTTGTTCTGAGCTTCGACGATAGCACTATAGAACACATCGCTTCCGTCTCTACTTCCATCATACGCTACTTCAAGAGTGTTACCTGCCCGCAAAAGTTGAATAGCAGCAGGCTTCTCCAAGACTTGACACAATTGGCGAATACCTGGATTTTGACTTTTCACCACTGCTGGCTGAGATTTTTTCCTACTACCGAGAATCCACACCATAACCTCCTCAAGTCTTTCTAGTTTGTCTTGAGGTACCGGGTACTGTTCAGCCTTGGTCAAGTCAAGACCGAGATATTTTTGCATGCTCTCATAGTTCATAGCAGTATATACATGTGAAAAGTAAAGACGATTACTATAAACATCATCTATCTTAAAATCAGTCATGCTATCTGCTTGCTTTAGCAGCATCAGCCCTTGATACAATCGCACAGTTATTTTGTTCGAATCGCCTATTTGTGAAGCAATATCTTCGAGCGCAACCCCATACTCATTGTGAACTAGAGCTATATACTGCGCCTTGGCGAATGAATCCCACTTAGCAGGACCGTTCACGTGCTTAAATCCGATATAGCGCCAAGCGTCCTGCCGTCTTTCCATCACGATAACCGGTATTGCATTCGCTAAACTCATTCGAAATTTTTCTGATATTTCTCCGAACTTTTTCATTCCACCACTTTTGACGAGTTCGGGATGGAGTATAGCTTTAATGGCCGCCAAGCGGCGATTTCCTTCTATTACTATATATTTATCATCCTCCTTAACTACATACAAAGCTTCACTCTCAAAGAACCCACTGGCAAGAATTGACATGACAAGTTCTCCGATATCCATATTCTTCCAAAGCACATTGAGGATCTCATCCTCACTTTTAAGACCCTGAAACTCCACAAGACGTGGATTTTTCAAATCAAAATGTAGGTCATCAGCCTTGACTTGCTTAATTATCGTATCTTCTTTCTTCATAATACTTATAGAACAACAGGAGAATTCAACTCATTTATAGCCTCAGAGTATTTTAGTCGATCATCAAAGATGATCACTTCGTCTCCTACTCTATTGGAAGCACATTGCGACAATCTATATCTTACTTTACTTTTTTCTTTATAAAGATTTAAGACAAATTCATGATAATCATACGACACCATCCATAAGGCGCGCATTTTTTTAACCTTTTCTGCCAAGATTTTATGATCTGCATCTTTAAAAGCATTCAAGTAAAGATCGGCGCCTTTTTGGTAATACGGTGGATCCAAGTACATAAATACATGTGTACATTTTTGTTCGATTGCATCCACAAAATCCACACCATTTTGGTTAGAAAGGTGTATTCGATGGGCAAACCGCGTAATATCGTCTATTCTTGCAATCAAATCTTCTTTATTAAATCTCACATCTATTTTATACTTACCCTTCTGAGACATACCTCCAATGGGACCACCCGATATGACTCCTGACACATTGGTCCTATTCAAGAAAAAAGTGGATTTTGCCAATTCAAGAGCATCCGCCACCTTATAGTTCCTCTGTACATCCTTATAATAGAGCCATTGTTGCACATCCACCTTTACCGTCTCTATCCAACGGCACAATTCATTTGGATAATTCAGTATGGCATACCACAAAGAATATATCGAAGGATCAAGGTCATTTATGAATAATTCATTTACATACTCATCCATCAGTAGCTTTAGTGCAAGACCTGCTCCACCGACATAAGGTTCCGCATAATCTATTCCTACCAAATCGTTTTTCTCCAACAACTTGGTCATGAATTTGAATATACAAGCTTTTCCCCCTGGATATCTTAATGGAGACCTAAACATACTACTTTCCATGAGATTCTTTTAACATTGCACCAACGAATATTGATATACACACAGCTTGATCGTGCGAGGCAGACGAAGTATAGCTATGCGCACCAGTATGCAGCAGCTGAGGAAGAGTGTCTATTTTAACATTCTGCGACGAGAGTAGCGTAGCAATATCTCGCGAAAACTTTTTCTTAGCCACAGGAGCATATCTTTTAATATAGTCCTTGATGTCAGAAAGACCAAGTTCTCGCATCGCAGTTTCGCACAACAATCGCAATGCCATACGAAACAAAGCATATACATTAGGCGAGAACGGCTTATCTGTCGAAGAAACCATATTGTACAACATGAGAATGTCACTATATAAGTTATTGACATCTCCAGGTTTAAGAATTAATTTTTCTCCAAAAAAAGAGACCTTCCCCCCTTGCGTAATACGAGTTTTTCTCTCCGTATTTTTCTTCTGGACAGGGCGCACGACTCGTTTTTCCTCACCCTTTTCAGCCCCCACATACTCATGCTGTTCCTTTCCATTATTTGAACGGATGATATCTTTTACCCTCTGATCCAGAACCGTCAATAGTTTTCCACGGTTCGTTCGGGTATCGATCGTTTTGTCCTTAACCTTCTCTAGTATATTATCCAGAATGACGCCTACCTCATCATTAGAATGTGGCGTCATCATTTTCTCACAATCAAAACAAAAGCCTATTTTCTGAAGATTTGCTTTTGTCAACAACTCATTTTTCACAAAGCCTCGATTTAGTTCTGGATTGCTGGAGATAAAGCCACCGGTGCATTCATCCAGCATCAAAAAAAAACTCTTCGGGCTTTTTTGGTATCTATAAGCAAATATATCTCGCTCTAAGATACCCCAGGAATTCCTTAGTTTTACATGTTTGCGAAAGACGCTCTGCAAAGCTACCTCTTCCTCACACACATTACAAGGCAGCTCTTCTGGAGCAGAAGGGAGCTCGTCACGAAGCATCCCCTCTACAGAAACCAAACCCAGTTTGATCTTCGCTAAAGCTACGCGACGATTACCGTCATAAACCACAGGCTTATGATTTTTATAAACAACAATAGGCAATTCGCTGTAATCATAATAGTCCCCCATTTCACGAGCTAGTTTCTTAAGATTCCACTTGCTTTTCGGATCCTCTACAGCACGCTTTATCACTTCAGCAGCAGAAACAGCAGACCCTATTGGGTCTCGCGGATTTTCACTCCACAAGACCAAATCTCTTACTTTTATTGTTCTAATTTCTTGTTCCATGCGGCTCACCTTTACTTCAAAAAGTCCTCACATAAAAACTTACGGACCTAATTGCCAATGCAAAGATAGCATTATTCTTTGAATAACACAAGAAAAAAACGTTTTTACTTCTTATTCTTGCGTGTTACCACACATTCCGAGTTTAGAAACGTGCTGTAACCACCTGCCTTTTCTTATAAGATAGCGGTGAGCTGCATATTGCATACCCACACAGTCAGCAGGAAGGATGAGCGTCACGCCATTGGGGATAGACCAGTTTTAGATAAGGACTGCGGGAGGGGCGACCATTCGCCGCAACACACATCTCTTTCGCCTCACTGTCACCGATCACAACCTCGGCGAACTTTGGCTTGCTGTTATTGAATGTTTTCTTGCCTTGTACCATAAATTTGAACATTTTAAAAACACGGTGCAAAGGTGCGAAACTTTTTCCAAGCACACATACGGCTTACGCCGAATACTTACAGACAGACTACTATTCGGAATTCACCATGAATTTGATCACGATAAAAGGCTATTTACCCCTCAATACGTCATAATCAAACATAGCCTGGTCTGATTCTTTATATTGTTTTTCAGCCTCATGTTTATCTATTATTTCGTCAATGTCGTCCTCTCCTAGCGGGCTCCAAGCCATACTCGTATTAGTACCCGATATTTTCTTTACCTCAACAGGTGACTCTAGTGCCCATTTCATAAACTTAACACCGAGAGGCGAAAGGATATATTTATCTCCCTCTTCACCTATTTCGGCCATACGTAATACTCCAGTAGAATAGAGCAGCTCAGTATCTCCATCCTCATCATAGTAGTCATGCTGATACAACGGCAGATTATCCAGATCCGTATACGGAATTCTTACTAGTACTGTCGTGAGTCTAAAGAAATCCTCAATGGATATATCACCACGGATTCTTGCCTTTGATAGTCTTGCAAAATATCGCTCCTTATTAATATTATCCAGACTATCCACCATATTAGCGATAACATTCCCAGGAGCATCTTTTGCTTTAGCTCCAACTTCTTCAGCAAATTTTAGGCGATCATCAACAGAGATATCAGACAATTCCATTATATAAGTTGTATATTTCCTAAGGAATTCATTATCACGATAATCTAGATAGTTTTGGAGCTCCTGTGCCAAGAATCCACCGCATCCAGGAACAAAATTTAAAACGGCTTGAAGTTGACCTTTCCAATTCAATCCGCGGTGTTTATTCATAACAGAAAGATCCACCTTGGTAAAGGTACCTTCTACTATATCATTAATTTTTTCTGATTCCATATTCTTTCACTTAATTAGATAACGCAACTTTGCTGCAAACGTCGTGATACAGCCATCATCCGTCACATAGCCAGAAGGTTTCAAATGCCTCACCGTCATAGAACGATCTTTCTACCAAATAAAGAGCTTGTCACCCTTGCCCATAAAACAAGTCTATCCCTATCGTTCTACCACTTAATTTTGCTAATTGTCTACATGCAATATAATAGCCTACAGCCGTAGGTTTTAGCGCAACAACATTCCCCTTGTTCAACAGTTCAAACCCATCTTTCCAAAAAGGACTCAATTCCATCAAGCATTCTCTTACTTTCGCTATAGAAAATGGAGTTTTCAATTTCGTAATTTGCTCCATTTTTGCAAGAAGCTCTTTATCATCATCTTTATCAAAAAAATCAACAAGAGCTTGAGTGCTAGTCACTTTAAAAGCTATCGTTTTTTCCTTAACATTTAGTATAAGAACGGATAGGGTCTTTTTTAAATCGTCTACAGAGCAAAACCCAGTAACCCCATTCTCCACCTCGGTTAGACCAAGGATTCGAATGGCATCATGGTATTGAGTCCCTTTTAATTCATGAGCAAAGAATAAGTCCTCATTTTTTAGCAGATCAACTTCAAAACTATCATGAGCATTTATACCTTGTACGCCAAATGCACAACCCGTCTGTTGGAGATATGCAACATCTAAAGATTTTACTTTTGACAATTCTTGTAAAACAGGATTAATACAGCTAAGCCATTCCTTATATTGTCCGTTATCCCCATGAAAGAACAAATCTCTATATGCTAACGTAATGAGGATTGCCATACTTTTCACAGAAAGAGTTGGTAAAATCTTAATAGCCTGATCTATCAGGTTCTGCTCCGTAGTATGCTCTTCTGCTTTAATTCGTTCAATCAACAAGTCTACAAGTTCCTCTCCTTGTGTTTCATCACCAGATCTTACAAAGCCAAGGGCGGCTTCGCGAGTAGCAAACTGAATTGCCGGTTCATTAAATCGATTGATCTTGCCCTTCACCTTTTTAGATACTTCTTCTAGCAACTTCTCTTCGAAAGCATCCAAACGTTCACGAGCCGTTAATTGAGCATTAGCAGCATATTCTGCCAATTTCGATGCAACAATAGTATTAACTATCTGAACAACATCACATGGCTGAAGTCCATTAATAACTATGTCACGCGCTGCTTGATTTATCGTCGAATTCTTATTATTGCTTACGGATTGACTGTTCTCTTTATTTAGCATTGTGAATATCTCCTGCAGCTTGATTAATAGTAGAATTATTGTTATTGCTAACAGTCTGATTGGGCCTGTCGCGTTCTGTCCTTTTCCCAAACATTTTAATCAGCAATGTTATTATCGCACAAATAGCTATAATACTCGACCATAGCCACATATTTACTTGAAGCCACTCTATCATATTTATACCTTAATTCCGCAACACTATTATCAATTAAACTTTTTAAGTACCTGAGCAACAAAAAGTTGCCTAGGATTTTGTCATGTCGAAGAATTCACTTATCTTAGTGTTGCAAAATAAACAAGAAAATCCAACGATAGACATGGCAAAGATACAAATTAAATCCGAGAAACTTACTCCTTTTGGAGGATTTTTTCGGTCATGGAACAATTAGCTATATATCACCAATACAACATTCCCGCTATTTTTCAAGCAGTTACGCATATATTAAAAAAATGAATTACTATTGTTTTTAGGGTGAAGGGGAACCTAAGCGCACCCCATCGCCTCACTTGTTTTCTCAACATAGAAACATGGAAGCATAGCCCGATAGTACTTATCCCCATCTTTCTTGCGCCCCCCTATGTACCTACCAAACTCAAATTATTCACCAGCTACTCCCTTGTAACTAGGTCAAAGCACGAAGAGGCCAAAGCGTCCTACACCTCTTCTCCAGCAAACTTCACTTTGAACCCCAGCACCGTGGCAAATATCATTTCGATATCCTTCCAGAACGAGTAATGGCGATAGTAGTAGCAGTTCAAGCGCACTTTGTCTGGATAGATCACGTTGTCGTTATATTCGGTTGCAATCTCTTGCATTGAGCGCTGATCACCCTCTGCCTGCCTTTTAGCCACATATTTCGAAATCATTTCATCCTCCAACCGATACTTCAGCGTCGCAGGACCCGTGATGCCCGGCCGAAGCTTCAACACATCCCTGTCGTCACCTTGCAGTTTGTCAGCATATCCTGGCACGTCAGGACGCGGACCAACAAACGACATGTTCCCTATCAATACATCCCACAAACCTGGCAACTCGTCCAGCTTGTAATGACGCAACTTGGCTCCAAACGGCGTGATACGGCTATCTCCAGCCACAGAGACTGTAGAACCGTTATGCTTCACCGTCATGGAGCGAAACTTATGACAAGTGAAGAGTTTGCCATCCTTACCCACACGCTTCTGACAGAAGAATGCGGGACCACCCGGCATCTTCTTATGAATCAAGAAAGCGATAATGGGGAATATCCACCAAATCAAAAGCAACCCATAAAAGGATGGTATAATATCAAAGAATATTTTAAGAATCATGGTCTTTTTCTGTCTTTAAAATAGGTCTTTAAATAATACACATTTGCAACTTCTTCCTTATAAAAGGAAGCACGCATCATCCCCTTATTTAATTTTTGGAATGCTTCATAAATACGATAGTCTTTATTGCATTGCTTTTTAAGACTAAAAGCCATTGCTATCAAATAAATAATATGTCTGATATCAAACACATTATTTACATCATTGCCAGTTGCAAGATTTTTACCTTCTACTGAAAAATGTTTCAATACATGAAGCAAACCTCCCACAAAGTCGCTTTTTGAAGGAACCTTTTTATTTGGCAAAATTCTACGTAGCAAATCAATCTTTAAGACATCGCTAAACAAACCATTGTTTTTATACACTACATAACAACAATTGTAGTCTATCAAATAGTCTAAATAAGCATTTTTATCTCCAAAAGCAATATATCCACTAACACTATAAAGAGCATCAATTACATCATCTGCATTACCGGTACCAAACTTTTCAGGGTATTGTTGTTGTGCCAATATTATTTGCTGGGAAATCGTTTTTAGAAAGCCCGTATTATAAATGACATAAAAGTCCTCATCATAATTTTCAGTCTTATAATGAATACAATTACAAATCGGGAAACCAAATTGAAAAACATCTAAAGCCTTTCCTACTTTATTCCTCTGTTCATTTTCATGCTCCCATATTTTCCGAAATATTGGCTGAAGATACTTCATCAAATTGTCGTATTCTTGTCTATCAATCCTTTTCATTATCTTTCCGTTAGTGCTCAATTTAGGGCAGAGCCCTTTGTATAGGCACTTTTGCAAGTGCCTATACATTGAGTAGTTAAAGTTCCGCTTAGTTTTTAACTATTGCATACATTTTCTTTACTCCGTGAATTCAACAAGCACGTGCAAATTTACTCAATTTGTTCGTAAAAGCACTCGTATGGTGTTTTAAAATTTAATTTCTTTCTTGGTCTCATGTTGATTTTCTTTAAATACCTTGCAATTTGCTGATGGTCAACATGCTCAAATGTTTCTAATTTTGGCACGTATTGTCTAATCAATCCGTTTGCATTTTTCTATGCCTCCCTTCTGCCATGAAGAATAAGGGGCGGCAAAATATATGTATATCACCAATACAACATCCCCGCTATTTTTCAAGCAGTTACGCATATATAAAAAAAGAATTACTATCGTTTTTAGGACGAAGGGGAACATAAGCGCACCCCATCACCTCACTTGTTTTCTCAACATAGAAACATGGAAGTATAGCCCGATAGTACTTATCCCCATCTTTCATGCGGGTAAGAATATCCTCTATGTACCTACCAAAATTCAAATTGTTCATCTTGCAGCTTTCATATAGAGAATACGTGAAGGGTAGATTTTCAGCGGCCCCACGACTGCCGGCCTTGCCTCAGTACCGCCGCCCCATTGCGAAATGCCTGAAACAGCGCTCAATGGCTATGTTGTGGTTTTCCGCTTACTTCGAAGACAGGCAATCTGACGCTTTCTTGCTTCTATTTCCAGTTCCATCAGCTTTCTTTCCTCTCGAAGCTGCCTGGTCTCGTCCCTAATCTCGGAGATTTTGTTCTTGACTGCCTCACAGTCCGCCTTCAAGGCAGAGACAGTAGAGCGCAGAGAGGCTTCCTTGAGACGCAGTTCCTCGGCCAATGCCTGGTTGAATTCAAGCAGCGAGGCGTGCTTTTTGGAGAACAGGCGCTCCACCAGATCCTCGTCCAAGCATTTCAGGGTAAGTTTTCGGCGAACACTGTATTGTATATACTCAAGCAAAGTATTAACTTTGCGCAGAGGCATTGTCATTACCTGCTTAGAGACAAGCATAGGAGGTTTTGCCCTCACCAACTATTGGCTTTCAATCAAACTAGACGCTAATCCAAACGATGTTCACACTTTTCTATTATTGCCACAACACTAGCCTCATCGATTTTCTCATGTTTTAAATGAGAATATGCGGGATTTATCATTGTTCCTTGAAGAATATCACCACTATTTATATTTTGCCCATCGATGTCTTCGTATTCAAATTTCTCTTCTTTAGAGTTATCTTGGCTATTTTCTTCACCCCGCACTTGGCGTTGTATATCCAACAAATCCTGATCCATCGTAGTTTGATACCATTGCCCCTGCATGTTCTTGTAGTATATGTCGAGGCGCAATGTTGCGCATCTATAAGGAGGTTTACTAGGATCAGTCTCTATCCTCTTTAGATTTTTGATATGACTAATTTGTATGTCTTCCAATATACTTCTAAACTCCTCTGTTTCAAAATGGAATTTATCTTCCACCTTCGAATTGACTGGAATAACGTGCTTATAATTCGGCATCAAATGAGCAAACACAACAATCTCTTTCTGAGAATATTTTAACTGCATAGATGCTATTGTATAAATCGACAAGGCAGGTGTATCTCCTACATTATCCAATTGATAATCAAATGTAAATTGGATCCTAATATATTTCGACGCATCAAATGCACACCCTTTCACCCTTTTAATTGAAGGGACAATACAAGGCTGCTTTGATTCTTTGAAATGCATCACTGTTGCCAGAAAAGCATCTTGAGCACTTTTTGCCTGTTTTCGAGTAAAATACACATAGATAGCCGTCACAACAAGCATTAGAAAAGATGTGAGAAATGATAACAGTTCAGAATATCTTTCCAAAAAACCAACAAAAACAGTCATACGAACGAAACTATATTATATAACACAAGAGGGCTGAGAAAACAAGAAATATAAAAATTCACCAAGCACCGTATTGCACATATCAAGCAAAGTAACTATGCACAGCGACATCGTAAATACCAACATTGAGACAAGCATAGGGGAATTTTCACTCCTGCAGCTCAAGGCAATGTATGCCAGACCTTAATCTGACTTATTCATAGCCACGGTGCAAAAGGCACATATCTTATTCCAGACGTTCAACACAGCTTTCACAGTATGCTTACCTTTCGTTTTCTTACGATAGTCGTTTAACACAATGACTCCCAAATAGGCTCCATATATGACTTCACTGGAAAGCGCCGCAAAAAGCAAAGTGCGATAGCTCACAAAGAAGCAACTATACCAGTTAGTAAACCCACTAGACACAATTGTAAAAAACAACAATAAACAAATAGTTTTAGAGTTTAGCAACAACATACCCAGGGCTTTCCTATGTCCGATTTTTGCTTCAAGACATGCATTAATATAATAAGCCGTCCTTGCTTTGTAATCAACAATCACAGAACGCGCCATCCATATCAACAACAAGAGCACCAACAATTGTACACTTGGATTATCCCAAGGTATAGGACTTAAAATATCTGCAACAACTACATTCAGCCAAAAAGTCGAGCATAAAGATTTAAACACATACGCGAAACTTATAGCAAACAGCATTTTGACTATTAAATCATAGAATGAAACAACTGGCAAGAAATTATCTTCCCGATGGAAGGCCCTATCCGCATAGTACCCATCCTTTAGTTCAGCCTTCAATCGTTGCTCATGCAGCCGCGCCCTGTCAATATTGTCCAACATGGAATATTTTTCAAGCAAGGGTTTCAATTTTTCCCTACCATACTTTGACAATCCATTGTAGTAGATCAGGATCATTTCATAATACGAAATATGAGCTCGTAATATTCCTGCATATCTATATTTAACATCATCATTTATCAACTTACTATCATCAATAAATTTCAAAATGCGATAAAAATATCGATAATAATGATCCAATTCTCCATTTAAAGAAAGCTCATAGCTTTGAATTCCCCCCATTTCAATAGCTTCATGCATATTAATTTTAGTTTTTCCTTGCTCCGACATAACTGTCCTATTGTAAAGATATTTAAAGACATCTCTCCCCTTATAAGTTGGAGTAGCCAGCCTAGATGCTTCAGTATAAACTTTACCGACAGAAAACGAAGGAGATCCCTCAACAATAAGACCAGAGACAATCTGTTCAAAGGTGTTGGTCATATTAAAGAATACGTTTTCAAACTGTAGCCTATGGCTTTCTATTCTCTGTTTTTTGCTATCAATAAGCTGCCAGTATAAGGTTAGGACTACACCTCCAAAAGCCAGTGAAGAAAAAAGAGTATTTATAACAGCCGTACTATCCCCAAACGTTCCTTTATTACTACTACTCAATGGGTCATCATTACAGAAATAATTATAGATAGAGTCCATGTTATGTAACCCTATATAATAGATTGCTAAAACAAAAAAGACAACAATCGACACAGATATGATATAATTATTGTTTTTCATTTTGATCTATAGTTTAAAACACTTCTGATAATTCGGATCATTGTATAGACATCTAAAATGCTCAACCCACGCATCAGACCATTCGGGACCAAAAACAAGATCACTACAGAAACTGTCCCAAAAAGCTTTTATATTACTATACACAGGCTTTAACTCTTGCCTCGTAAAAATAGGGTTAAAATCACGATCAACATGAATATTATTCGCACCAAGTGCATTGGTCACACTTTTTTGGGTAGCTCCCAAATGATTGTTGCTATCGACATTCTTCTTGACAGCCTTCTGAGAAACAACATTTGGGCGAAACGTTTTCAACTTCTTTGCTAAAAAGTCAGTTTGGGGCATTAAGTCTTCACCACCATGAAATTGATCGAAGATCTGTTGTGACTGCGATTCGTTTTGGTTAAAAACAAAACCATCAACATGTGGTAACTCATATAAATCACAATCGTTTTCTAAAAGACAAAGAAACTCCTTATTGATACCAGGTCTGACAAACAATTGTTTGCCTAAAGTAGAGAGACCGGAGTTAAACGAGAATGGACTTGACAGTTGTATAACATCAATTACACCCATACCGTCCTTTTTAATTTTGAAGGAACCGTCAACAAACTCTGTAACCGCATAAAAGCAGGCCACATCTAAGTCCGAAGAAAAACTAATAAAAGGTGAAACAAATCCATAAGAATGAGCCAAACCATAGGGTATTTCTACTCTTAAAATCTCATCATCGATATTTACACCTTCAGATAACATTTTATAAAGCGGAAAAGACTTTATCAACAATTCAAAATCAGCTCGTCTTACATTTTCTGAAATCCATTGTATTTGCTTCTCTGAATGATCGTCCAAACCTCTTGTAATTTCCGTCAAAGATGAATATTTAGATTTTGCCACAGATGAATTCCCGTGGAACAACAACCCTTGTGATGAAATATTAGGTTTTAATGAATAGCGACCACTCATTAATCGGGTAACGATAAACTTATTGTAATCTTGATCTCGAACATCCCATGGTCTTAAATGCATTACAGGATATTCAGAAAGCGCTTCAGTCAAGATAGACTTCAACTCTAGGATATTTACATTAGTGTCAGGGAAAAATAACGGCATATTTATTTACAGTTATATAACCACTCGTAAAGACATGAAATAGAGCTCTGAAAAGGGAATTCTATAGTAATACCCTTTTCAGTTTTTATGTGCGACTATCTATTTTCACCCTGCATGGATTTCCAAATGCTGTCACGTCGTCAGGTATATTCCTAACCACCACGCTACCAGCACCAATCATACAGTTTTTTCCGATATTCAAGCACTGGATGATAGACGTCCCAACGCCGATCCAAGTACCTTCTCCTATTTGCGTCCCACCACAGATATGCGCTCCAGGAGCAACATGGCAATAGTCCTCTACCACACAGTCATGATCAATGGTAGCCCCTGTATTGACAATGCAGTGCTTACCAATCACTGCATCTGCATTGACCACTGCTCCCGCCATCACCACCGATCCCTCACCTATTATTGCAGAAGGAGAAATAACTGCAGAAGGATGGATTGCTGTAGCAAACTCAATAGCAGAATTGTTAGCCTTCAATCTCTTCACTATGATTTTGCGGATTCTGTTCACCCCAATGCTCACAATCATGGGCGAAAGCCCAGCCGCATCATGCACGACCGGACGACCTCCACACTCCTTCACATTAGGATTATCATCCACAAAAGCCTTCACCTTTACGCCGTTGGCATTCAGGATATCCTTTATCACTTTCCCGTGACCACTTGCACCAAATAAATACACCATGCGTCAGATTTTAATTGTGCCCATTGAAATATTCCATTGTAGCCGAATTACCAGTAGTGGTATTAATATCCTCACGACCAAGCACTTTCTTTATCGTAATGAATATCACTTTTACATCAGTCATCAACGAGCAATGATCCACATACCACACATCCAGCTTAAACTTCTCCGTCCACGAGATAGCATTGCGTCCATGACACTGTGCCCAGCCAGAAATACCAGGCCTCACCTCATGACGACGAGCCTGCTCTTTGCTATACAATGGGAGATATTGCACCAGAAGCGGCCGGGGCCCTATCAAAGCCATGTCACCTTTCAGCACATTGATCAACTGCGGCAACTCATCAATAGATGTAGAACGCACAAACTTTCCAACCTTCGTCAGCCTGTCCGCATCTGGCAGCAGATTTCCATCCGCATCCCGCTCGTCCGTCATTGTCTTAAACTTGATCACCTTGAATATCTTTCCGTCCTTGCCTGGACGTTCCTGCAAGAAGAAAGCGCCCGCCCCTTTATTGGCAAAATGTAGCCAGATAGCGACGACCAGGAGCACCGGACTGATGCAGACAAGTGCGAAGAGGGCAACACAGAAGTCTATGACCCTTTTGAAAAAATGTTTATACATATATATTATTTTTCAACTTATCAACATGGATTTCAATTAAAGAACATGAATAGAATTTGGCTTCCCTAAGGGATGCATTGCTCTTTTCCAATTCACTACCATAACTGTCATTTTATCATAACCAAAGATGCCATGCCATCAATTTACTACTCATTTAAACACCCGTCCTTATCTATTCTATCTTCCACAATAACATCTTTAACTTTTCTATTTGTGATGGAATTGTAGAACATTGAATTCCATATTAATCTTGAATAGACCTCATCGGCTAAAGAGCGGAATACCCACATACGGTAAAACCGACGCAAAATCCGCAAACTTTTTTGAAAAATATTTTCGCTAAAAAATGGTTTACGAATGGTCAGAATATCATCAAAAACCATACTTGTTAGTCTGGCATTTGCCTTTTCCGATGCCTCACGAAGAGGTTCCACTACATTTTGCGCCCCAAGACGCTCTACACAAAGAGCAGTCATAACACACGCAAAATTATATATACGGCTTTCCTTCATCATTGAAAACACTTTTGGCCAATCCACGTTATATTGTTCTGCCTTTATAAAGAAAAACCAATCAAGTACAAAACGAAGATTTATGCCTTCTTTAACAAAATGACGATTGGCATGTTTAATGAGAAAGAAGGCATTAAATAAAGGCGATGGCTTCAGCAATCCACTAGTTTCATCAAGGGGACTACACCCTACCCTAATAAGTTTCTGAAGTAAACGCTCCGTTTTTATTCCCGTAAGGGTATTATCAAAACTTGTAAGAAAGCGATGATTTTCAATGACCAAGCCATTATAATACAGGTGTGAATGTTTATATCCGCCAGCTTCCATCTTACCACCAGCAGCTACTACCAAGGCATCGCCTTCTTCCTTTTTGCCCATTAAGAAGCAATCCAAGTCTCCACATTCTCGAGTTTCTGGTTTTGGGTAGTACTGCGCAAAAGCAGACCCCTTCAAAACTACGACAGGAATATTACTTGCCCTTAATTTTCGTGCAAATCCTTTTTCCTGATCATATTTGCTCTTCAACTTGGCTTCAACAGCTAATGACTTCCCCAACCATTCAAATAATAACTCAGAGGGTAACCCCAGATCGTTTGCGCTATACATAGATATTCCATGCATCACAACTGCTATAATGCCATGTTGCTGAAAAATCAAAAGGTTGTCTCTCCATTCCTGCGGCGATAAGCGGTATTTCATCCGAGATTGGGACCCCAATGCTAAATGCAATATATCTAGCAGCTTTTCTTTATCCTTGCAATCCCTTAATAGCATCCAAATATTTGCCTATCACGATTTGACGATCAAACTCTCTTACCACCTTCTCACGTCCAGCTCGTCCCATCTGAGCCTTCTTCTCATAAGGTAGTTCAATAAACTTTTCCATAGCTTCTATCAGGCTTTCCGCAGAACGTGCCCTGCATAAGAAACCAGTCACTCCATCATCCACCGTTTC
>ULSN01049472.1_pt1 | contig 18728 bp, 13 predicted proteins | sample 1956771 | NCBI WGS metagenome assembly ULSN01 (sample SAMEA4835709, study PRJEB28245) | human gut metagenome | biome: gut microbiome; material: fecal sample | place: Denmark | collected 2008
CAAAAATTGCAGACTGTTAAACCCTGACCGTCAATCTCCGACCGTCAAAACCTGACTGTTAAAACCTGACCGTCAAAACCTGACCGTCAAAGGCACATTAAAGTTCACATCTTTCACTTATACAACAAAACAAATGGGATTTCTGGCAGAAACTGCCACTGAAAAAAGATATGTTTACCATAGCATATCCCCACCTTCCTGGCAAGGAAAACTTTACGTATACTGCATATATGTAATTGCAAAATGTATTCTACCTGTGACCATCATAAAAAAGACACACAATGCGATACTCTCTCACATTGTGTGTCTTTTCTTAAATCCCCATACTAATCAAGCAGGAACAAATTCTGGGATTCCATTTTCACAGTAGTTTTTCCCACCCTTGGTGTTCCATCCGGATTTTTGGACTTATTGTTATAAATTTCAAAAACAATATCCCCTTCCTTCTTTTTGTTTTCCCCTGTCGTATCATAAATAAAGTAATACTCACCCATATTTTTCAGGTTTTCAAACACATATTTTTTAGGATTCCCCTTCGTTGCTTTTCCCTCAATCACCGTTCCGTCTTTTTTATAAATTTTATCTACGTAAGTTCCATCTTTGTATTGGATCGAACAGGTCAGCTTCGTTCTGACGGTATTCAGTTCGACCGGGCTGAAGCGGATTTTTTCCTTAGTACCGTCAAGGTTATTTCCATATTCTTTCATCCAGTTCATCTTATACACCAGATTCGGATCACTTCCATTTCCGGACTCCTCTTTTAAAAGCTCCGCCTCTTCATTCAGGATCTCGACCATTGGTGGCTCATATGTGGTACGGTATGCGGCAATCATCGTATTAATGAAAAGTTTTGCCTCCATATCTCCATCTACCGTAGAATGACCTACTCCGGAATAAAAAACATTTCCCTTACTGTAAATATAGTAATTATTGGCGGCATCATTCGGGGAAGCCCCATAGGTGGCACCGGTTCCATCTCCGTTTGAAGCCGTACCCGCCCATGCACATGGATCTCCGTTCTCATTATCCGAAAGACAGTACCAGACCGTAACTTCCGGATCTTCCATGTCCAGCTGATACCACTGCCCATGCGTTGATGCAATTTTGAGTGTTTCGTCAATTTTAAACGGATATTCCGTAATCTGTCCCGTATTTGTCTTCGTTGCACGCGTTGTCAGGTCATTATTATTGTTAAATCCTGTCAATTTCACGTTATTGTTATTCACGCCACAGATATATTCATCATTTTTATAACTTCTGATCATATACCGGTATGGGATTATTTGATCCGTATTTTTCTTTTCCCATCCCAGACGTTTCATGGCATAGTAAGTAAATCCCTGGGTATTACCAAGTGCCGTTGTAGAAAGTGTACCGTCGCTGCCAACTGTTGTCTGGGTCATTGTATCATACTTATGTTTCGCCTGATAAGCCAGCAGTTCCTTTCGTTCGCTCTCGGTCAGCTTCCCACTCACAGCTTTATACCGGTTCATTCCCATGACATCACGCAGATATGTATTGGCAGAATATCCGAAATCCCCACTGTTCACATTATGCATAGAAGTAAAATCATGCGTAAACAAAACACTTTTTCCAGAGGCGATAAAATATTTCAGGAAATCAATCGCACCGTTTTTATTCGACATATTTACCTTATGGAACGTATCGCCAAATCCCAGAATAAACATATTGTATGTATGATACAGTTCCTTTTGTTTTTTCGACATTTTAGCTGGATTTTCGTTTCCTTTTTGGGCTGAAATATCCCTGGAATAATCATACACAAATTTCTCCCCGAAATAATTCTTCTGAAAATCAGAAACCGTAGTCGTTACCACGGAAATTTTATAATCATTCAATGCATTATAATATTTCGTAAACAGCGTATTTTCTTCCAGATTCAGATACCCCTTATTATTAGTATCCGTATCCGGCATAATCTGAAGCACCTTAATCTCCCGTTTCTGTCCGGTCTGGTTTTTTGCAACCGAGCAGCCGGTACGTGTAAAATGAATGTCCGGATTATCCTTGCGGTATACAACAATCTTCCACTGGATCAGCCCGAAGTACAGTTTGGAAAGTTTTACCGGTGTAATGTTCTGTTCCCCGTCTCCTGCCGTAAAAACATCTCCCTCATAATAAACTTCCCCTGTATCATCCGAATCATCCGCATCCCCGGAGCCATCCACATCTGCCAGCCCCTCTTCAAATTTACCATCCTGATTCTGGTCAATATAAACTTTACACTGATACTGTGCCGATGGCACATCCGTCACCTGAAAACCAAAATCAAGTTTTGATCTGCCAAAACCGTCCACATCCAGATAATTTGCCTTACTGTCATCTACGGAAACAGACGTATCATTTTTCCCCTCAGACGAAGTCGTTCCCTGATATTCATTTGGCAGTTTTGTAAACGCAATTTTCGGACAGACCTCTTTTACCTTTGCAATCAGCCCATTGGTATCTGACGTCTGGTAAATGGTTTTCTTTTTCTTCTTACTCTCCCTGACCAGATCCGCAAGGTTTGAACCGGCATCTATTTTATCGGACAGACGATAGAGGTCATCAACCGCAACAACCGGATAACCGGCATGTAAAAAGTTCTCCAGTTCCGCTTTCTTAATCTTTGTAATGTCATTTCCCGGGAAACGGAGTGTCGTATCCTCTATAACATTATTTCCACTTCCAGCCCACAGGAACTTGACCGAACGGCTTATGCCGTCTGACCTGCTATACTCTGCACTGGTCATTTTATCTCCGGTATGGAAATATATTTTTCCATTCATGGAAGTATCATTCCACACCGTCTGATTCTCTTTGATCCATTTCACGTTGCCATCTGCATCTTTATAGGTTACATCCTTTTCTACCAGATTGTAAGCGCCCTGATCCAGCCCAAGATAAATCATGTTGTACTTGCTGTTTAGATCCTCCGTGGAACCAATAAACTCTGCCGTAGTCATATGGGTAATCTTAATATCCCCGATAAAATTCGGAATCATAAGCTGGATATAACTCTTTTTCAGAGAGTATCCGTTCTTTCGGTCATAGCATGGCTCAATATCCAATATCCGCAGTTCTCCATCCACATGATCCTTTGATGTTTTATATCCGAGAATATAACGGACTGCATCTGCCGGTGTCGCTTTGGGATCATTTCCCGTAAATTCCTTAAAATCCGTAAACTTAGAATTCGGATCCGATGCCGGAACCGTCCCCTTGCCAAATGCCTGTGTGGAAGTTGTATCCCCTTTAAACACAAACAGTCTGCCATTTAAATATCCCTGATTTTCATCGGTAGAAATATTTCCGGCAGTCATATACTTCTCCCATTTATCCTGCTTCGTCCAGTAATGGTACCAGTTCTCGCCGATCACACGTCCATCCACATCGGACGGAAGAAATGTAAACATAGACCAGTATGTCTGCGCATCGCCCGTCTGTGCAGTAAACACACCAGTCTCAACTCCATTAATTTCTTTCTTTTGAATCAAGGCATCTTCTCCATCCAGATACAACCGCTGAAACAGTTCAGAATCCATGGAAAACAGCATGACTGCCAGTTTATACATATTATTGTTATAGCCCGTATCGGTATAAGTATAAATGGTTGGATTCATATTCCAGTCCAGAATATGAAACGTAACCGATTTTCCCCCACTTAAAGATCCCTCTGTATTTATATACACCCCGGAATCCATAAAAATCGGGGCATAGTTTTCCTCCTGATTGATCTTCTTATACATTTTCGTAACAACATCCCAGCTGATATCTTTCGATCCATTAAATCCATTCGTATACGAAGAAACAGACGAATGCTTTCCGTACCTGTTGTGTTTTTTCCAGATCTCTCTGATATTATCACCCCCGGAATGTACCTTTGGGGAAATCACATACAGATCCGCATAATCTGCCCATTCCGGCCGTGCATTCAGCTCTTCCGGTGTAATCGTTTTAATAATCACCGAATAATTGTCTGCTTCCTCCTGTGTTTTACAGCCGATACTGTCCTTTAAAAAATAATCATTGTTTTTATATAGATAGTAATTCTCTGTTACATTGATATTATCCTTTGATTTATCACCGGTACTTTTTCTTTTTGTATAAATCCGGTCGCCCTCATTGGTAAGTTCACGATCCGTCTTTTCATCAAATGTCTGATCTTTATAATCCGATTTTTCGAAATCATTTACTGTATGCCAGATAATATTTCCATGATCCTGTCTGACAAACGATAAGCTTTCATTTCCGTCTTCCCCTTTTACAATTTTTTGGACAAACGTTCCTTCCCCATCTTTGACGCGCTCATAGTATCCGGTATATTCTGCATCTTTCATGCCATCCTCACAGACACGCATATTTCCAGAATATTTTGAAATGTCCCCTTCTGGCTCATCCGGGAAAAAATAAGCCGTTTCCATTTCACATTTTGCACCGGTTATTGTTTTAACCGTATTAATATCAGCATTTCCATAACGCATATCTTCGACATTTACCGGTTCACATCCACTGATCTGGTATCCAAACTCTGCGTATTCTTCATAAGGCACAATTTCAAGAATCAGAAACGGATTTTCCCTGGTTCCAAGCTTTGCCGCTGCGGCATTCGCATCGTAAATGTTGCGCTTCGACTCCGGAATCTGCTCTATCTGGTCAACGACCCCTCTTGTCATCACCGGAAGTTTCTCATCCGCCTTTAATTTATTCCGGTACCCGACAACCCCAAGACAGACAACAAGCACCCCCAGCATACAGACTGCGGATGCAATTCTCTTTTTCCTGTTTCCGTTATTTTTTTTCTGCCGATGCCATCTTACCATCTTCAATACGAACGCCCCTTCCTTACCTGAGTACATTTCTCAGCTTGAATTCATTTTGTATCGTATACTTCTGTTCCAGATATTGCATATCAAAAGAAACCGAAACGGATGCCTTTTCCGCGGAAGCATTTACTGTGCCGGTAAATGCCGTAACATATTCGCCGATCAGATTTTCCTGCACCTCATCCGTAGCTGCAGAAATCACCGTTGTATCGGTTTTTGGATCTGCCACAGCCATTTTCTTTGTATATAATTTCTTTCCACCTGCAGAGATCCAGATCACCCGCTTGCTTGCAGCCTCCGGGGCTGCGGCACCTGCCGGATTTGTTATCGAAGGTGTCCCCGGAATCTTATATATGACGATTCCTTCTACACCGGATACCGAAGGATCAAGCTTTTCCACCCGGTTTCCCTCCATCACCCACATACCAATCTGTTCCATCAGAATCTGTGACTCCGACTGTAAATCAATCTGTGCGGATGCATGGTTATAATTTTTGTGCGCCATCCCCAGAAAAAGAATTGCAGCGCCAAAAATAATCGTTGAAATTGCAATCGCAATAATCAGCTCCACAAACGTAATTCCACTATGATCTTTTCGCACACTGCCACTCCTTTCCAAAGTTATTTCTCAATAAAATGTTTTCCGGTATCACTTACCAGCTTTACCGTATATGCCGGTACTCCATCAATATAGATGGCACTTACATTCGTATTTGCCGTATCAAAGCACGCCGTTTTCGTGTAGGCAATCTTGATATAATTTCCACCGGCACCTTTTTCCGTCACCTCATTGCCCGTGCTGCTGTCCATCCGGATTTTGATGGTATTGTTACACAACCGCGTACCGTCATCCGTCAGCTTCGTATCATCAAAACTGCTTAAATTATCCGGAAGAATCCGCATATAATAGCCATTGTCCAGTTTATAAACATACATATAGTAATCACCGGTTTTGCTCATCGTTTTCACCTGAAGCGCACTGAGCGAAGAATCAAGGGTCTTTACCACCTTCTGCGTGTTGGCATAATGCAGATGCCCGATCATCATCACCGATGTACTCGCCAGAATTCCCATAATTGCAATGACAATAATGATTTCTACCAATGTAATTCCGTTTTGTCCCAGATGTTTTCGTTTTTTCATTGGCACACCTCTTAATTCTTTTTCCAGTTATCGTAATTCAGATACGAATCCAGATCCAGATTTCCGGAAATATTCGATACCGCCGTTGAAGAACAGTCACGGAAAAACTGCGAAAACAAAGGCGTATCCCGTTTCTGGTCTTCCGCGAACAATTGCGATACCAGAAGTTTATTTCCCTTTATATGACCGGTTCCCGCAGCGCCTGCATTCGAATCAAACGAAATCACCCCGCCAGAAATAATCAGTCCCTCAAAATCACCGGACACTTTGACATCCCCGGTTGCAACCACAAGTCCCCGCGTAACCGTATTTGGAAGCGCATAGGTCCCGGTATTTTTCACCAGATACACATCTGTGGTTGGTGAATAAACGGTCACACTTTCGGTAGTCGATGTTTTATGTTTTTCCAGTTCCTGTTCGAATGCTTTCCGGTCAATCAGTTTGTCAAACAGCGGATTGACCGTTTTATCAATCACTTCATGACCACTGGCATCTGTACTTGTCAGACGCACCTGATCCGGCGTCACACCCTGCCCGGAATCGGTAAGTCCCAGTTCTAAAGACTTATAGCGGACCGCCAACTTAGAACAATAATCCCAAAACAGACCGTTAGCGTCTTTCCAGTTATCCGGCTGAATCGTCACCTTCTTGACATTCAGGGCATCCGAAGCAGAAGCACGCGAAAGAATATCTCCCTTCAACGTCATAATGGTTTTCTTGTCAATAATCAAAGCATTTTCATCCAGATAGAGATTGGCATACTGTGCTACCTTTCCCTGATTGTTATTGTAATAATTTGCAAAGAAATCATTTGCATCCTGTTCCGTCTTAAAATTCAGGTAATAATACATTCCCTCCGGGAAATAGTATGCCACAAGCGGCTGACTGCTGTTTAGATACCCTTGTAACGTATCGTCAGAAATACCAATATGCGCAGCATACCCACTTCTGTCAAACGTTCCATTTTTGACATACTCTGCCGGCACATAATAAGCCAGCTGATTGGTTCTCGCAGAGATGGATTCTCCCATCAGAACATCCTGATTTTTTGCAGCATCTGTCTTGCGGGAAATAAATGTACGTCCCGCCAGCATCAGATAATTTAAATCTTTGAGATTCAAATTACACGTTCTGCCGTTTACCATCATAGCACTGCTGAAATCCGCATCCGAAGATACCGTATCGGAAGTTCCGTAATTTTTCTGGAAATTATAACCATAATAATTTCCTTTCAAAGTCACCTTACTTCCAACTCCACGTAACTCAAGATCATCTGCCACATACGTATTTCCGTTGATCTCCATCGTGGAAGATCCGCTTCCCGAGGTCTTTATATTTTCCGCCCAGATCGAAGAATTTCCGTTTCCGACCGTAAGCGTAGAGCCACTGTCCGTCACGATATCGCCGCGTGTGAGAATCGACTTTCCCTTTAAAGTTCCGCTTCCGCTGCTGTCGGCCAAAATACCATCCGCTCCGGCGTACACACTTCCATCCACCTGCACATTCGATGCATTTACATGAATCTGCCGGTCCGCAATCAGAGCATATTTCATAAACTCCTGGATCTGTCCCTGCCCGGAAAAATTCATCTGCGGAGTAGAAAAAATAAGATCCGTTGTGATCTTTGTCTCATAATCCTGCGCATCCTTATATTTCACCTGCACCCCTTTTAATGTAAAGGTACCCGCACCGTAATCCAGTTCATACTTCGGATCCGCTGCAACAACATAACATCCCTGTTCGGCAGTTTCTTTGATACATCCTTTGACTGTATCGGTGTTATAATCCGAAACCGTATACACGACATTGCCGGATGCATCTGTCGTATTTGTCTTTCCCGCAGATGCCTTTGCAAACTGTCCCTCCAGATCTTCCATATATTTTCGGGAAAAAACATCCTGTGCATTTGCTCCCGATGCGGTATACGTCAGATAATTTTCAAGGACATCCGTATATGCTTTCTCGAGCGATTTTTCTGCAAGTTCTCTTGCACCGGTACGCAGATCATCCATAACTGCATCTGCACTGTAGAAATTTTTCTTCGTACCGCGCTCCACTTCTTTCATCTGGATATTGACAATCGTGATTTTTGTAATCACAACCGCGATCGCACTCACAACCACCATCAGAATCAAAACGGCAAGCAGAGAGGCTCCGCGATTATCCCGTTTCAAAGAAATCTTTTTCATCGCTACTCTCCTTTCGCCGAATTCACCGTAATATACCGATACGTTTCCTTATCGGAGCTGTTGCCTTTTCCCTTTTTGTATACACTAACCTGCAGATTCACCTTCCGGACACCTTCTTTGCTCTCCACCAAAGGTGCGACACTCAGCAAATAGCTATCCTGATAGATGTTTCCCGCATTGGTTGTTGCCGCCGGGTCATCCGGGTACGATTTGTTGCCAAGATTGGACGCAACCGCCGGCATCTTACAGCCGTCTTTCGGTGACACCACCAGCTGATAAGAGAGATGCTTTGCGTTGACCTCACTGATATTCTGACAGACAACGATCAGTTTCGGAACCGCCACTCCAGCCGCACAACGGATTTCAAGTGCATCCCTGTCCTGCTTGACATTGTACATCAGATAAATGTGTTCGATATTCTGCATGTCCTCCTCTGCAAAATCATTACAGGTATAGACTTCTGCCGGGTCCACTCCATCGATATTTTCACAGGCGTAACTGCATGCGACAAGCACATGCGTAGGTTCCACCGTAATGGAAATCGTCCGCTTTAAATTTTTTTCTATTTCACTTTCACTCTGTGCCGGGACATTGTTTGCACCTGCATACTGTGCATTTTCTGCGGAAAAATAAGTAAGTGCTTCCTGTAACTGTCCACCTTCTGCCGCCACAACATCTTTTGTGTCATCAATTCCATCCATTTGAGGCATCAGCGCTGTATTTTCCGGCACATCCGTGCTGACTATTACTTCAACATCATATTTTTGACCAATCGCATCTGCCGCACCGTAATAAGATACTTCTCCGGCGGTCGTACTTCCTCCCGCAGCTGCAGGGGTATATCCCGTCTGCACATAACCGGTCAGATACGGCACGGTAAATCCCCCGGCTGACACAGGCTCCACCAGTTGCGGCTGTTTTTTTAAGTCCTCCATCACTTCCTGCGCCAGATTGGTCGCATGCTGTTTATCTGCCGTCATTGCATTGTATTTCATCGACTGCGTAAAATACGACAACAGCGGAATGGAAAGAATCGCCAGAATCGCCATGGCAAGAATCACTTCCAGCAAAGAAAATCCTCCATTATTCTGTTGTTTTTTCATCCGGAAGCCTCCTTCCCCATGTCAGCTTTTTCTATTGCTCTGCGGTTCCAGAAGAAGAACCGCCAAAAATATTGTTTACCCCTTTTGGCATATTCTCAAATACCGGAGGAACATAATCTTTTCCGGTGTTTTCAAGATAATACATATTGAGTGTCATATCGCCCGTTAATTTTCCCGTAGAATTGTCGAAGCTGGCGGAAAACTGGGCAATCGTTGTACGATCCTTAAACTTGTTGACATAGGCAATCATATCCTTTAATCCTTCATAACTTGCCTCATAGCGGATGCCAATCGATGCATAATACCCTTCCACATTTCCGGTCGGACCTGTCGTGTTTTCCGGTGTGCTTTCAGTACTCTCTGTGCTCTGTGTATCCGCAGACTCCGTGGTCTGTGTTTCCTGTGTTGTCGTTGTATCTTCCGTAGTATCCGTAGATGCAGCAGCACTTCCGTCTGCAGCGGCTGTACTGTTATCTGCCCCAATCGGCATATTCATGGCAAATGTCACATCTGTAATATGAAAATTGCTGCTCTTATCCTCGAACTCCTGCAAAGTTTCAATTACTTTTTCGGTTTTCATATCTGCCGGATAAGCCGCAATAATATCCTTTTGCTTTTTCTGCATCGCCTGGATATTTTCTTTTACTTTTGGAAGTCCGGCCTCCATCTGTTCCATCTGCTGCACTTTCGCCCGGTCGGTCGTATTCTGCTCTTCGATCTTCGCCGCCTTGCTCATTCCCTTATTAAAAATAAAGAAATAGGAACATGCTACAATCACAATTGCAAAGAAAATGAGCAACAGCCGCTTATCTGAATCTGAAATTTTTAATTTATTCATTTGTCTGCTCCTCTCCCTCTGCGTTATTGGTATCCGTGTCTGTGTCCTCCGATGTCGGAACCGCCTCCTCGATCAGATGTCCGTCCTCACCGATATCTGCCTGGGTGTAATAGCCATTTAACGTGTATGTCCATGTGCTCACACCGCTTTCGTCGTCTTTTTCCTCCGACATGGATGGAATGGAAAGATCCTGAAGCAGGGTCACATCCGCAAAATTCAAAAGCATCTGTCCAACGGCAATTTCTTTATCTGTTTTCAGATTGATACTGACTAAGTCTGCATCTGCCTGAATACTCTCTACCTTGACATCGTTTGGCAGCGCATTTTCCAGCTGCTCAATCAGCGGATACAACTGCTCATTTTTCGTGATGGTGGCAAGATCCAGCTTCTCATATACCTGTTCCTCTGCCTGTACCCGCGCATAATCATCATAGGTTTCCTGCACATACGAAAGATCATTGATCCGTTTCGTCAAATTGCGATGCTGCGTATATGCCACCAGCTGACGCACACTCGATCCAAGAATCAACAATACACTGACTAATACCGCTCCCACAAAAATGACATAAGCCGTGTGAAGGTCATTCTTTTTGGAATCTGCCACAAGCATGTCCTTCGGTTTGGCATCAATCGGATGCACCGCCGCACCGATGACGGACAAAAAGCCAACAGCCGTTGCAGCCTTCGGTCTGCGTCCGGAGGACGCTGTCGTTATCCCCTCTTCTTCAACCGCTTTATTTTTTTCACTCTTTAAATCAATCACCTTAGTGAAATCAATTTCCTGCAATGGAAGCGGAAGCTCCTGGGCAAACAGTTTATGCATACCCGCAAACCGGGAACCGTCCCCTACCAGGTAGACATTTCCCACGAATTCCTGTTTGATCTGATTCTGGTAATATTCAACCGCCGTATTGGCAATTCGCAGATGATACCGCAGCGATTCCGCCAGATCTTCATATGCCTCATTTGCCAGCTCCTGCTGACGCTTCCGTTCCTCCTGATTTCCCATCTCCGGAACGGTCGGGCGATTGTATATGACATTGTGGTCTAAAAGGAAATCAAGTGCTTTCTCCTCATCATCAATCCCAAGCACCGGATGGTCAATCACCGCTGTAATCGTAGCGCCATAGCCGTACGGTGTCACACGCTGAAAGACCAGTTTTTTATTTTCCAGAATACTGATCACCGTTGCCTGCTCTTCCAGCTGCACAACCACAGCATTTTCCAGAAAACTGTCACACAGAAGCTGTACCGTTCCGTTTCCGATATAATCAAACGTTTCTACCTTCAGTCCTGCCAGTTCTGAGAACGTCACATAGTTATTCAGAAGATTATCGGGAATTGCCACTAAAAGCAGCTTGAGCATTTTCTTCCCATCTTCTTCCTCCACATCCATCTTGCTGTAGCTGATGGTGTAATTGCTCACATCCATCGGGAAATAATCACGGATCTGGGATTCAATGATTCCCATGATCTTATTGTCTTTGACAAATGGGATCATGACTTCACGGGTCACGACTTTTGAGGAAGAAAGGGTAAATACGACTTCTTTCTCATGGATATCGCGCTTGCTGAGTTCGACTTTCAGTGCAGACGCAAAAGCTTCTTTGTCGCGGATATAGCCATCTTCCACCGCATGTTCCGGGGTGCGGAACGCAAACGCTTTATGTACCGGCGGATTTTTCTTGCGGTAATCGGTCAGTGCGACTTTTGTCCACCATACACCGGCCTCAATACTTACTACTCTTTTGACCATTTTCATTTTCTCCTTATATATTTTCCGAAAGGTTTTCATTGGAAAATGTACAAAAATAATTATGCTTTGTTCATGTTCTCTTCGGGAAGAGACTGTAAGAATTTTGGCGAAAGGTTTTGAATGCCGGACGCGACCGGACGACATTCGCCATCCGGGCTCATGTCGTCCTTTCCCGTACATCCGTGTACGGGAATCGCTGGGTGTTGACAAAATTCTAACAGGCTCTAACCCTTGAGAAAAATCACAAATCCTAATTATTTTTCTACATTTTCCATCGTAACGTTATGGCATAAAAATTTAGATGGCGAATAAGAAGGATGTTCAAAATTCGCCACGGAAAACAAATAACTTTATGTTTTCTCTAAACATTACTTTTTTGGCGGATTATACCAGATTTTATCTAATAAATGCCCATCATGCCGAGATACCAGGTCCAGAAACGGCTGCCCCAGAGTGCGGCGATGAATATGCCTGCCGAAAGGTACGGACCGAGTGCAAGCAGGTTGTTTCGCTTGCTTACTTTCATACGGATGGTATGGATGACGGAGCCAAGAATGCATGCAAGAATAAATGCAAAAATAATGTTTTTTGCGCCTAAAAGCAGGCCTGCATATGCCATGAGTTTGATGTCTCCCCCACCGATTGCTTTGCCGGAGGAGAAATAATACAGGCCATACAAAAACAGGCTGACAATGACTGCCCCGATGATATGGGACAGGATATGCCGGAAATCATACACGGTCATGATGATACCGAGCAGTCCCAGAAACAGGTTCTGGGAAACCGGTATCTGATAGGTTCTCTCATCGATAACCGCAATGACAATCAGGGCAGATGTCATGAGGCAATACAGCACACTGCTGAACGTGAAACCGCCCGCCATGAAAACGACCACATACAGCACACCATTTAAAGCCTCGATTAATGGGTACTGTATGGAAATCCTAGCACCACATTGCCGGCATCTGCCCCGAAGAATTATGTAGGAAAATACAGGAACCATGTCCCGCCAGCCCAGCTTACGCCCGCAGTTCATACAGTGCGAAGACTGCACGATATTCTCTTTTTTCGGGATACGGAAGATCAGCACGTTTAAGAAACTGCCGATGACGATTCCGTATAAAAATATAACAATATAAAGAAAAATCGTAAGTTGGGTTAGCATTTGTTTCTCCTAAAATAAACCTCATTATTTTTATATATTATTTCGACTTAATATCTTCAAAACTATAATCTGCTGTTGTATTTGTTACATGAAGAGTAACCATATCTCCTGTATTTTTACAAGTAATTTCAATTTTACTAATATCTTTTCCTGCTTTAGATTCAAGATTTAAATTTGTTGTTTTATCTACGCTATTTAATTCTTTAAATGCATCCAATAATACCTTATTATCATCTGTTCCACCACCAGTTACCGAAAGAGCATTTGTCTTGTCAATAGTAATCACATAAGTCTTAGATGCATCAAGCGTCGAAGCATTAGAAGAATATGCAGTCATAGCATCTGTACAAAGTCCACTTAATACCTGAATATCTTTTGCTTTTCTTGATTTTTCAATATAAGGAATTACCTGTGTACCAACAACACCTACCAAAATTGCCATAATTGCGATAACGATAATTAACTCTACGAGAGAGAAACCTTTGTTATCCTTCTTTTCATTCTTTGCTTTCATGTTCTGAAGCAGTTCCATAATTTTCTTCATACCCTTTGTTCTCCTTTTTTGAATATATTTTTATGTATCTATCATCACATGTCTCATGGCAGACATGTAACAACCCTTCTTCTGCCTGCGGTCAGGCTCCGATGCTGTCGTACAGACTGTACATCGGCATCATGATCGCAAGGACGATCGGCACCACAATAACTGCCATCACGATGATGATGAGCGGTTCCATTGCGGCAAGCAGTGCCTCGGTCGCCGACTCCACCTCTTCATCATAATATGCTGCGACTTTGTCGAGCATGTCTTCCATATTACCGGTTTCCTCCCCGATCTCTATCATGTGGTAGACCATCGGTGGGAAGACCCCGGAATCTGCCAGTGGCTTCGAGAGCGGGATTCCACGGCTGACCTCTTCGGTCGCATCTTTTAATGCCTGCTTAACCACGGCATTCCCCATCATCTCTGTCACAAGCCCGAGTGCATCCACCAGCTGGACACCGGAGCCCATCAGTGTGGACAGGGTTCGCGTCATGCGCGAGGATGCCGTCTTGATGCTGAGCGGACCGACCAGCGGTACCTTTAGAATAAATTTTCCCAACATATGTGCCCCACCCTCTGTCTTTTTCCACGCATGGATAAATATAGCAATCCCTGCGATGATGGCAACAATAAAATACCAGCTGTGCACAAAGAAATCACTGACTGCCATGACTGCAAGCGTGATGCCCGGCAGTTTTCCGCCGACTTCGTCAAACTGGGAAGTAAAGGTAGGCACAATCTTAATCATCATGATGGCTACAACAACGATAATAACAAGAATCAGGATGACCGGATAAATCGCCGACTTGATGATCAGCCCCTTCAGGTGGGCTTCTTTTTCAAACTGACTTCCCACACGGCTGAATGCTTTATCCAGTCCACCGGAGGATTCCCCGGCGGCAACCATCTGCACCATGAGATTCGGAAAAATCTTCGGGTGCTCCGCCATCGCAACGGCGAGGGTCTCCCCGCGCTGTACGGAATCCCGCACTTCTGCGATTGCGTTGGCAAACGGTTTGTTCTCGGTCTGCTCGGATAGCATGTCGAGTGCCTCAACGACGGTCACGCCGGCATTTAATACGCTCTCAAACTGGCGGCAGAATACGCTCATTTCGCGGACGCTGACGGCTTTTCCGATATGGATTTCGAGATCTTTGTTAAATGCGTTGGCTCTTGCGATGGAAACGATGGTGTTGCCACCGGATTTGAGTTCTGCCGAAGCAACTTCCATGTTCATGGCCTCGATGGTGCCGGTTTTTGGTTTTCCATCGGCCCCGACCACTTCGTATTTATAACTTGCCATGTCTTAACTCCTTTTTAAAACAGCTTCTGCTGCATGTTTCCTGTATCCTGTGCATACTCCACGGCATTTGCCGCATCGATTTTGTGTTTCAGATACAGGCTGAATAAGGAATCATCCATCGTCTGCATGCCAATCTTCTTACTTGTCTGCATAATGGATGGAATCTGGTGTGCCTTATCCTCCCGGATCAGGTTTTTGATCGCCGGGGTACCTAGCATGACTTCAAATGCCGCCACACGGGATTTTCCGTCGATCGTCGGCAGAAGCTGCTGGGAAATTACCGCCTCAAGAACCGATGCCAGCTGCGAGCGGATCTGGTTCTGCTGGTGCGGTGGGAACACATCGATAATACGCTCAATGGTAGGTGCCGCACCGATGGTATGCAGGGTGGAGAATACCAGGTGTCCGGTTTCTGCTGCTGTGATGGCAGTGGAAATCGTATCAAAGTCACGCATCTCCCCCACAAGGATGATGTCCGGATCCTCACGGAGCGCCGCACGGAGCGCATTTCCATAGGAATCGGTATCCAACCCGATCTCCCTTTGGTTTACGATGGACCGGTTATGCTTATGTAAATACTCGATCGGATCTTCGAGTGTAATGATATGTTCGTTCCGTTCTTTATTGATGACATCGATCAAAGATGCCAGTGTGGTGGATTTACCGCTTCCGGTCGGTCCCGTGACAAGGACAAGCCCACGCTTTTTCTTTGTCAGCCCAAGGACAGCTTCCGGCACCCCGAGGTCCTCCGGTGTCGGGATATCGCTTGCCACGATACGCAGTACAGCCGCATAGGAACCTCTCTGGTGGAAAGCGTTGACACGGAACCGTCCCACACGCGTATCCGTGTAGGCAAAGTCCACTTCCCCTGTGGCCTCCATGGTTGCCTTCTGTTTCGGTCCAAACATAGATTCCACCAATTCTTTTGTCATCGCAGGTGTCAGCTTATCAAAACCATCCATCTCGTAAAGTGTTCCGCTAATACGGCATTTTGGGCGAACCCCAACTGTAATATGTAAGTCGGACGCATGATGCGCTTTTGCTATCGAAAGAAGCGTATACATTGACAATTCCATCTGTTTTGCTGCCTTCCCTTCCCTGTTTTATTTAATCCTCTTCGTCATCGTATGCCACACGCTGCACTTCCTCGACGGTGGTGATTCCGCGCAGTGCGTAATCAATGGCACTCATGCGGAGCGTTTTCATGCCATGTGTTAGTGCGATCTCCTCAAGCACATCCGCATTCTCCCCGCGGTTGATCGCCTGCCGCAGGTCTGCCGTGACCGGCATGATCTCATAAATACCGATTCTTCCATAGTATCCGGTTCCGCCGCAGCGGACACATTCTTTGTGCCCCGGTGTGCGGACATTGATCCTTCTGGCGGGATCCTTTATGCCGAGTATCTTTTTCTCCCCTGCGGTTGCCTCCCGGACAATTCCGCATGCCGGACAGACCCGGCGCACCAGACGCTGGGCGATTACCCCGACCACGGAATCCGCAATCAGGTAGTTTTCCACTCCCATATCTGCCAGACGGGTGATGGTATTTGCCGAACTGTTTGTATGTAAGGTGCTGACCACCAGATGTCCGGTGATGGATGCCTTTACCGCAATCTCTGCGGTCTCCTGGTCACGGATCTCCCCGATCATGATGATGTCCGGATCCTGACGCAGGATGGAACGCAGTGCCGAGGAAAAGGTAAGTCCCGCCTTTTCGTTTACCTGTACCTGGTTGACCCCGTTTAAGTTCGCCTCAACCGGATCTTCTACCGTGATGATATTGACACCTTCTACGTTTAATTCATTTAATGCAGTATATAATGTCGTGGACTTACCGCTTCCGGTCGGTCCCGTGACGAGAATAAGCCCGTTCGGATGGCTTAGGATGTGGTCAAATTTTTTTAATTCGTCCTCCGGGAATCCCAGATCCCGCTTGTCCAATGTCAGTGCTTTTTTCTGTGCGAGACGCATAACGACCTTTTCCCCGTAGACGGTCGGAAGCACGGACACACGGATGTCGTATTCCTGCCGGTCCACAATGCTGGTCGCACGACCGTCCTGTGGGCGGCGCTTTTCGGAAATGTCAAGTCCGCTGACAATTTTGATTCTTGCGATCAGTGCGGCATGCAGGCTGATGTCGTGCCGCATGGCTTCGTGCAGCACGCCATCCACACGGAACCGGATCCGCACCTGGTTTTCCATCGGTTCGATATGGATATCGCTGGCTCTCCTGTGGACCGCCTGCTCGATGATCTGTCCTAACAGTTTGACAATCGGTGCCTGCTGGACATTGTTCTCATCGTTTCCACTCCCGGGATCTAGGGCTGCCCTGGCTTTTGCCTGTTCCTGCTTTTCCCTTGTATACTGTTCTGCCACACGCAGGGCTTCTGCATTTCCATAGTAGCGGTCGATGGCTGCCGCAATATCACTCGGGGTTGCAGCAAAACGCTCCACCTGACACCCGGTAATGATGGAAACATCGTCCATCGCCCGGATATCCAGCGGATCGCTCATTGCCACGCACAAAAGATTGGGATTTTTCTCATTGAACTTAAACGGAATCAGATTATACTTCCGCAGCACTGCCTCGTCCAAAAGCCGGATGATTTCCTCCGGGATGCGCAGGGTTGACAGATCGACACTCTGTATTTTCAGCTGGGCCTTCAGTGCCTCTACGATCTGTTTTTCGTCTGTAAACCCCAGATCTATCAGTACCACTCCGAGACGCTCTCCCTGTTTTTCTGTTTTCTGGATCTGTAACGCTTTTACCAGCTGATCCTGCGAAATGACTCCTGCATCCACAAGCAGATCGCCCAGTCGCTTCTTCCGGGCAAACCCTACCAACTTATCCATGTAATACTCCCACTACGTTAATCATTTATTATTTTCGAATAATTTCGAGCAATTAATGATTATTATAACCTTTTTTGTTCTCTATTGCAATCCTTTTTCATGTATAAAATATAACTTTTTTGCATTTGACCGTTTCTTTTTTTGTGCAGATTTCACATCTAGGTCTTTTGTCCTATTTTATTTGCCGTCATTTCCTCCACAAAAATGCCATATCCTTTCGTTGGATCGTTAACAAGCACATGGGTCACGGCACCGATCAGTTTTCCGTCCTGCAGGATCGGGCTTCCGGACAGTCCCTGCACGATTCCGCCGGTCAGCTTCAGCAGATTCTCATCCTCCACATGAAAACGGATTCCCTTATTTTTATCTCCCGGTGTATAATCAAGATCATCAATTACGATGCGATATGACTGCAGTTCCCCGGACGCATCCGACAGAATTACCGCATCCTTTGTCTGAATCTCCTGTTTGTAACCGACCGGACACAACAGACTTTCGTTTTTCTTTTCTTCCCGGAAGTTTTTCGTCAACGTGCCATAGATACCGATTTTTGTATTGCTGGACACTTCTCCGATCTGGTTGTCTTTCCCATAATAGACAACTCCCTCCAGCTCTCCCGGTGTTCCCCGGACACCTTTTTTGATACCGAGCACCTGTGCTTTGTACAGCCGGCCGTCTGACAGACGGAGCAGGTCTTTGGTCTGTCCGTTTCCGATTCCGTGTCCCAGTGCCCCGAAGTTTCCGTCCTGATCAAAATAGGTCAGCGTGCCGATCCCTGCCATGTCATCTTTCACCCAGAGTCCCAGACGATAGCCTTTGTGTTCTGCTGCCTCAACCGGCTCCACCGATACCTGAATCTGCTCGGCTCCACGCCACAGGGTCAACACCACCGGTTGTTCCCCGTACTGATTGATCCGCTCCATCAGTTCTTCTTTTTTCGTGACCGCTTTTCCATTTACAGCAGTAATATAATCCCCCGGAAATACAATGTGTTCTGCCGGCTGCCGG
>ULSN01058197.1_pt1 | contig 18725 bp, 14 predicted proteins | sample 1956771 | NCBI WGS metagenome assembly ULSN01 (sample SAMEA4835709, study PRJEB28245) | human gut metagenome | biome: gut microbiome; material: fecal sample | place: Denmark | collected 2008
ACGCAGAAACCGCAGATGAATGCACCCAACAGATAAATGATCAGGTTGAGGCAAACGGCGCCTGAACTGAGTGTGAAGACAGGAATGTCGTCACCGAAGATGCTTGATAAGTACTGGATCATCAAACCGATTGTACCGACAGCAAGTGCAATCAATGCAGTTTTCTTGTAACCCTTGTTTTCAATCATCTTGCCGGCAGGAATACCCATGAAGAGGTAAGCGGCAAAGTTCATGAAGTTACCCATCATGGCTGCCCAAGAGTACTTAAAGCCCCAGATGTTGCCAAAAGGTGCTCCCATGTTAGTTACAAACGAAATCATTGCAAAGATAAAACACATCGTAATGATTGCAATGATGCGACCGTTGTTGTTTCCAATTTTTTGTTCCATTGTTTAATTTTGATAGTTGATATTTTATTGTTATGTTTAATATTTTGCGTTTTATTGCCGGTTTACCCGTGTTTTGTTTACTCAAGTCTGTTTTACCGCAAAAAGGAGCAACTGCCTCTGCATGAATTGTTTAGAGGCAGCAACTCCTAATATTGTATGAAAGATTTTTATTTCTCTACGCCAAACTTATAGATTGTTTTCTGGGTGTATGTCTCACCTGGATTCAATCGGCAACTTGGGAAGTAAGGATGGTTAGGTGTATCTGGGAACTTCTGTGCCTCGAAGCATACTGCGCTGCGGCGTGGGAAGGTTGCACCATGCTGACCCTTGATGCCTGCCAGGAAGTTACCTGTGTACATCTGCATACCTGGTTCTGTGGTGTAAACCTCCATTGTACGGCAGCTAACAGGGTCCTTGATGCGAGCAGCAAAGCTCATCTCGCCTTCTTCCTTCTTATTCAATACATAGTTGTGGTCGTAACCCGAACCATTCTTAATCTGCTCGTTGTCCGCGTTGATGTCCTGACCGATTGGCTTTGGAGTGCGGAAATCGAATGGCGTACCCTCTACCTTCAGGATTTCACCTGTTGGGATAGACTCCTCATCTATAGGCAGATAGTAGTCTGCGTTAACCTGACAGATGATGTTGTCGATGGTTGGAGTTGGGTTAGCAATTCCCTGGATAGAGAAGAATGCGTGGTGGGTCAGGTTGCAGATGGTCATCTTGTTGGTTGTAGCCTGATACTTGATGACGAATTCGTTGTCGTCAGTTAAGGTGTAAGCTACCCAAACTGTAAGCTCTCCAGAGAATCCTTCCTCGCCGTATGGGCTGGTGTACTTCAATACTACGGCATTGTCGCTCATGCGAGTTGCATCCCAAACGTGTGCGTGGAATCCAGTAGGGCCTCCATGCAAATGGTTCTTGCCATTGTTGCATGCTAGCTGATACTCCTTGCCATGAAGGGTGAACTTACCCTCCTTGATGCGGTTACCGTAACGACCGATGAGGACGCTCAAGAAAGGCTCAGGCGAGTTGATGACATCCTGGATGTTGTCGTGACCCTGAATGAGGTTGGCGTAATTGCCGTCCTTGTCAGGCATCATAATTGCAACAACAGCACCACCGTAGTTAGTCACAGCAATCTCGTTGCCCTGCTTGTTTCTCAACACGAAGAGATCGGTCTTCTTTCCGTTCACTGTGGTCTGAAAATCTTCTCTTTTCAAACCACACTTGTTAACTGGTTCTGTATTCATAATATGTCATTGTTTAGTTACTCTACTTTATGTACTAAAGTAATTTACTGCAAAGTAACTAAAAAAAAATGAATGTGACAAATCTTTTAGCAATTATTTGATTTAAAAAAACTAAAAATTTTTAGGAGAGCAAATCTGCCACTACGTAACTTGAACCGCCAACGAAGATGAAATCGTTATTTTTCGCATTTTCTTTTGCTGCTTTATATGCTTCTTTTACAGAATGATATGCATTTCCGTGCAAGTCATACTCCAATGCGAAATCTCTCAGTTTCGCCACAGGGATGGCTCTTTTGGTAGAAGGCTGCGTCCAGTAGTATTTTACCCCGTTTTTGAGCTGTTGACTCAAAAGTTGCAAAACGTGTGTCACATCCTTGTCGTCAACCATGCCGAAGACGATGTGCTTGGTCTCTGCCTTCACACTCTTGATTTGTGGAGCCAGATAGTTCCAGCCAGCCAGATTATGCCCCGTATCGCAGATGGTGAGAGGTGCATCATTGAGCTTCTCCCATCTGCCGCGGAGTCCGGTCAGTTCACAAACCTGGGCGAAGCCTTTTCTGATGGCAGCGTTGCCGATAGTAGTGTTCTGTCGGAGGATGCTGAGTGCTGCAAGGATGGTTTTCCTGTTGCATTCCTGGTAGGAACCCTTCAGTTCCATCTCTACATGGCTTTCCATCTCTGTATCCTGTGCAGAGAAATCCTGCGCAAAGAGGATAGGAGCCTGCATCTCCTTCGCCTTCTCTTCAAACACAGGGCGGGTTGCTTCAAGATATTCGCCTACAACCACTGGCACGTGTGGCTTGATGATGCCTGCTTTCTCGCCGGCAATCTCTGCCAGCGTGTTGCCCAGAAACTGGGTGTGGTCGAAACTGATGTTGGTGATGATGGAAAGCATTGGGGTGATGATGTTGGTGCAGTCGAGTCTGCCGCCCAGTCCTACCTCGATTACGGCGTAATCTACTCCCTGCTCGGCAAAGTACTTCAGTGCCATGGCAGTGGTCAGTTCGAAGAAGGATGGATGGAGGGGTTCGAAGAAGCTTCGGTTCTGCTCTACGAAGTCAATGACATACTGCTCCGGAACGCATTCGCCGTTAACTCGGATGCGCTCTCTGAAATCTACGAGATGAGGGGAGGTGTAGAGACCTACCTTGTATCCCTGACTCTGCAGGATGGCGGCGATGGTATGAGAGCAGGAACCCTTGCCATTGGTTCCGGCAATATGGATGGTCTTGTATTGACGATGGGGATGTTTGAAGTGTTCGTCCAGGGCATGGGTGGTTTGAAGGCCTGGCTTATATGCTTTGGCTCCAATCTTTTCGAACACTGGGGTGCTGTTAAAAAGGTATTCTGTTGTTTCTTGATAATTCATGAGCTATATATTAATGTATGAGATGAAAAAAGGCAATCTCATCACCGGCGATAGCCAATGCATGAGATTGCCAGTATTAATACTAAAAACTACAACTTCCGTTTTTACTTGAACAGGTTCTTGATGCTGTCGAAGATTGACTTCTTGTCAGCATTATCAGCCTTGAAGTTCTCGCATTCCTTGAACTTCTTCACCAGTTCCTTCTCCTCCTTGTTCAGAGTCTTAGGAATGTAGACGGTGATGTTGACGATGATGTCGCCTCTTCCGTAACCATATCCCTTGATGGCCGGCATTCCCTTACCGCGAAGGCGAAGCTGCTTACCTGGCTGTGTTCCCGGTTCAATCTTGATGGTTGTCTTTCCTTCGAGTGTAGGAACCTCAACCTCGCCGCCAAGAACGGCTGTAGAGAAATCGAGTACTAGATTGTAGTAGAGATCCTTGTCGTTACGCTCAAACTGCTCATCCTTCTCTACACGTACAATTACCTGCAAGTCTCCGTTCACGCCATTGTGCTTGCCGGCACCTCCCTTGCCAGGAACCGTGACAACCATTCCGTCGTCAACACCTGCCGGGATGTTTACCTCTACCACTTCCTCGCCGGCAACGATACCCTCGCCGCCGCAAGCCTTACACTTGTTTTTGATTACATGGCCTTCGCCGCCGCAAGTAGGGCAGGCAGCCTGGGTCTGCATGGTTCCGAACATAGAGCGAACCGTGCGTACGGTGTAACCCGTGCCGTGACAGGTAGGACAGGTTTCTGGCTGAGAACCAGCCTCGCAGCCCGAACCGTGACAAGCCGTACAGGTCACGTCCTTGCGAATCTTAAACTTCTTGGTGCATCCTGTGAAGGCTTCCTGCAGGGTGAGCTTAGCCTGAACGCGCAGGTCTCTTCCCTGATACTGCTGTGGCTGAGCGCCACCGCCGCCAAAGCCTCCGCCGAAACCGCCGAAACCACCGTGTCCGCCGAAGATGTCGCCAAACATAGAGAAGATGTCATTCATGTCCATGCTGGCACCACCGCCGAATCCGCCGCCGAATCCGCCCTGAGGACCGTTGAATCCAAACTGGTCGTACTGCTGACGCTTCTGAGGGTCATGCAGAACCTCGTAAGCCTCGGCAGCTTCCTTAAACTTTTCTTCCGCCTCCTTGTCGCCAGGGTTGCGGTCAGGGTGATACTTGATGGCTATCTTGCGGTAAGCCTTCTTGATTTCGTCTTCTGATGCCTGCTTATCTACGCCAAGCACCTCATAATAGTCTCTCTTAGCCATTGCTAATTCTTTATTCTAATAATGATGTTTCTTGAATGATATTCTCCTCCTTGATGATGGATAAACTGAAGCCAATCAAATTATAGGCAATTAAATCACGAAGATGATTGGCGCTCAGATTACTGACCTACGGCAACCTTGGCGTGACGGATCACTTTATCGTTGAGGGTGTAACCAGTCTGTACACAGTCGATTACCTTGCCCTTCTTGTCGTCACCCATTCCTGGAACCATGGCGATGGCCTCGTGGAAATCTACATCGAAATCCTTGTCGGCAGTTTCAATCTTCTTCACGCCAAGCCCCTCAAGTGTCTTCACGAACTTGTTGAAAATCATCTGCACGCCTTCCTTGATGGCCTTAGGATCCTCGCTCTTGTCGGCGAGTGCACGCTCAAAGTCGTCGAGGATAGGGAGGATGGCAGAAATGGTCTTCTCGCCACCGTTGAGGATAAGGTCTGCCTTCTCCTTCATGGTGCGCTTGCGGTAGTTCTCAAACTCTGCAGTCTTGTAGAGCAGGGTCTTCTTGAGTTCTTCCACTTCCTGCTGAGCCTTGGTCAATGGGTCAACCTCAGCGTTCTCTGCCTTGTTGTCAGCATTCTCTGTCTTGTTGTCAGCCTCAGCCGACTCATTGTCAGTTCCTGCTTCCTGCTCTTCGGCATTTGCCTCGGCATTATTCTCGTTCTGAGTAGCGTTCTGCTCAGCGTTCTCGTTAAGAACCTGCTCCTGAGCGTTACCGTCTTCAACATTTATATTCTTTCCTTGTGACATAGTCTTAAATTTTTTAAACATGATTATTTTTTTATTAGGTGTTTAACAAAGAGTGTGCCAATCCGATTCGCATCAGATTGGCACTCTCTCTATATATATAAATATGTGTATTCCGGTTACTGCTGCACGCCATACATCTTTGCCTTCTGCTCCTTGATGGCCTCATCGTAGATATACTCGTCGTAAGACATGAGCTTGTCGATGGTTCCGGATGGAGTGAGCTCGATGATGCGGTTTGCCACGGTATTGATGAACTCGTGGTCATGGCTGGCGAAGAGGATGTTGCCTCTGAAAGCCACCAGGTTGTTGTTGAATGCCTGGATACTCTCCAAGTCCAGGTGGTTGGTAGGAGTATCGAGAATCAGACAGTTGGCGTTCTGCAACTGCATGCGGGCAATCATACATCTCATCTTCTCACCTCCTGAGAGCACGTTCACCTTCTTCAACACTTCCTCGCCGCTGAAGAGCATTCTTCCCAGGTAGCCCTTCATCGCTACCTCGTTGCCTGGACCATACTGGCTCAGCCAATCTACCAGGTTCATGTCGCTCTGGAAGAACTCGGTGTTGTCGAGTGGGAGGTAGGCTGTGGTGATGGTTACACCCCACTTGTATTCACCTGCGTCAGCCTTGCGGTTGCCGTTGATGATCTCGAAGAGCGCAGTCATCGCCTTAGGGTTATGAGAGAGGAATACCACCTTCTCGCCCTTCTCAATGTTGAAGTTTACATTGTCGAAGAGCACTGTTCCGTCCTCATCGCAAGCCTTCAAGCCCTCAACCTCCAGAATCTGGTTGCCTGGTTCACGGTCCATCTGGAAGATGATACCTGGGTACTTACGGCTAGATGGGCGGATTTCCTCAACATTCAGCTTCTCCAACATCTTCTTGCGGGATGTGGTCTGCTTACTCTTAGCCACATTGGCAGAGAATCGGCGGATGAACTCCTCCAACTGCTTCTTCTTCTCCTCAGCCTTCATCTTCTGGTTCTGAGCCTGGCGGAGAGCCAACTGAGAACTCTCGTACCAGAAAGAGTAGTTACCGGCAAACATGGTTACCTTACCGAAGTCGATATCCACGGTCTGTGTGCTGACAGCATCGAGGAAGTGACGGTCGTGAGAAACCACGAGAACGGTCTGTTCGATGTTGCTGAGGTATTCCTCCAGCCACTCTACGGTGTCGAGGTCGAGGTCGTTGGTAGGCTCATCGAGGAGGAGGTTGTCTGGGTTGCCGAAGAGAGCCTTCGCCAGCATCACGCGCACCTTCTCTGTGTTAGAAAGTTCACCTACGAGCTTATCGTGGAGTTCCTCCTTTACACCAAGGTTCTGGAGCAGCTGTGCAGCGTTGCTTTCTGCCTCCCAACCGTTCATCTCAGCGAACTTGAGTTCCAGCTCAGCAGCCAGGTTACCATCTTCCTCTGTCATTTCTGGCTTAGCGTAGAGGCGCTCGCGCTCCTTCATGTTTTCCCACAATGGCTGATGGCCCATCAGTACGGTGTCCATCACGCGGAACTCGTCATACTTGAAGTGGTCCTGCTCCAAAACGGAAAGGCGCTCGCCTGGTCCCATCTCCACAGTTCCCTTGTTTGGCTCCAGGTCGCCGCTGATGGCACGGAGCAGGGTTGACTTACCGGCACCGTTGGCACCGATTACACCGTAAATATTACCATGAGTGAACTTGAGGTTTACATCTTTGTAAAGCACTCGCTTACCGAATTGAATTGCAAGATTTGTTACTGTAATCATTCCTTATTTCTAAATATCTTTTATCTGATTTTATCTTAATTTGGGTGCAAAGTTACGAAAAATTATTTGTATATCAATGTTTTATTGGCAAAAGTTACTAATTTTTAGTTAAAAAAGGGGCTCTTCTTTGTTATTTTGCAGAAAAGTCTTACTTTTGTAGGCTGAATTGGCACCAAGAGGGGCTGATCAAGACACAAGATAGCAACAAAACAAGAAATGAAACAACAGAATAATAAAGGCAATTTCAGTAAGCACAGCAACAATGCTTACGGCTATGGCAACCCCAACGAATACGACCACTACAAGGTGGAAAAGCCAGCACAGCTGTTGGAGTGGCTGATGGAGAACGTGAAGGGTCCTAGCAAGACCAAGGTGAAGCAAACCTTGCAGGGTAGGGGAATCAAGGTGGATGGAAAGACCATCACCCAGTTTGACTACGCCCTGAAACCGGGCATGAAGGTGAGCGTAAGCAAGACCAAGAAGAATCAGGAGGTTTTCAAGAGCAGATACATCAAGATTGTTTACGAAGACCGCTACATCATCGTAGTTGAGAAGAACGTGGGTATCCTCAGTATGGCTGCCGGTCATTCTACGCTCAACGTGAAGACCGTATTGGATGATTACTTCCACAAGACCCGCCAGAACTGTCAGGCTCACGTGGTTCACCGACTCGACCGCGACACCTCGGGTCTGATGATCTACGCCAAGGATAAGCAGACCGAGCTTGCCCTGGAGGATGACTGGCATCATAACGTTTACGACCGCCGATATGTGGCCCTGGTTTCCGGAGAGATGGAGGAAGATGAGGGAACCGTAGCCAACTGGCTGAAGGATAACAAGGCTTATATCACTTATGCCAGCGATACGGACAATGGCGGCAAGTACGCCGTTACCCATTTCCATACCCTGCAGCGCACCACCGAGCATTCTCTGGTGGAATATAAGCTGGAGACGGGTAGAAAGAACCAGATTCGTGTGCATACTGCCGATATGGGACACCCGGTTTGTGGTGACATTAAGTATGGTAATGGCGATGATCCATGCGGTCGTCTTTGCCTGCATGCTTATGTGCTCTGCTTCTACCATCCGGTAACCCATCAGCCGATGGAGTTCGAAACTCCGATTCCTAACGAGTTCGTCAGAGCGATGAAGGAAGACAGCAAGCCATTCAGAAAGGAGAGGCGCAATGGATAATTTCCTTTATTATGCTTTTGCATTGGCGGCTCTGGTGATTGGAATCGTGGTCTTGAAGAAGGTTGCCACCTGCATAATCAAGATGGTGGTAGGCTCCATTATGGTTTTGGTGCTCCTGGCCATTTATTGGCTTTACATTTCATGATGAAAATACTCTGATAAAAAATAAGTCCGGTAAGAATCAAGCCATGCTTGAACTTACCGGACTCTTTTTTACTATCCTTTTACCTTAATTACTTATTCTACGTCAATTAGAGGATGGTCTTCACAGCCTCCAACATACCCTTCTCCTGGATGAGGTCGAGATCCTTCTTAACCAACTCTGTCAAGCCAGGAACAGTCTCGTTCAGATTCTCATGCCAGATGTAGTCGAAGCCGAGTACACCCTCTGCCACCTTCTGGGTGTCGCCAGTAGCCCAAAGCTCTGTCAGCTTGTCCATGATCTTCTGGTCGTCGTTTGGCTGGATAGGAGCACCGTCCTCACGAACACCACCCTTATAGTAAGTGATGATGGCAGCAAGACCGAATACCAATCCCTGTGGCAACTCGCCCTTACGCTCCAGGTAGATCTTCACGCCTGGGAGGTCGCGAGTCTCGAACTTAGGGAATGAGTTCAGCATGATGCTGGTTACCTGGTGGTCAACGAATGGGTTCTCGAAACGCTCCAATACGTCAGAAGCGAACTTCTGAAGCTCGTCCATAGGGAGATTCAGAGTCTGCATCAACTCCTCGAACTGTACCTTGTGGATGTACTTGCCCAATACTGGGTGCTCGCAAGCATCGCGAACGATGTTTACGCCGCTGAGGTATGTAACAGGGCTCAATACAGTGTGAGGGCCATTCAGCAAAGTAACCTTACGCTCGTGATATGGCTTCTCGTTGTCTGTGATGAGAACGTGGAGACCAGCCTTGTGAGCAGGGAACTCCTCCTGCATCTGCTCTACAGTCATGTTCTCAGCCTTCTCGATTACCCATAGGTGGAAGCTCTCAGCCTTTACTACGAGGTTGTCCTTGTAGCAAACCTTCTGCTGGATTTCCTTGATGGTGTCGCGTGGGAAGCCAGGAACGATACGGTCTACGAGTGTAGCGCAAACATAGCAGTGGTTGGTGAACCACTCCTTGAAGCCCTCGTAGTCAGCACCCATGTCTTCCTTCCAAAGCTCAATATACTGGTAGATGCACTCCTTCAGGTGGTGACCGTTCAGGAAAATCAGCTCACATGGCATCAGAATCATACCCTTAGTTGGGTCGCCCTCGAAGAACTTGTAGCGGTGGAACAGCAACTGAACCAACTTACCTGGGTAAGAAGCAGCAGGAGCATCTGTGAACTTGCAAGAGTCATCGAATGCAATACCTGCCTCAGTTGTGTTAGAGATGATGAAACGCATCTCTGGCTGCTCAGCCAAAGCCATGAAAGCCTGGTTCTGAGAATATGGGTTCAGTGCACGGCTGATTACGTCGATACGCTCCAATGTATTGATTGCCTGGCCGTTCTCCTTACCCTGAAGGTTTACGTGATAGAGACAGTCCTGACCGTTCAGCCAGTCAACCATACCGCCAGCCAAAGGCTGAACTACAACGACAGAACCGTTGAAGTCGGTCTTCTTGTTCATGTTCCATACAATCCAGTCAACGAATGCACGCAAGAAGTTACCCTCGCCAAACTGGATGATTTTCTCTGGCGCTACGCTCTTAGGAGCAGTGCGCTTGTTCAATGCTTTAAGCTCTTTCATGATTTATTATTTTGTCTGTTATTTGTTTTAAAATTAGTATACTTTTAAATTATACATCTATTTCTTTCTCGTTAATAAATGTTGTATAGAGATCAGATATTCATATCTTTCTGAAATCTGATGCAAAGGTATAAAAAATATCGGTAGATTGTACCTCAAAACAGCAAAATTCGTGCGTAAAGGTTTACGCTGGGAAAGCAAAAAAAGAGAGCATGATGAAATAGAGAGGGTGAATGATGAAAAAAGGGATGATGATGAAAATGAGGGAGTGAATAATGAAAAGGGGGATGAAAGAATAGGAGAGCGAGATACGGGAGTCGAACCCGCCTCACAGGCTTGGGAAGCCCGTGCACTACCGATGTGCTAATCTCGCAATAAGCGTTTTGTAGTGCTATATTTATAAACCTAATAGATATAAGGAGCCACGAGCGGGACTCGAACCCGCGACCCACGCATTACGAATGCGTTGCTCTACCAACTGAGCCATCATGGCTTTTTCTCTTTTAGCGGATGCAAAGGTAATGAATATTTTTCAATTGATGAAATGATTTCCGAAAAGTTTTCGTGCCGTTAACCATCATTAACAGAAGAAGAGCCGACTATCACTAGCCAGCTCTTTCTTGGGTAGATAGGCTTCCGCTGAAGCCACTGCTAAACTTGGAATCTTTTATTCCAAGTTTCCATAAAAACTTTTTCCTAAATTTACTCTTTATTTCTTTTCCTAAATTTACTCTTTATATCATTTCATTTATTTCTTTTGAATGTCAATTCGTCTTTCTTCGCACTCTTCCCGATGCAGATGGTGTCGCCTGGCTGCAGGCTTTCTTCCATCAGCAGTTCGCAGAGTCCGTCTTCCACGTAGTTCTGGATAGCTCGCTTCAGTGGGCGAGCGCCGAATTGAACATCATAGCCCTTGGTTGCCACGAATTCCTTGGCCTTGTCGGTCATCTGGAAGTGGTAACCCTTTTCTTCCACACGCTTTATCAGCTTCTTCAACTCCAGGTCCACAATGCGCTTGATGGCATTGATGTCGAGCTGGTCGAAGGTGATAATCTCGTCGAGACGGTTCAGGAACTCTGGGGCAAACTGCTTGGCAAGGCTCTTCTGAACCACGCTTCTTGCGTATTCCTTGTCCTTCTCGCCGATAAGCGTACCCTCACCGCTCAGTCCGCCGGCATTGAAGCCCACGCCACGGCCAAATTCCTTCAGCTGTCGGGTTCCGGCATTCGAGGTCATGATGATGATGGTGTTCTTGAAGTCGATGAGTCGGCCGTTGCCGTCGGTCAGTCGGCCTTCGTCGAGCACCTGGAGCAGCAGGTTGAACACCTGGCTGCTGGCTTTCTCAATCTCGTCGAGCAATACGATGCTGTAAGGCTTGCGTCTCACCTTCTCGGTCAGCTGTCCGCCCTCGTCGTAGCCCACGTATCCCGGAGGCGAACCGATGAGTCGTGCCGTATTGTAGCCTTCAGCGTATTCGCTCATGTCGATGCGGAAGAGAGCATCAGCCGAACCGAAGAGTTCCTCTGCCAGTTTCTTGGCAAGATAGGTCTTTCCCACGCCGGTAGGCCCTAGGAACATGAACACGCCGATAGGGTGGTTCGGGTCTCGGAGTCCCATTCTGTTGCGCTGTATGGCTTTTACCACCTTATCTATAGCGCTATCCTGGGCAATGACCTCCGCCTTCAGCACATCAGCCATTTCCTTGAGTCGCTTGTTTTCCGATTCAGACATGCGCTGCATAGGAATACCGGTCATTCGGCTGATTACGTCAGTCACTTCAGTCTCGCCAACCAGTGTGCGGTGGCTCGGGTCTCCGTGTTCCCATTTCTTTCGGATAACCTCAATGTCCTGCTCCTGCTTGGTCTGGCAGTCGCGCAGGGTAGCCGCCATCTCGAAATTCTGGCAAGCCACGGCAGCCTGTTTCTTGGCGACAATCTCGTTGAGCTTTTTCTCTGCCTCAATCAGTTCTTCCGGAACGGTGGCAGAATTGATATGGATATGTGAGCCCACCTCGTCCATCACGTCGATAGCCTTGTCTGGGAAGTTGCGGTCGTTGATGTATCTTTCGCTCAGCTTCACGCAGGCCTCCAGTGCCTCGTCGGTGAAGGTTACGTTGTGGTGCTGCTCATATTGTTCCTTGATGTTGCGCAGAATCTGCAGTGTCTCTTCCGGGGTAGTAGGGTCTACTATCACCTTCTGGAATCTTCTTTCCAGTGCTCCGTCCTTCTCGATGCTCTTGCGATATTCGTTCAGGGTGGTGGCTCCGATACACTGCAGGGTGCCTCTTGCCAGGGCTGGTTTCAGGATGTTTGCCGCATCCATCGTTCCCTCGGCGCTTCCGGCTCCAATCATCGTGTGAATCTCGTCGATGAAGAGGATGATGTCCTCGTTGCGTTCCAGTTCTCTGATGATGCCCTTGATGCGCTCCTCAAACTGTCCTCTGTATTTGGTTCCGGCTACGAGACCGGCAAGGTCGAGGCTCACGATTCGCTTGTTGAAGAAGAGTGAGCTCTGGTCGCTGCCCTGCTTGGCGAGCAACAGAGCCAGTCCTTCCACGATGGCACTCTTGCCCACGCCCGGTTCGCCTATCAGCACAGGGTTGTTCTTCTTGCGTCTGCCCAGGATTTCAAGCACGCGGTTAATCTCCTTGTCTCTTCCAATCACGGGGTCGAGCTTTCCGCTCTTTGCCGCCTTGGTCAGGTCGAAGCTGTATTTGTCGATGGTTGGCGTGTTCGATTTCGTGGTTTTCGATCCGGCACCGATTATGTTGGTCTTATTGTTGCCCATGTTGTTGCCCCCACGGTTTCCCTGGTTGGAATCAGCATGCTCGTCACTGAAGTCGAGTGGTTCCTCGTCCGGGTCCATCAGGTCGCCTTCGTGGTCCTGTATATCAGTGTCACCCGCAGCGATGATGTCTCCGTCGTTTTCCTCATCATTCGGTTCCTTGTTTCCTTCCGTTGCGTTTTCAACTTCCTGGGTGCGCTTATAGTTTTCCACCTCCTGGTTCAGCTTGTTGAGCTTGTCCTCAATCTCGTCGTGGTAGCCAGAAAGGTAGTCAAAGAGTTTGCTGTAAGTGAGTCCTTGTGTAATGAGCAGCTTGGCAGGGTCGCTCTGCTCGTTTTTCAGGATGGCGAGCAGCAGGTGGATAGGTTCCACCATGGCCGAATGTCCTGAGCAGAGACGTGCCTCTATGAGCGAATCGCTGATCACGGCAGAAGTCTCCCTGTTGTAGGTCAGTCCCTTGCCCTGTTTCCTTTTGTCAGTCTCCGGTTCATCTCCCTTCACGGATACTTCCTCCATCACCTTCTCCTGAGAGTCATAGAGAGTGGAGCGTAATACGTCCGCATTGATTCCGAAGTGGTCAAAGATGTCGTTCACCTGCTTGTTGTTTGCGTGCAGTATTCCCAACATCAGGTGCTCTGTGTTCACCTGACTTCTCAACATGCGGCTTGCTTCCTTGCCGCTGAAGTTGAGTACATCGTTGATATGTTGAAATGGATTTTGCATGTTTTATATGTTTATATTACGATGCAAAATTACACAATATTTTGGTATTATGCAAGAGTTTGGTCAACTTTTTAACTTATTTAATATACAATAAATGCTAAAATATCATTTTTTTCGGCTTCGAAGCATTTTGTTTCATTTATTTTTTGTACCTTTGTCGGTGTTTTCGGAAGCACAAAACGGCTTAGAACGCAAATAAATGCCCTTAAACGCGATTTTTCGCTTTTCGCAGGCGGGTGGTGAAACGCCATGCGGACGTCAGAATCCTGATGGCTGGGGCAGATGATACAATTCACTATATAAATAAGGTATAAACATTATTAATATAAGAAATGGACGAAAATCAGACAATGGATTATGATAGAATCATGAAGATCAACATTGAGGAGGAGATGAAGTCTAGCTACATCGACTATTCTATGTCGGTGATTGTGGCTCGTGCCCTCCCTGATGTGCGCGATGGTTTCAAGCCTGTGCATCGCCGTATTCTTTACGGTATGCTCGGTATTGGAAACACCAGTGACAAACCTTATAAGAAATGTGCGCGCGTGGTAGGTGAGGTGCTCGGTAAGTACCACCCTCACGGCGACTCTTCTGTATATGGTGCCTTGGTTCGTATGGGTCAGGAGTGGAACATGCGTTACACCCTCATCGACGGACAGGGTAACTTCGGTTCTGTGGATGGTGACTCTCCTGCGGCGATGCGTTACACGGAGTGCCGACTCTCGAAGATGGGTGAGCACATCATGGACGACCTCGACAAGGAGACCGTGGATATGATGAACAACTTCGACGACACCCTCCAGGAGCCTTCCGTGATGCCTACCAAGATTCCTAACCTGCTGGTAAACGGCGGTAACGGTATTGCAGTGGGTATGGCTACCAATATCCCTACCCACAACCTGGGCGAGGTGATTGACGGATGCTGCGCCTACATCGACAACCCTGACATCGATACCGACGGATTGATGCAGTATATCCCAGCTCCTGACTTCCCTACAGGTGCCACCATCTACGGCATCCAGGGCGTGAAGGACGCTTATGATACGGGTAGAGGAAGAATCGTGGTGCGCGCCACTGCCGAAATCGAGACCGGCGAGAACCACGACAAGATTGTAATCACCGAGATTCCTTACGGCGTAAACAAGGAGCAGCTCGTCATGGCGATTGCCGACCTTGCCAAGGAAGGCAAAGTTGACGGCATTGCCAACGTAAACGATGAGTCTGGCCGTCAGGGTATGCGCATCGTGGTAGACGTAAAGCGTGATGCGAATGCCAACGTTCTCTTGAACAAACTCTTCAAGCTGACCGCCCTGCAAAGCTCATTCTCAGTGAATTGCATTGCCCTGGTCAATGGCCGTCCACGTCTCTTGTCCCTGAAGGAATGCGTGAAGTACTTCGTAGACCATCGTCACGACGTAACTATCCGCCGCACCCAGTTTGAACTGAAGAAGGCGCAGGAGCGTGCTCATATCCTCGAAGGACTGATCATCGCCTGCGACAACATCGACGAGGTGGTTCACATCATCCGTGCCAGCAAGACTCCATCCGATGCCCAGCGCAACCTGGAGAAGCGATTCGAGCTGGATGAACTGCAGAGTAAGGCTATCGTGGATATGCGATTGAGCCAGTTGACCGGCCTGCGCCTGGAACAGTTGCACAACGAGTTCAACGAGTTGATGAAGACCATCGACTACCTGAATCAGATTCTCAACGACCCAGAGCTTTGCAAGAAGGTGATGAAGGACGAGCTCAACGAGGTGAAGGAGAAGTATGGTGACGCCCGCCGCACCATGATCAAGCCAGACGACCACGAGTTCAACCCAGAGGATTTCTATCCAAACGACCCAGTGGTCATCACCGTGAGTCACTTGGGTTACATCAAGCGTACTCCATTGTCTGAATTCCGTGAGCAGGCTCGCGGCGGCGTTGGTGCCAAGGGTGCCCGCACTCGCGACAAGGACTTCACCGAGTATATCTATCCAGCCACCATGCACCAAACCATGCTGTTCTTCACCAAGAAGGGCCGCTGCTACTGGCTGAAGTGTTACGAGATTCCTGAGGGCGACCGCAACTCTAAGGGCCGTGCCATCCAGAACCTCCTCAACATCGAGAGCGATGACCAGGTGAATGCATTCCTCCGCCTCAGAGGCTTGAACGACGCTGAGTTCATCAACAGCCATTACGTAGTATTCGCTACCAAGAATGGTACGGTGAAGAAGACCAGCCTGGAAGCATACTCCCGTCCACGTGCCAACGGTGTGATTGCCATCAATATCGTAGAAGGCGACGAGGTGGTAGATGTTCGACTCACCAATGGTCACAACGAGCTGATTCTCGCCAACCGCAATGGCCGTGCCGTTCGCTTCAATGAGGACCAGATCCGCACCATGGGCCGTACCTCTACCGGTGTTCGCGGTATGCGACTCGACGAGGGCGACGACGCAGTGGTAGGTATGATTGTTGTCAACGACCCAGAGCGTGAGACCGTGATGGTAGTGAGCGAGCAGGGTTACGGCAAGCGTTCCGACGTAATCGACTATCGAGTAACCAACCGTGGCGGTAAGGGTGTGAAGACCCTCAACATCACCGATAAGACCGGTCGCCTGGTAGCCATCAAGAACGTTACCGATGATAACGACCTGATGATTATCAACCAGAGCGGCATCGTGATTCGCCTTGCCGTTGCCGACTGCCGCGTGATGGGCCGTGCCACCCAGGGTGTCCGCCTCATCAACCTGTCGAAGAAGAACGATGTCATTGCCAGCGTATGCAAGGTGATGAGTTCAGAGCTCGAAGCTTCGGTAGAAGAAGAGAGCCGTTCGGCATGGGCCAAGAAGAGCGAGGAGATAGAGAACGATACGGTGGGTGCCAAGACAGCCGAAGAGGCAGCCGAGGCAGAAGCTGAGTTGGAGAATCATGAAGACGAGAACGTTCAGGAGTAACATCCTGAACACTCGTTCACATAATATTGAAGACGCGTAAAAAATCAATAACAACTTTTAAACTTTAAAGAGAAAATGAAAAAGTTAATCGTAGCTGCTATGTTGGTACTAGGTGCCACATCAGCATTTGCAGGCGACAGTGATGCACTTAAGGCTGTCATGAAGGCTAAAACTTACGCTGAGGCAGAGGCATTGCTGAAGCAGAACCTGGGTCAGTTGGCTAACGACGCAGAGAAGGCCAAGGCCTACAACAAGCTCGTTGACCTCAGTATGAAGGCTTACAACGACCAGCAGAGCATCATGCAGACCAACCAGATCATGAAGAAGAATGATCCTATCGACGAGAACGCAATGAACGAAGGCGCTTACAATGCGCTGATGAATGCCATTGAGTGCTACAAGTATGATCAGCTTCCTAATGCCAAGGGTAAGGTAGCGCCTAAGTTCGGTGGCAACGCTGCCCGCGTTTGGGCTGCTCGTGTTCAGCTCGTCAATGCAGGTCAGACTGCAGCGCAGAACAACAAGGCTGATGAGGTTTTGAAGTACTGGGGTGCTTTCCTCGATACAGATTCAGAGCCTCTCTTCGCCGGCATCGACGCTAAGCAGAAGGATGGCGAGAAGGAGTATATCGGTCAGGTAGCTCTCTTCGCTGCACGTTATGCTTACCAGGCTAAGGACGCAGCCCGTTGCGAGAAGTATTGCGACATCGCCATGAAGAGCGAGAAGGAGGCTAAGGACGCCCTCAACCTCAAGCTCTATGTAATGAAGGACGGTTTGAAGACTCATGCCGACTCTCTGGCTTACGTAGACAAGCTCAAGGGTCTCTATGCTCAGGACGAGAACAACGATGTAGTCCTCGACGGTTTGAACTCTATGTATTCTTCTATGCAGATGGAGAAGGAGCAGGAGGCGCTTCTGAACGCAGTCATCGCCAAGAACCCTAGCAATTTCGTTGCACTCGCCAACCTGGGTATGATGTATATCCGGAAGAACGATGCTGACAATGCCATCAAGAACCTGAAGCTGGCTCTTGCTGCCAAGCCAGACAATGTTACTGTGTTGACCTACCTCGGTGCCTGCTACAACAGCAAGGGTGGTGCTTTGCAGGATCCTAACGGCCGCAAGGTAGTTTACAAGGAGGCTATCAAGGTGCTCGACAAGGCTAAGGAGCTCGACCCAGAGAAGGCTCAGGCTAACTGGGGCTACACACGTTACCAGGCTTACTACGGCTACTATGGTCCTACAGCTGCAGAGACCAAGAAGGCTGAAGAGGAGAGCAAGTAACAACGGGTGTGAACTCTTTTTGAAATAACTGAGATGCTCCGAGAAGAGTCGAACGACTTTTCCCGGAGCATTTTTATTCTTTAAACGTGAACTTATGATGAACAAAGGATTTTTATACGCCTTCGCCCTGGCTGGCGCCATCATCCTGCTGTTTCTTGCCAATCTGTCATGGGGCAGCGTCAGCATCCCGTGGCGGGAGGTCATGGCGATTCTCTCGGGCAATTCCGCCGATTCCTCTTTCGAAACTTTCCGTTACATTGTTTTGGAATCCCGTCTGCCGCAAGCCATCACGGCATTGCTTTCGGGGGCAGCCCTTGCCACGAGCGGACTGCTTCTCCAGACGGCTTTCCGCAATCCCCTGGCGGGTCCTGATGTCTTCGGCATCAGCAGCGGAGCAGGCTTGGCGGTTGCCGTAGTGATGCTCGCCTTTGGCGGCACCATTTCGCTGGGCGATTGGGGCATGGGCTTTCTCGATACTGCCGATGGGGTGGCTGTCGGCGGCTTCCTTGCCATCCTGCTGGCTGCCTTTGTGGGGGCGATGCTGGTGATGGGAGTCATCACGTTCTTTTCAGCCATCGTTCGCAGTCATACGGTGTTGCTCATCATTGGTCTGATGATAGGATATCTTGCCAGCAGTGCCATCTCGCTGCTGAATTTCTTCAGTACGGCAGAGGGTGTGAAATCCTATATGGTTTGGGGCATGGGAAGTTTCGGCAATGTCTCGATGGGAGAGGTGAGATGGTTCATTCCCATTGCCATCCTCGGATTGCTGGCTTCTCTTCTGCTCATCAAGCCGCTCAATGCCCTGCTCCTGGGCGAACAGTATGCCGAGAATCTGGGATTTCGCATCCGCAGTCTCCGCATCGCCCTGCTGGTCGTTACGGGGTTGCTCACGTCGGTGGTAACCGCCTTCTGCGGTCCCATTGCCTTCATCGGTCTTGCCACTCCCCACATCGCCCGTCTTGTCATCGGCACGGAGAACCACCGCCGCCTGCTGCCAGCCACGATGCTCATGGGTTCCGTGCTTGCCTTGCTCTGCAATCTGCTCTGCACGCTGCCTTCTGATGGTGGAATCATTCCGCTCAATGCTATAACCCCGCTCTTCGGTGCTCCCGTCATCATCTATGTGCTGATTCGAAAATGACCGGAAATGACCATGACCGGAAATGACCGGGGAAATTGTCCGAACATAATAAAGAGGGTGTGTCAAAAGTCCAAGACACACCCTCAGTAGCTTACATGCAGCTCGTTACGCCGAGCGAGGTGGCGATGGCCGT
>ULSN01054285.1_pt1 | contig 18720 bp, 21 predicted proteins | sample 1956771 | NCBI WGS metagenome assembly ULSN01 (sample SAMEA4835709, study PRJEB28245) | human gut metagenome | biome: gut microbiome; material: fecal sample | place: Denmark | collected 2008
CCCATCAACGCCATGGGCATGTCCAAGGCCCTGATGGAGAAGAACGTCATTGCCCGGTCGAAGCAAATGCTGGCGGACGACCCCGTGCTGTGCCTGACGCGCTACGGAAATGTCATGGCCTCCCGCGGCTCGGTCATTCCCCTGTTCTGCGACCAGATCGACGAGGGGAAACCGCTGACCGTCACGAACCCCAACATGACCCGCTTTATGATGACACTCGGCGACGCGGTCGATCTCGTTCTCTATGCCTTCGAGCACGGTGAGCAGGGCGACCTGTTCGTGCAGAAGGCGCCCGCCGCGACCATTGAAACACTGGCGCAGGCTGTTTTGGAGCTGAAGCAGTCCGACCTCGGCGTGCAGACCATCGGCACGCGCCACGGCGAAAAGCTCTTTGAGGTGCTCGTGACCTCGGAGGAAATGCTGCGGGCAGAGGACCTGCCCGGCTTCTTCCGCATCCACGCCGACAGCCGCGACCTGAACTACGACAACTATTTCTCCAAGGGAAACGCGGAACTGTCCCAGATCGAACCGTACACCTCCCATAACACCCAGCGGCTGGACCTGGACGGCATGAAGCGCCTGCTGCAGAAGCTCAAGCGCTTCGGAGGAACCTGCTGATGAACATTCTCGTCACCGGCGCACGCGGCTTTGTGGGGAAAAACCTTGTCGCGGCGCTCCGAAACATCCGCGACGGCAAGGACCGCACCCACCCGGAGCTGGACATCCGGGAAATCTTCGAATATGACACCGACGGCTCGCCGGAGCAGCTTGCCGCTTACGCCAAATCCGCGAATTTCGTGTTCCATCTGGCAGGCGTGAACCGCCCGAAAACGGCGGAGGAATACCTCCCCGGCAACACCGGCTCTCTGGAAGCGCTGCTTGCTGCCTTGCAAAGCGCAGGCAATCGCTGCCCCGTGATGCTGGCCAGCTCCGCGCAGGCCTCTCTCATCGGGCGCTATGCGGGCAGCGAATACGGCAAGGCAAAGCTGGCCTGCGAAGGTCGGCTGCGCGCCTACGCCGCCGAGACCGGCGCGGAGGCACTGATCTACCGTTTTCCCAATGTGTTCGGCAAGTGGTGTCGTCCGAATTACAATTCCGCCGTGGCGACGTTCTGTCACAACATCGCTCACGACCTGCCGATTACGGTCAACGATCCGGCGACAGAACTGGAGCTGGTCTACATTGACGACCTCGTCGCGGAGCTGCTGGCGGCGCTGTCCGGACAGGCGCACCGCTGCAACTATGACGGGCTGACGCCGGTCCCCGGCGGGGATTTCTGCCGCGTGCCGGTGACGCACCGTGTAACGCTGGGCAAAATCGTCGAGCTGCTGCGATCTTTTCACGCCCAGCCGGAGACGCTGCTGCTTCCGGAAATTCCGGAGGGCAGCTTTGAAAAGAAGCTCTATTCCACCTATCTTTCTTACTTGCCGCCAGAGAAAATTGCGTTCCCGCTCAAGATGAATGTCGATGCCCGGGGCAGCTTCACGGAGCTGCTGAAAACGGAGAGCTGCGGGCAGTTTTCCGTGAATATCACAAAGCCCGGCATCACCAAGGGCCAGCACTGGCACAACAGCAAGTGGGAATTTTTCATCGTTGTAGCTGGGCACGGTCTGATCCGTGAACGGAAATTAGACTCGGACGAGGTTCTGGAGTTTGAGGTCAGCGGCGAGAGGATCGAGGCCGTCCACATGCTGCCGGGCTACACCCACAGCATCACGAACCTCAGCGACACCGACGATCTGGTGACGGTAATGTGGGCCAACGAGTGTTTCGACCCGCAGCACCCGGACACGTTCTATGAGGAGGTCTGAAATGGAAAAACTCAAGCTGATGACGATCCTCGGCACGCGGCCGGAGATCATCCGCCTCTCCGCCACCATAAAGTGCTGCGACCGCTATTTTCAGCAGATTCTCGTCCACACCGGCCAGAATTACGATTACGAGCTGAACCAGGTGTTCTTTGAGGACCTGGGCCTCCGCACGCCGGACTACTACCTGAACGCCGCCGGGGCGAACCTCGGCGAGACGATCGGCGCGATCATTGCCAAGAGCTACGCCCTCATGCAGGAGGTCAAGCCGGACGCCGTGCTGGTGCTGGGCGATACCAATTCCTGCCTGTCCGTCATCGCCGCCAAGCGGCTGCACATTCCGATCTTCCACATGGAGGCCGGGAACCGCTGCTTTGACGAGTGCCTGCCGGAGGAGACCAACCGCCGCATTGTGGACGTGACCTCCGATGTGAACCTCTGCTACTCCGAGCACGCAAGGCGGTATCTGAACGCCGCAGGCGTCCCGAAGGAGCGCACCTTTGTGGTGGGAAGCCCCATGGCGGAGGTGCTGCATCAGAATCTGCCGCAGATCGAGGCAAGCGACATTCACGCCCAGCTGGGTCTGGAAAAAGGCAAGTATATCCTGCTCTCTGCCCACCGGGAGGAAAACATCGACACGGAGGAGAATTTCCGTTCGCTCTTCACGGCGGTAAACGCCATGGCGGCGCAATACGACCTGCCGGTGCTGTACTCCTGCCACCCCCGGAGCCGTAAGCGACTGGAGGAAAGCGGATTCCAACTGGACAGGCGCGTCATCGCCCACAAGCCGCTGGGCTTTTACGATTACAACTGCCTGCAAATGAACGCCTTCTGCGTCGTGTCCGACAGCGGCACGCTGCCGGAGGAGTCGAGTTTTTACCTGTCGGTGGGCAAGCCGTTCCCGGCAGTGTGCATCCGCACCTCCACCGAGCGGCCGGAGGCGCTGGACAAGGGCTGCTTTGTCCTCTCCGGCATCCACACGGAGCAGCTGCTGCAGTCCATTGATTTGGCAGTGCAGATGCAGAAAAACGGCGAATTCGGCACTCCCGTGCCGGATTATACCGCCGAGAACGTGTCCGCAAAGGTCGTGCGGATTATTCAGAGCTATACCGGCATCGTGGATCGCTTCGTGTGGAGGAAGTAATGAACCGATTAAACCCAACATCCTTCTTCGGCGAATCGATTCTGAAAATAAACAATAAAAGTGAGATTGAGAGGAACAGCTGCAAATATGAATGAGAACCAAAAATCACAGAAAGACACAGCACGGGCAGAAGTGTCGCTTTGGAGCATTGTCGGGCTTTTGCTGCACAAAATCCATTGGCTGATTGCCGCAGGACTGGCATTCGGTATAGGCGTATACCTTGTACTATCGCTCCTTGTCACACCGACCTTTGAATCACGCGTCACATTTTATGTGTACAACAATTCTGGCGGTGCATCGCAGTCCGGGTCAATCGACAAGAGCGACTTACAGGCGGCCGAAAGCCTTGCAACGACTTATTCAAAAATATTGGAGAGCAATTCTGTCTTAAATGCGGTGCTGAGTGATTTGAATAGCACTCTGACAAGAAAAGAGCTCGCGCAAATGGTTGATGTAGCAGTCGTTACGAACACCCAGCTCCTTGAAGTTGTAATCACCTCGACAGATGCAAAATTCGCTTGTAAAGTGGCAGAATCCTTTGCCAGTGTAGCACCGGCTGAAATTGTTCGTATTACGAAAGCGGGCGGAGTTGAGGTTGTAGACCATCCGGAGGTTGCAACGGAACAAGCTTCTCCACGGACGGCGTTTGATACCGCAATCGCAGTTGTGGTTGGCGTGATTATTGCTGCTGTAATCATTATCCTGAAAACACTCTCCGACACAACAATTTATCTGCCGGAAGATATTGAAAAATTGGTTGGTGTTGCCGTTATCGGACAGATTCCGGAAATTGAAGGCACGGAGAAAAACTATAAATACTGGGAACTCGCGAATGGAGGAACGATTAGCTATGAAACGAAAGACAATACGGCAAAACATGAAGAACAAAAGTGAAATCATTGCAAGCAACCGGAAACGCCTCCTGAACAACGATACCCCATTTGCTATTCGCGAGGCGTATGTCAAGTTGAGAACAGGTCTCATGTTTTGTATGACGAAGGATAGGGACAGAGCCTGTAAGACCATTGCTGTCACCAGCGCTAATCCTTCAGAAGGCAAAAGCCTGACCGCAGCCAATATTGCGATCAGCTACGCTATGCTCGGTAAAAAGACTCTTTTGATTGATGCCGATTTAAGAAAGCCGACGCAAAGAAGACTTTGGAAATTGGATGTCTCATCCGGCCTTTGTGATTTCATTGCGGGCATATGGAAATTGGAACTGGTAAAGGTAAAGGACCTGCCTTTATGGATCATTGGCGCCGGGACCATACCACCAAACCCATCCGAACTGCTTTCTTCAGATCGAATGAAGACCTTTGTTGCAGAAATTGCAACGAGGTACGACTATGTCATTATTGACACGCCGCCGATCAATACAGTTGCCGATGCACAGATTCTTTCTGCATTCGTAGATGGTGTGCTGATCGTAGCAAAGTCCGGAACTACGACATCAGATGAGCTACGGGCTGCTGTCGATGCCGTTGAACGGGCAGAGGGAAATCTGTGCGGCGTAGTACTAAATGATTTGAATATGAAGTCTATGCGCTACTCCTATAAGTATAAGTATGGCGGTAAATATGGAGATAAGTATGGATATAAGTATTCCTATGCAGACCCGTATGAAAGAAGATAGTTCTATGATTGACTTATCGTTGGATTATCACGCACATATTTTGCCGGGGTGCGACCACGGCAGCAGCAGTGTAGATATGTCGCTCAAACAGATCAATATGGCAAAGGAAGCGGGCGTACAGACGATTTGTGCAACGCCCCATTTTTACCCGCATAAAGAGAGCGTGTCGTCATTTATCGAAAGACGAAGACAAACCGCAGACAACTTGTGGACACAAATTCCGGCAGATTCACCGCGTGTTTTGTTAGGAGCTGAGGTGCTGATTTGCGACGGAATGGAACGGTTGAAGGCCCTTCATGAACTCTGCCTTGAAGGAACAAATGAGCTCCTGCTGGAGATGCCGTTTTATCGTTGGCCGGCTCCTATTTGGGATACATTGTATCGACTAAATGATCTGAGAGATATACAGATTGTGATCGCTCATGCGGATCGATACCCGCCGGAGGATATCCATCAATTGATTTCAGAAGGGATTCCGTTACAGCTGAATGCGGAATGCCTTCGGAAGCATTTGCATCGGAAACGTTACCTTGAGTGGATTCAAAAAGGTTATGTTTCTTATCTCGGCAGCGATATTCATGAGTTCGGGCCGGGCTACCATGACTTTGAAAAATGCAGGAAACTGCTATGCCGTTACCTTTAGAAGCGTAACTTGCATTTGAGCTTTCCTCAGATTGGAATGAAACTATGCAGAATACAGCAATCATCTATAATACCAATAAACTGCCTCGTGTAAAAGCCTTACCGGTGCTTGGCGGTTGCCTGCTGCTTTCTGCAGCAGTTTGTGTGGCACAAGTTCTTGGGAATTCGGTCATTCTGCTGTTATGCCTGCTTGGATATCTGGTATTTACTGTATGGGCATGTAACAAAGGCATCGTTTTCCCTGTTTTGCTGTATTTTCTCCCGTGGAGCCCTCTGCTCAAGATGTATAACGGCGGAATTTCATTTTTTACGATTGCGCTTCTATTATGCTGCATGGTTTCCCTTCTGCAGAACAAAATGTCTTTGCGGCTTTACCAGATTATCCTTGCTGCGCTCCTTATGGCGCTGACATTAGTGACCAAGACCATACAACATAACCCGATTGGAAATGACTATTTGTGTTTTCTCATTATGTTGTTGCTCTTTCCGTGCGTTATGCAAGGAAGCACAGAAAATATATCCTTCTATCGAATCACCATATTCTTTGCGTGCGGAATCGTATCGGCAGCATTGACAGCACAGCAAATTGCAACATTTCCCAATATATCGCAGTTTATCACCGTTAATTCATACCTGACTGTGACACGGTTGTCCGGCTTTTACGGAGATCCAAATTTCTATTCTGCTCATATCTCCGCATGCCTTGCCGGAATCCAGCTGCTGCTATGTTATGAAAAAGGCCGGCGCAAACAAATTGTGCTTGCTATACTGGCTTTGATACTGCTATATTGCGGGCTTCTCTCCGCCTCAAAGTCGTTTATTATCGTAACGGCATGCCTATTTCTTTTATGGATACCGATTCTATTGGAAAAAGGAGCCTCCAGCAGCCGCTTTCGCTTGTTTATGGGAGTCCTGTGTGCAGGAATCGTCATTGCTTCTTCATCAGCTTTCCAAGCACTGCTTCAGATCGTTGATGACCGCTTTGCTCAAGCATCCAACATGTCTGAGTTAACAACCGGCCGAACGGACCTGTGGAAAAACTACATTCACGAATTTTTATATAATCCCATCACGCTGCTCTTCGGCGAAGGCTATACAAGCATCAACCTAAACAACAAGGGATCTCACAATACCTTGATCCAGTTGGTCTATCAATTTGGGTTGATAGGAATACCATTTCTTGTTTCATGGGTCGTGATTTCTTTGCGGAACCTGTTCGCCCAATTAAATGTCGGCCGTGTGCAATGGAAACATGTACTGCTGATGTGTGTTGGAGTTGCATTGCCCTGGATGGGCATTGATATACTGCAATTTGATGAGTTTTTCCTGTTGCCTATTTATGCAGTGATTGGGATTGCATACTCAACACACAGCACGGAAAACACATAAATTTGAATAGACGAGGAGGGAGAATATGAAACGAACGACCAAAAGAATTATCACAATAAGCAGTGTGCTCGTGGCAATTCTGATGCTTCTTTGTGCAGGCGTTATCCTTTACATTAACTCAATTTTTGATCGAATCGAAAAAATTCCGGAGGTTAGCCGGGTGGATCCGTCCAACGAGTTTTTTGAAACAGATTCCCCAGAAGAAAGCCCGACAACTGCTCCGGTTGTTAAGCCGGAAGACATCGACTGGGGTGAAATCGAGCCATTCCTTGACGATAAGCTGATCAATATTCTCTTGGTCGGTCAGGACCGCTATGTTGGGACAGCCCGACAGCGTTCGGATACAATGCTTCTCTGCAGCATAAACCCCAAAACGAAGAAGGTGTCAATGATTTCATTTCTCCGCGATTTGTATGTGCAGATTCCGGGCGGCTATTCTGATAATCGACTGAATGCTGCCTATGCCTTTGGCGGTTTTCCCCTGATGGCGGATACCTTTTATGCTAATTTTGGCATTACAATCGATGGCTTCTTTGAAGTCGACCTTGCCGGTTTCCGGAGCATTATTGATATTCTTGATGGTGTTGATGTCACACTGACTGCGCGTGAGGCAGAGGTGGTTGGCGTTGGCTCGGAAGAAAAGCTATATCATTTGAATGGAAAAGAAGCACTTAGCTATGCACAGATCCGCAAATTGGACAGCGACTTCGGCAGAACGCAGCGGCAGCGTAATGTTATGGAAGCATTATATAAAAAATTTCAATACGCAGATACTGACACCTTGATGAAGTTGTTTCAGGAGGTGTTACCGTACCTGTCGACGAATATGACAAACGGACAGATCATGCGACTGGCAGCGAAATGCATCCCTGCCTTTGGCTCAATTGAGCTACACAGTTACTGCGTTCCGGCAAATGACTCGTTCTATTACGCAAGCATTCGAGAAATGTCCGTACTCGTACCTGATTTGGACAAAATACGTAGGCAGCTAGAAAATGAGTATCTGCCGCTTAATTAGGATAGAATTCGATTCATCCGTATGTACATTACGGATGAATCAAGTATATATGAAGAAATTTCACTTTGGTGTTTGGCAAGAGGAAAGGTGCAATGAGAAAGGCTGAAATTACGGTTCATTTATTTCAGGAAACACGTCATATTATGCCCGATCGTCCTGCAAAAAATCTGCATCAATATGAGTTTTGTGTTTGCTGTGGAGGTATTACGTCGTACCAGGTAGACACACCGGTTTGGATGCGGAAATACTACATTGAGGGGTGCGGGCAATTGTGCAGATGTTGCTATTTTGAAATCTCAACAAGTATGAAAGGTGGCTTGGACATTTGCAAGCAAACAGACGTGATCTTTGCGGACAACGATTTGGAAAACTGACCGTTATCCGCAGGGTCGAAGGAACTCAAAGTAACAGGGCGAGAGCTGATTCCTGGCTGTGCCGGTGCGATTGTGGTAATGAATCTGTTGTTCTTGGCTCAAATCTTGTCAGAGGACATACCAAAAGCTGTGGCTGCATCAAATTGAATGATCTGACCGGGCAACATATCGGAAGCCTGACTGTACTTGGCCGATCGGACAAGTACGCGACCAGAGGGAAAAGGCGTGTACGCCTCTGGGAGTGTAAATGCGATTGCGGGGCCATTACATATAAAGCAACAGATACCTTGATGGCGGGAGTGGAAAGTAGCTGTGCGGAGTGCGCCCAAAAACATAATGCAGCCTGCGCAATAAAAAATGCGGGCTTTATTGATGGCACTCAACTCAGCAAGATTCAAAATATGAAGCCTTCTGCCGCTAACACAAGTGGCTGCCGAGGGGGTTCTTTCAACAAGAAGACTTTGCGGTGGGAGGCTCAAATCAAATTCCGCGGGAAACGAACAAGACTCGGAAGTTATAAGAACTTTGACGATGCCGTCCTTGTTCGGAAAAAAGCAGAGCAGGCCATTTTTGGAGAATTTCTGGATTCGCTGGCGCTAGAATCAAAGAAAGACGAGTAAGCACTACTGGGGTTGTGAATCTGACGGAGGGACATATCATGAAAAAGAGAACGAAAAATGTAATAAAAGGAATTCTCATTCCCATAGCTGTTATTCTTTCCCTGCTGATTGCTGTCGGCGGGTTCTATTGGACTAAGCTGGATAAGTTACAGTTCAGTGATGGAAAAGTTGAGTCCGGTGGCACAGTTGATGATTCCGATGATGATGTTTTAGAAGAAGAAAGCCGCATGGCTGATGCCATAAGCGGTTTGAAGGAACAGGAAGTAATTAGCGCATCCGGAGATGTTAATGAAAATAAGGATTATATCAATATTCTCCTGATCGGAACGGACGAACGAACTGAGTATTTCAATGATAATGCTCGTGGCGACAGCTGCATGATACTCACACTCGGCAAAAAGGATGGGTCTGTGAAGCTGGCCAGTCTGGAGCGCGGAATGGGCGTCCCAATTCTGGAAGGACAATATGAAGGTGAGTATGACTGGCTAACGCATACTTTTCGTTATGGTGGGGCGGACTTGATGATGCGTGAAGTGCGTGAGTGCTTTAAGGTGGATGTGGATCGGTACATCCGCGTAAATTTTGCTACCTTTGTACAGGGAATTGAATCAGTAGGCGGGGTAGATATTTCCCTGACAGAAGCCGAAGCAGCCTATATCAATAAATTTAATAAGGGCGGTATTACCTGTGTCGCCGGACAAAACCATTTGGATGGAAGAGCTGCACTGGAGTATGCGCGTTGCCGAAAAATAGACAGCGACTGGCAGCGTGTTAAGCGGCAGCGTAATGTCATCCAAGCGGCAGTCAACAGTACAAAGGATCTCAGCATTTCGGAATTGAATGATCTCATGAATCAGGTTTTCCCTCTTGTACAGACTAATTTGAGCAAATTGGAAATTACGGAATTGCTGATGCTGGCACCTAAATGCAGAGGAGCATCCATCCAACAGATAACGATTCCCATAAAAGATAGTTACGGCGGCATGACCGGACTTGGCGGACGCAGCCTCTTCTCAGTGGATTTTGATACGAACGCGCAGGCTTTACGGGAATTTATGTATGGTGAAAACTCGGATTCATAAGCATTTGCAGGAAGTTTATTGTTCTAACTGGAGTAAATATGTGTGGAAAGCGATTGGATTTAGCTGGAATTCAGCTTGGGCATCTCACAGTTCTAGAAGCTACCGATCATCGTAGCAGTCAGGGAAGCATCATATGGCGATGCCGTTGTGATTGCGGCAATGAGATTCTGCTGCCTTCAAGTAGTATCAGGAATAGTCATATAGCAGATTGCGGATGTAGAAGATCAAAACGTTATGCCAATGCAGATATCACAGGGCAGAGATTTGGGCGACTGGCCGCTTTATATGCAACCGATAGACGGGACAACGCAGGCTATAAAATCTGGCATTGTTATTGTGATTGCGGAAACGAGATTGATGTTTCATACAAAGCTTTGGTGTATGGCAATCAGCAAAGCTGTGGCTGCAAAAAAAGAGAACATGAAAGCGAACTTGGCACCTATTTGACACACATAGACGGAACCAGCATCGAAGCGTTGAAAAGTTCAAAGATACCTAGCAATAACACGACCGGCGTTAGAGGCGTGTATTGCGTTAAAGGTCGCTATAAAGCAAAGATCGTATTTCAGAAAAAACAGTTTTCTCTCGGCACCTATGACACACTGGCAGAAGCAGCTACTGCCCGAAAGAAAGCGGAAAAAATGCTAAAAAGCGATGTCATTGCATTCTATGAGCAATGGACTGCAAAAGCTGCAGCGAATCCGGCTTGGGCAAAGGAAAATCCAATTCATTTTCAAGTCACCAAGAATGAGGCCGGGGAGTTGGAATTGCAGTTAGCCCCAAAACTTGATCCAGAGACACATTGATATGGGGGTGAACAAAGATATGGATCTGTTTGAAACAGTGCGTGATAAGCTTGGGTGCGAGTACATATCCGATATGCGTAGCTGCAGAGCTTTGTTGGCTGATGCGAAGAAGGTTGTAGCCAGCCTCGATTTGGAGGCATATACCGCACGGGAACTTGCAGATATGGCGGAATATCTGTACGGAAAGAAAATGTATGGTGCAGATAAGGATGTTATTATCTCCTTTTTAAAACAGGCACCATAAGAAAAGCCTATGGAGAACTTATCCCCATAGGCTTTCCGTGTTATTGAGACTGTTTATTCCGACTGGTATTCAAAGGCGAGCCACTTGACACCGTAGGAATTAAATAAGAAACGATTGCCGGCATCATTCTCTACATATTGCTGTTTAACATGGTAGTACCCTCTGAGTTCATTTTTTAGGTACTCATCTACGGAAATCGGTTCAACCCAAAGGAGTGTATGCTCTGCGAGAGCTGTTACCGGCAGTGGATTTCCCGATGGATAGACAGCTTCTGCAAAAGGCGTAGCGGCTGTAAATAGTTTGTCGGCCTCTGTAAATGAAAGTGTATTTCCGTCAGCGGTACACAGAGTTTCATTTATTGCATTTACTAACATCCAGCCGTGATCAGAGGACCAAACCGGCTTTTCGTGGAATAGCTTTAGGCATTGTACCGAAATGGGCTGCCCCGGCATTACGGAAACGGTATCGTCTAAACCAAGTAAATAATCTGTTGTTACGCCATATAGTGTCGCCATTTTAATAACGGCTTCAACCGGAGCAGATTTTCGCTCGCTCTCCCAAGCGCTTAGGGTGGGCTGTGAGACACCGAGCTTTGTAGCCATTTCGGTTAATTTGGCTTTGTGCATCAACCGAGCTTCTTTATATCGCTTTGGCATCTCGTCGCCCCCTTTTTTATTTTTGAGGAATCCATTTTCCGCCCTTTGCCCCTCCGTCCCGTATAATATAGCCTTTTTTCTTTAGAACGGATATTGCACGTTCAATGGTTGGCCTGGAAACACCGAGCAACTTGGCAATATCTTCAGCAGGAGCCGTGGGACCTTTCTTGATTTCTTCGTAAACACGGCGCTGGGTTTTGTTCAGATCTGCATATTCGTTAACTGTTTCTCCATCATTTTCTCCATCATTTTCTCCATCGTTTTTGCCCGCGTTATCAAGTTTGATTTCCAAAGTGAGGGTGATACGATCCGGATCTACAGTTTCGACCAGTTCAGGTCGCCTAAATCCGCTTTCTTCCCAAATATTATAGACATCACACAGACCAGTACCTGAGCGCTCGCCAACATTGATAAGGGAGAACATATTAAAGATCCGACCGTTGCGGGCATCACTGATACCACCCGCAATGGCTTCATCAACGCTGATACGAAATGTGCCGGGATTTGAGATGGATATCTTACGGAACTCTTTGTCAATCACGATTCCGCGGCGACCATAATAGTCTGCATGGATCAATGCATTGGCAAGGCACTCACGAAGCGCTTTATGCACCGGAGTGTCATCTATGCGCTGCAAATCCGAGTCTAATGCAAACGGGCGTTTCACATCAGCAGTCAGACGATCTATTATTTTGAAGTAGAAATCAAAGATATTGCCACTCCAATTACTATCATTGGAGCAGACACGGTCAGACCAACGGGTATCGTTTGACAAGCGCTCTCTGTAGTCGAGGAAATACTGAGGCAACTCGTTCGTGATAGTAATATAATCACCGAAGAACAACAAACCCGCCAGTGTAGGGTGCACCTTTCCGTCGTGCTGTCCCTTCCTTGCTGCTCCGATTTTCAGAAGGAATTCCTCGTCATCAAGTTTTGACCAAATATGACCTGGCTTCAAATTATTAAACATGATGCGGTAACGGCGGATCGATTCCGGATTCAAATCACTGTTCAGGAGATTTTCCAACATCAGCGCGTCCTGCGGTGTGTCGGCCTGGTCACGCAGCATGGCCTTCACTTCTGCACCAGAGCAGCGATAGTCTCCCTCATGGTTTCTGCGGAAGGTACCCTTGAACATATCCTGACCGACAAATACAGGTTTGTCTCGGCGATCCGCACGCGGAACCTCCATTATGATGAAGTGCATTCCGTTGTATTCCAAACTGTATACATGATGCTCCAGAAGGATATTGGTGCTGATTTTTTGACTGTTGTTCAGTGTGTTCCAGATATCAGAAAGCATCTGCTGCGGATTTACTACGCCACACGGAATAAACTCTTTCGTGACCTTATCTTCTTCGATGCCGAGAATAATCGTACCACCGAAGGTATTGGCAAATGAAGAGTAGGTTTCCCAAATACTATTCGGGATTCCTCCTTTAGCGGCTTTAACTTCAATGTTCACGCGTTCGTGCGATTGCAATATAGAAACGATGTCAACCATTTATTTCCCCTCCGTATGGCTTACCTTGATGTATTTGCCGCTTCTGATGCGAGCATCTGTTGGCCTTTCTGCATCCTCCGGAATCAACCAGGTATTTGCGACCTTTTGTACACCGGCAATTCTACCTTCACTGCACAGAACACCTATACGGCGGGATGACAGACCCCACTTTTTGCCTGCCTCGGTCGTAGTGATAAACTTCATATTCCCCAATATTCCTTTCGGCCGTTATTATATATATTATATTCGGTATGCGGAATAATATCAAGAGGATTCTCTAAAAAGGCTCAAATTTTAATTTTGACACCGCCGGCCGGCCATTAGGGTGCGAGACCTATCACCTCAACATAATGTGAATTATGGCGAACTGAGCCGCCCGGGCGCAGCTCTTTTCAGCGGCGAGTTAAACATAATCAAATACCAATTTGCCCACACGCAGTTATACATAATCAAAACGGTTGTAAACGCATCCCTTCCATCGTGTAATAGGGATAGGAGGCGATCGTATATGAAAGAATTTAAGGAGTACCTGATACGCATCGGGAAATCCGAAAATACTGCTTTGACATATTGCCGTAACATCCGAATGTATTTTAGTTGGTGCCGGGACAGCTTCGGGTCCGAGCCAAAGGAACTCTACCGTTCCAATGTTTTGGAGTACATCTCCTATATGCGCAATATCCGAGGCTATAGTCCGAAGTCTGTCAATAACCACCTGTCGGCGCTGCGCTGCTTAAACAAGTATCTGGTACAGAGTGGTCGGCAGTCAGACATGGCAGTTTTGGACAGTGACTTCATGAAGGTACAGATTCAATATGCCAGCCCATGCTCCGTTGATAAAAAAGAGGTAGAGGCATTCCGGCAGAGGATGTTGGAAAGCGGAAGCAAACGGGACTTTGCAATCGTGACCTTACTGGTCTATGCAGGTCTGCGCCGCAGCGAGTGTGTCGATCTGAAACTTGATCAGGTAGATCTCGTTGCAAAGGAGATCCGCGTCATCGGCAAGGGTGACAAACAGAGGCTTGTCTATATCAATGACCGGATTGCGGCAGCCATTCGGGAGTACCTGAAGGAGCGTAACGCAGACAGTCCCTACTTATTTGCCAGCCGACAGTGTGCGAAGCTTTCAGCGTCCCGGATCAATCAGATATTCAACCAATACTCTGATACAATCACACCGAAGACACTCCGACACTTTTTCTGCTCCAACGCTTTGGAGAATGGCTATTCGATCCATGAGGTAGCCAATCAGGCCGGGCACAGCAATGTGCAGACCACACTGATTTACAGCAATCCATCCGCAAAGCAGATGAAAGAAAAAGCCAATAAGCTTTGAGGCGCTATGAGAAAAAATGTTTTACGCACGGCGATTGTTCTGATTTCAGCAGCCGTAACGGTATATGCAGCACACCGAATTTATCAAGAGCATTCCGAGTATCGTGAGGGTGTCGATTCTTATTCCGTCTTGGAAACCTATATAAAGGAACCGCAAACGGAACCTATGCCTGAAGAAAGCAAACCCGATCCGAATGAAATGTCGGAAAATGCAATCACATGACCGGTGGTAGACTTTGCCGCTCTGGAGAGCATCAATTCTGATTGCGTTGCATGGATCAGGATTGACGGAACAGAGATCGACTACCCTGTTGTACAGGGGCATGACAACAGCTTCTATCTGAAGCATTTGTTTGACGGAGAATGGAACGGTGCCGGCTGCATCTTTTTAGACTCGCGTGTCGAGCCCGACTTGTCAGACCGACACAGTGTTTTGTATGGTCATCATATGAAGAACGGTACGATGTTTTCTGATATCGCAAACTATAAAGATCAGACTTACTATGAAAACCATGCAACGGGGATGATTCTGACCCCATCGAAGAACTACCGGATTGAGTTTTTTGCGGGCTATGTTGCCGGTGCCGATGATGAGAACGCTTGGAAGGTAACATTTGCAACGGAAGACGAATATGTCGATTGGCTGAATGAAACTGTTGACCGCTCTTGGTTCAAGAGCGAAGTAATACCAACGGCCGAAGACCGAGTTATAACATTGTCCACCTGTAGTTATGAGTTTAATAATGCCCGCTTTGTGCTGATCGGCCGTCTGAAGTAGATTGCTTTGGCATATGCCATAAAATAAAAGACCGCAGACAATGCGGTCAAATCATTCGGGCAATGACGGTTGCGATTTTTTCAAGACCATGTTTTTCTATGTATCGGTAGGTTTCATACAGATCCGAGAAGGATAATGCCTCATGGAAATATTCCGTGTAGTCCTGGGCAGTTTTCAATAGCGGATGCCGTCCGCCGGCATTAACGGCAATATAGTGCTTAGCGTTTGATACTTCTTCCATTTCCAATCCTCCCAACGAATCACACGATATCTATTATAATCGTTGTAGACGACTTTTTCAAGGAGTTTGGCGAAACTCCTTGTGGGACAGATTGAAATCTGGAAAACTACTTGAAATCCACCTCGTTTTCTGCTATAATTTCATTGTAAGTTTCATGGATTGCATTTTTGCAGTTATAGTTTTCAGGTTACACAGTGTCTGAGAGAGCATCTTTCAGGCACTATTTTATGCTTTCTAACGGGAAGCACAGAACCAGGCAGACACAGAGGGTCCTCCCTCTGTGTTTACAATTTCATCCTGGCCGTTTGGCAACAAAGCACTCAGAGAATGTGTAAATTCATTCTTTGGGTGCTTTTTTATATAGATCGGAGCCGTAAGGTTCCCCCAACCTTTTTTCTCGGGGAGCCTTATGGCTTGCCGTAACTATATACAAAATCCAATAAAGGAGTGATCTGACTTGAGAATACTTTCTCGAATTATTTTTGTCGCCATACTCGCTATGGCAGTAATCATTATTCCGCTTGGGGCAGCAACCATCATTATGGCAATCGAACTCGGGCTGTTCTTTGAGGCGCTTTCCGGTATGTTGATGCTGCGCGTCTATATCGCCTTGAGTCTGTATGAAGTCCGCGAATTTATTGCGGAAACCGAATGGGAGCAGCAGGAGCAAAACGGGACCGGAGGTGATGAGCTTGACTCTTTACCTTGAAGCCAAAACCTCCATACCGGATCTGTTTATCGATTATATCGAGGTCAGACTGACATCGGGCGAAAGTGCTTCCCTAAACTGGGATGAAAGCGAAATATACCGCAATCCTGATGGCTTTGGTGCCAAATACAAGGGCGTATATTTTGGTGAAGAACCTGCAAATGGAAGACTCGACGAGCTGTGCGATATGGTTATTACAGATATCGGGTTATATTCCGATACCATCTCCGAGCCCCAAATCACCATTTCGGAAATGGAATTCGTTGATAACGGGAGAAGCCTGGAGTTTTCTCCGCCTAAAAACTGCATTCAGGAGGACGGCCATGTTGATGAGAAACAGTGAGCATAGAAAAGAACTGATTTCCGAGATAAAATCTCTGGCGCAGTCACAAGGGCTGAACACGGTGTTTACCACATTCCTGGAGATTGTCGCAAACAGCCTTGCTGGCCAGACCGACCCGGAAAATGCCGAAAAGCGAGAACAGCGATATCAGGAGATGGCGTCGACCATGTCGCCGGAACTTTTATCGTCATATGCTCGGATGTTGGCATTGCTGTTCCTGACTGTCCGTGAGTATCGAGATGATCCCTGCGACATTCTTGGGGGAATCTATCACGAGCTGAATCTGAATAACGAGTGGAACGGTCAGCATTTTACGCCAGACAACGTTTGTCGCCTAATGGCGCAAATCACACTTCCATCGGACGAGCTTTCAGTTAAGGATGGTCCGATCACCATTAACGAGCCGACCTGCGGCTCGGGAACGATGGTTATCGGTGCCATTTGGGCGATGCAGCAGCAGGACTTTGACTATCGCCGCAATACATTCTTTGTGGCGCAGGATATTGACATTCGCTGCGTTTGGATGACCTATATCCAACTGAGTCTGTATGAAATCCCTGCCATGGTCATTCACGGAAACACCCTGACGATGGAAGAGTGGGACAGATGGTATACGCCGTATGCATTGGTACCCTTTTCGACGATGCGGAGTGAAAATAGATGTGCTGTGGAACCTGCGAATGGACAACACTGATGCCCATAAAGCAAAATACAAGGAGGAAAGACTGTACATGAGTACGAATCAAAATCTAATGCAGCATATGCGGGAATTGATCGATTGCATCAAGGCGGCAGATGTTGCGTATTACCGGGATGATAATCCCACAATGACCGACCGTGAATATGATCTGCTGGTCGATGAGCTGAAGGAACTGGAAGCAACAACCGGTTTGATCCTTTCTGGGTCACCTACTCAGACTGTTTCCGGAGAGATTCTGAAAGAACTGACGCCGGTGCGTCATACCAAACCGATGCTCTCGGCGGATAAAACAAAGTCCGTTGATGAGATGCTCCAGTTTGCAAATGGCAGACCTGTGGTGCTTTCGTGGAAGCTGGATGGTCTGACACTTGTCCTCCGCTACGAAGGCGGAGAGTTCAAGCAGGCAATCACCCGAGGCCGCGAGGGCATTATCGGTGAAGATGTGACGCATACCGTCCGCACCTTTATGAATGTGCCAATGTGCATTCCATGTACAGACAAATTTGAGGTGCGAGGTGAAGGCGTCATTTCCTGGGCGCACTTTGAAAAGATCAATCTCAGTCTGAGTGAGCCATATTCTCACCCCAGAAATCTGGCAGCCGGCAGCGTAAGAATGCTGGATGCCCGTGAGTCTGGGAAACGATATCTGGAGTTCTTTGCTTTTGATTTGATCAGCGATTCCATCGAAGAACAGAGGAAAACTGCCCAGCTGCAATTCCTTGCGGAAAATGGGTTTGATGTAGTTCCGTATGTGTATACGGATACCCATGATGCAGATGAGCTTCGTGAGCTGATTGCAAATTTCAAGCCTGCTGAGTACGGCTACCCCGTAGACGGTGTGATTATGGAATATGACAATCTTGTCTACGGTCGGAGCCTTGGTGCCACCGGACATCATGAAAACCGACTGATGGCTCTCAAATGGGAAGACGAACTCTATGAAACAGAGTGTACCGGATTGGATGTTGCCGTGACCAGAACCGGAATGGTCAGTCTGACAGCGACTTTTAAGCCTGTGGAGATTGACGGGACGATGGTGAGCCGCGCCTATGTGCATAACTTCACCATCTATAAGAATCTGGCTTTGGGTGTCGGCGACAAACTTATGGTCTATAAGGCAAACAAAATCATTCCGCAGATTGCAGAGAACAGGACAAAAAGTGGAGAATTGGATTATCCCCATACCTGCCCCTGCTGCGGTTCAATGCTCACATTCCACACCCTGCCGGGAGGGAGCAAGCAGTTGTTTTGCGAGAATCCATCTTGTGCAGCCAAGCTGGTTCAGAAGTTTGACCATTTCTGCGAAAAGACCCGCATGAATATCGAGGGCCTCTCCGCCACAACGCTGGAGAAGTTTATCGGTCATGGCTGGATCAAAAACTTCGGAGATCTGTACGAACTGGAACAGCACCGGGAGGATATCATCCGGACTGATGGCTTCGGCGTGAAATCCTATGAGCGTCTTCAGGAATCCATCGAAAAGAGCCGACATTGTACGCTGGCGAAGTTTATTGCCGGTCTTGGCATCCCGATGGTCGGAAGACATGCCGGCCGTGATTTGGATCGCTATTTCGGCGGCTCATGGGAAGCCTTTGAATCCGCAATCCAAAGCGGCTTTGATTTTACGCAGCTTCCGAACTTCGGAGAAACGATGCACAACAACATTTACAAATGGTATGCGGATGAGGAGGAAG
>ULSN01049670.1_pt1 | contig 18687 bp, 12 predicted proteins | sample 1956771 | NCBI WGS metagenome assembly ULSN01 (sample SAMEA4835709, study PRJEB28245) | human gut metagenome | biome: gut microbiome; material: fecal sample | place: Denmark | collected 2008
ACCATCACGGAAAATGATGGCATCTTGGGCAAAGACAGAAATCCGACATACCACAAACAAGAAAAAAACAAGAAAAAAACTCTTTATGCTCATTGTTTAAACTCCAAATCCTATACCTACAGTAAAACCACATGTAACATCTTCTTCTTTCTTAAAGCCACCATTAACCAATATACCTGCATTAACATTGACTTTTCCGAAGCTATAATATAGTCGTGGGGAAATAGCCCATCCCCAAGTTGTTTTCGTATCGCTTCCCTCAAAAGAAACGTTACACATAGCTTGGACGGGAAGGGAAAGTATAACATTCTGAACTATTTCGTATGAAACGTTCGGACCAAACAATATCAGATCTGTTGTGTGTTCCTTGTCCACAAGTCCATAATTAAAACTACCTAATGTGGTATTGAAACCAAATAATGACTCACCAATGTTAAGCATATCAAGAGTAAGTCCGTAATGACCGGATGCTTTCACATCTTCAAAGTCACATGCGAAATATGTCAATCCCCACATACTTCGTGTCTGATTTCGTACCCACGTATTGGTAGAAACATTACCTTTTCTTTTTGTCGGTGTAGAATAGTAAGAAACAGTTTGTGTGTTTCTTTGCTCGGCATCATCCTGCAGTGGAGCTTCGTCCGTATAAGTATCCATTTTCTCAATGGGGACGTTCAGCTTCATTCCCACATATACAATACCATCCGCATTAGGATTAGCCTTGTTGATATCCCTAACGCTTACTTTGTAAATCTCAGCGATGCTTTCTATGGTTTCGCCACGCTGAACAACATGGGTTACGGTTTGGCTTTGAGCCATAGTGAACACACTAACAGTACAAAAAACTACTGTCAGAAAAATCTTCTTAATCATAGTCGTAATGTTTTAAAGTTGTATTATAAGAAAATTGCTTACGCTCCAAAAGATGGTAGGCTTGGTAATTCGTTCTTGCACGAAAAAACAAGCATAAGCATCAAAAGCGGCATAATGATCCGAAATGTTTTCATAATGATTTAATTTATTTTTTACGTTATTATTCTACGATATGCTCGATAAACATCGATGGGATGTAGGCAGTTGCCACCAGACACAATCCTGTAACTTCCACCACCACACGTTGTTGCCCTGCAATGCGAGCTACTTTACCAATAACACCTGCAAATTCTCCGTCTATCACCTTAACAATATCACCACTTTTGTAATGACATTGCTCTGATGACACTATTCGTACATGTTCATTACTGGTACTTGTTGCTTTAATAAAGTTCATCATTGCTGCAAATGGAATAGTGAGAGGAGGATGCTTTCCATTTTCCTCCAATGGCTTTGTCTTATCAAGATAAAATTTTAATATAGATGTTTCATCTCCCTTTTTCTTGATAATGGAGTTTACTGTTTCCCTTGTAGTATATACAAAAAGAAGATTGGGAAGAAGAGGCTGTAAAATTCGCTTCTTCTTCCCAATCTCTTTCTTTATAACATAATGCATAGGCATATATGACTGAACGTCAGAGGTTGATATGATGCCATGTGCTTTCTGTGTTCTGTTATATGTAACTCGCAACACGAACCATTCGTGATTTGCCTTTTGTACATAGTCCGAGGACACCCCTGTATGTGAGCGTTGCGCTTCGGGGAGGACATTGGAGGTAAGTCCAACGTAAGGAGATCTGCTTCGACCTCGATGGGTATGCGCATTAACCAATGCGTTCATATCGCTTCTATGTCTTGCATTAAATTAGCAACTATTTGACACAAAAAAAGCGTGGAATCGTCCTGTTGTCCATTCCACGAGTCGAGGCTCTTGCATTGCCTATTATAGTCGAACAGACAACGTCAGAGCCCACGCCGATATGAAAATCAGTACCATTAGAAACCTAAATAATACATTTGCCTGCATCACAAAAGGATACAATCTATGTTTACAAGGTCTCCACGTGGATTGATAAATCACACCCGGGACATCTACCGTTGACCATATTCGAGACTATAATTCAGAATGTTTGCAAGATTCGACTCGTCTCAAACACAGCGTCAGATAAACGCCTTCTATTATGTCTTGACTCTCTTCCCACCCATTGCCCGCTTATTAACGAGAAAGTTGTTTGGACTTCTCAGCTTTCAGCTCGGCGTAGGCTGTCTGTTTATCGATATTGAGTGAACCCAAATTGACGCACAGATTAGAGAGCCATTGCAAAGTTAGCAAATTTTCTTCGAAACGAGCAAAGTCTATTTGGATTTTTTCTCAATACTGTCCGATTTTAACATTTAAACGGCTGTTATAGCTGTATATGGAAGTATAAAAGTTACACAGTTGCAATGTTATGTAACAAAAGTTGCTACAGAAATGAAAAAAGGAGCAAGAGCATTTGTTGTCTTGCTCCCATAAATTTTCTATATAAAGATTTTCAATGTGTTCTATGTATGGTGTATTTATCTCAACTTCTCTTTTTTGTGAATATGGAGAGCAAAAACAAGCATATTGGGGAGTCTGAAGCACACTCTATATGGATTGAGCAAGCAAGATGTCATAAATGCGCGAGGTACCATCAAGTTGAGGCTAGCCATCCATTTGGCAGAGGGCAGGGGGAGGGAAGTGGAGTACCCGTTATAGAAAACGTTAAACGTTATAACGTTAAGATGTGGAAATGTTACAAAAACTTTTCGATGTTGCCGAAATAAGGAATGGCACCATAGCGCCCCAACAGATAATCCTTTGAGAAAGACGCGTCGTTGCGGACGCTGTTCGCCTGGTTGATTTTGTATTCCACCAAGGAGTACAAGTCTGATGCGCCCTCGGGAGATTTCTCAGCGAACCATATTTGGTCACGGCGAAGCAAGTCCTTGCGCAGGAGGTTGGTGTCGTGGGTGGTAATAATCAATTGTGCCCCCAGGACATTCATCGTGCTATGGAATAGTTTGAGCAATTCCATAGACAGTTGCGTGTGAAGACTTGTGCCGAACTCATCGATGATGAGTACTCCGCCATTTTGGATGGTGTCGAAGAAAGGACCAAGCAAGGCAAATAACTTAGTAGTGCCCAAAGATTCAAATTGGAAATTTAAAGGCTTGTTGCCCACTACCTCACTGCCATTGTAAAGATGGTGGGTAGCCTGTATCTCCAACTCGCGCTGTTCTATGCTTTCTATTTGCTTTGATGTGTCTGTTGGCATGTTGACTCCCAGTCGGGTAAGAATTTCAAACGAAGGGTCTCGCGGGTTGACCTCTTTGATGTTCTCTTTGATGCTAACGTCCTTGATACAATTGTCAACAATTCCTATCATGTTCAATATCTGAAAACGGATGAAATCGTTGTGCATAAACGTTCTTGCGGTAAATGCCAATGTGTCGTCAAGTCCTGTAAGGATATGGAAACGCTTGCGGAACCATTCTTTCATAGTCATGGCTACTTCCACATTGAACTGTGCGGCGGTAGAGAGATATAAAGCGTTGTTGCGTGTGTTTTTATCAACACCTCTCGCCCCTTTTACCACTTTGGAATTGACCTTTATGTTTTGTCCTTCTCGCTTAAAGCAATAGCTCTCTTTCGTGCTACCTTTGCGCAACATATAGAGCCATTCGGTCAGGACTTTACCCTGGCCTACCTCAAATCCATATCTGTATCTTTCGCCATTGCAGATGAAAATCATTTGCATGGAAACTGGCTCTTTGGCGCTGTCAACGTCAAAACGATAATATAGTCTTGATAGTTGCTTGACGATGTTCTCATCTACAAATGACAGTAGAACCATAGACTTGAAAATGTCCATAGCGGCAATTACTGAACCCTTTCCCGAGCCATTTGCTCCATAAATGGCGGCAGATCTTAAACAACGCTTGCCATGATCCATGATGGAGACATTCGAATATCCGTCAGTATTCTCACACTCCTTGACAGTAGTGCTTGCAAGCATACTAAGTGAAACCTCGTCTCGGTAAGACATAAAGTTTTTTATCGCAAATTCTATTAGCATTTGTTCATTCGTTGTTGTTCGTTACAAGTACAAAAGTACAAATAAAGTTTCGTTTAGCCATGGATTTTGAGATTATTTCACAAAAAACGCGATGATCGGTGTGAAAATCTGCCTTTTGCGGGTTGCTGGTTCGGCAGGAAAGGGGATTTTTGTTATCTACAGATTCCTTTTCACGTTCTTACATTATAACGTTTAACGTTTAACGTTTTTGTTTTCGAATGCGACATGCCGATGTTGAGAAACGAGCGAAAATTGAAAAGTTCAAGTTGGATAGTTTTGCTCGCCTCACTAATAAGGTGAGCAAATTGTAACTTAAACTATTTCGGTGCTTTTGTGCCTCGGTCTGCCATTTTTTGCATAGCTATGTCGTTATTTGGCACATCTTGTGCCGAACTTTGCACAGTCAAACAGTATAACAGTCGAATAGTCAAACAATATGATAGAATAAGCAATGAAGATGGAACAGAAAACAAATGACGAATTCATGCGCAACATCCTCGTCGAGGAAGCGTGGAAAGACCTATCTCTGAGTTTTGCGTGGAGCGAGTCCCTGCTTGAGAAGTATCAGGATCGTGTGAGTTGGGAAGATATTTCGCTAAACCCCTACATTCGATGGACGATCCCTATGGTTGGCAAGTTCTCCAAGCGCATCAACTGGAAGATTTTCTCGGCGTGTGGCACCGAAGAGGTTTTGACGCCAGAGTTGGTAGAGGCGTTCAAGGACAAGTGGGACTGGCATGAATTGTCGGGTAATCCCGAGCTTCATCTTTCCTATGAACAGATGGAGAAATATGCCGACTTGCTGGATTGGGTAGAGCTTATCACGAGCGAAGACTTTAGTGTTCCCGATGGGAAAGGCATCGATTTCTACGAGAAGTTTCGCGAGTACATCCCTGCCAGCAAACTGCAAGGGTCGGCTTTGTGGTGTGAGATGCTGGAGCAGCAAAGGGCGTTGCTCGTCGGCGAAATTATCTCATAGCGCTTGAACGCTTCTTTGCCCCTCAGCAAAAAAAGAGAGGTTAGTTAGGACAGTAGGTAAGTCCCTCTGTCCTAACATCTCTAATCTTTGCCCTCTCAAACCTAAGTGTTGGCTGACCCCCACGGGAACTTTAAACTGCGCCATAGCGGCTAGCCATCCATTTGGCAGAGGGCTGGGGGAGGGCAGTGGAGTACCCGTTATAGAAAACGTTAAACGTTATAACGTTAAGATGTGGAAATATTACAACGGACTGTCTTAGGATAGGGTTGGAGCAAACTTTTCTTTGAGGTGTGCCTCGAAATGGCATAGCTCGGTCGTAACTTTGTGCCATAAAACTTCACAAGTATAAAGAAAGGCAGAAACAATGGCTACAAGAAGACAGATGGACCTGCTCACGGCAGTAGAGCAAATTGTTGAAAAGGCACAGGGATCAGGGCTTAGCTCCGAGTTCTATAGGAAGGCTGCCAGGCCTATTAAGTATGTGGCCGAAAAGATGGATCTCACTAGAGAACAGAGTGTGATGATGTCACTGTTTATTGAAAATAGTGATGATACCTGCATCAAAATCAGTGATTTCTCAGAGTGTCTTGGTTGTCGTACCACCAGAATTATCAAATATATGGCCGAAATAGACGTTTTAGAGAAAAGAGAACTTGTAAGATGTAACCGTAAGGACCGCTGTTACACCTATCGAGTCCCTATCGAGGTGGTTGAGGCCTTTAAAAATAATGAAAAGTATGTACCCAAGGATTGCTCTGGCCTTACTTGCATGGAATTGTTTAGTGAGTTGGAAAACATTTTCGAGTTGCGACGCAATGGGGAGCTGACTTATGGTGCGATGGTTGAAAAGATCCATTATCTGTTTAGCTGCAATAGTCATCTACTTTATGTACAAAAGGTGAAAAGCTATGATTTTTATGACGGAGATGAAATGATGCTTGTTTTCTTTTCTCATTTATTTGTCAATAACAATGATGACAATGTTCGAATTTTTGACCTTGATTTCTTGTTAAAGAAACGCGAATGGAGGCATGTCAAGGCGAGCTTGGGCCGTGGAGATTACCCTTTGTTGGAGGAAAAACTCATAGAGTACAACCATGATGGTGGTTTCGTTAACAGAGAGTCTTTCCGAATGACAGACAAAGCGAAGAGAGAACTGTTTGGAGAACTCAATCTTGCTTCGATGGATCAGCGTAATAAGCGTGGTGATATGATCAAGACGGAAGAAATAGTGCCCAAAAAGTTGTTCTATGGCAACAAGGTTGGCGCTCAAATCTCGGAGTTGGGTGGTCTGCTTGACGAGGTGCACTACGAAGAAGTTCGTGCTCGCATGAAAGCGACGGGCTTCCGTTGTTGTTTTACATGTCTTTTCTATGGCCAGCCAGGAACGGGAAAGACCGAGACCGTGCTGCAATTGGCCAGGCAGACTGGGCGTGACATTCTCCAGGTGAACATATCGGAGATAAAGAGCATGTGGGTCGGTGAGAGCGAGAAGAACATCAAGCTTGTATTTGACAATTACAGAGCCAAGGTCAAGGAATGTAAGCGAACGCCTATTCTCCTTTTCAACGAGGCGGATGCTATTATCGGCAAGCGTCAGGAGGGGGCAGCGAAGGCTGTGGAGAAAATGGAAAACTCAATCCAGAATATCATCCTTCAGGAAATGGAAACACTGGATGGAATTCTCATTGCCACAACCAACCTCGCTCAGAATATGGATAAAGCGTTTGAGCGCCGATTCCTCTACAAGATCAAGTTTGAGAGGCCAACCGTGGAAGCCCGTATGGGCATGTGGCGAGAAATGATACCCAAACTGGGCGAGGAGCAAGCGCGTGTCTTGGCCACAAAGTACGATTTCAGCGGAGGACAGATAGAGAATATTGCCAGGCATTACACCATTGGGAATATCTTGCATGGCGATTCTGAGGATTTGGTAGCCGAACTTGCCAGCTACTGTGATAGCGAAAGGCTGGAGGCTAAGCCTCAACGCAAAATCGGATTCTGCTAATGGCAAAAAGAAGGGGTCACAGTCTCCCTGCTGTGTGCTTACATTATAACGTTTAACGTTTAACGTTTTTGTTTGCGTGGTGTGGCAGAGGACTGTTGCATAGTTACATCTTAACGTTATAACGTTAAGAGGGTGGGCGCGGCAAGTGTGATCGTCCGGCAACTGTGTTTTGCCCTTTGGTGGTCCTAAGTTACGATTAGGGCTGGTCCTAAGTTGTCCCCTGGCGCCGTCGTAAGCTACGACTCGACGCGGTCGTAAGTTGCCTTCAGGCGCCGACGTAAGCAACCTTTCGGCGAGGTGTTTTGGCTTGTCCAGAAAATGGAGTTGGGACAGAAGAAGAATCGCTCTGCCCCAACACGTCTGTTTGTGGTCCTCATGGGCCTTGGCGCGCAGCGTCAGAGCAGGGAGAGAAACTGCTCCACGGGGATGCCGCGGTTTTTGTCCTCGTTGTCCTTGTTGTGGTCTATGAGCGTATAGACGCCGTCCATGGCGCGGCGCGTGCTGGCCTCCAGGGGCGTGCCGTTGAGGATGTGGCCGATGAGAATGGCCGAGAAGATGTCGCCCGTGCCAGGGAAGTGGACCGGAATCTCCGTATAGACATGGGTGAACCAAGTGTCGGTCAGGTGGTTGTAGCCGATGACGGAAGGCTGGCCGTCGATGGGGATGGAGGTGATGAGCACCGACTTCGGTCCGATCTGGCGCAGCTCCTCCACCAGCTGGCGGGCCTCCTCTGCCGAGACGCCCTCGGGACGGTAGGGCTTGTCCGTGAGGTAGCACGCCTCCGTGTAGTTGGGGTAGCAGAGATGGGCCACGGAGAGCATTTCCCTCATGCTGTTGATAGTCGCCGGCGTCACGCCGTTGTAGAGCTTGCCCTCGTCGCCCATGATGGGATCGACGAAGACGGCCGTCCCCGTGGCCTCCTGTTCACGGCAGTAGCGGGCGATGAGATCGGCCTGCTGCTCCGACGCGATAAATCCCGTCGCGATGGCGTCGAAGTGGAAACCCAGTTCCTTCCACACCGGAAACACCCCCTTGATATAGTCGGTCGTGTCCAGGAGGTTGAACTTGCCGTAGTCGAGCGTGTTGCTCACGATCGCGGTCGGGAGGTTGTGGACGGGCATTCCCATGTAGGAGAGAATGGGGAGCATGGCAGCGGTGGCCACCTTGCCGTAGCCGCACACGTCGTTGATGAGGAGTATTTGCTTCTTTGATTGTGACATCTTGTCCTGTTGCTTATTTGGGGAGCAAAGTTACTCAAATCTTGCCATTTGGCCAAGCCAAGTGTAAATAAATCGCCGTGGAGCGGCTTATGCGAGAAAAAATCGCTACCTTTGCACCGTCATTTCGCTTCTTTGGAAGCCTATTTATTAGAAGATTATGAAACTGGATAAAATTGTCGCTCAATCGGCGGTTGAGGCCGTGAAGAGCCTTTATGGTCAGGATGTGCCCTTGAATCTCATTCAGGTGCAGAAGACGAGGCCAGAGTTTGAGGGTAACATGACGCTGGTCATCTTCCCGTTGTTGAAGATCAGCCGCAAGAAGCCCGAGGACACGGCGCGGGAGATCGGCGAGTATATCGTCGCCCACAATGATTTCGTGGAAAACTTCTCCATTGTCAAGGGCTTCCTCAATTTCACTTTCCGTGCGGCCACATGGCTTTCGATGCTTCAGGACATCGACCAGGAGGCCCACTTCGGCGAGAAGCCGGTCACGGAGGAGTCGCCGCTGGCGATGGTGGAGTATTCATCGCCCAACACCAACAAGCCCCTCCATCTGGGACACGTGCGCAACAACCTCCTCGGATGGTCGCTGGCGCGCATCCTTGAGGCCAATGGCAACCGCGTGGTCAAGACCAATATCGTCAACGACCGTGGCATCCATATCTGCAAGTCGATGCTGGCCTGGCAGAAGTGGGGCGACGGCATCACGCCCGAGGCGGCCCACAAGAAGGGTGACCACCTGATCGGCGACTTCTACGTGCTCTTCGACAAGCACTATCGCGAGGAGGTGGCTCAGCTCCAGGCCGAGTATGAGGCTGGCGGCATGGGTGCCGACGAGGCGAAGGAGAAGGCCAAGCAGGAGGCTCCGCTCATCAAGGAGGCCCACGAGATGCTCGTGAAGTGGGAGCAGGGCGACAAGGAGGTCCGCGACCTGTGGCAGAAGATGAACAGCTGGGTCTATGCGGGCTTCGACGAGACCTACAAAGCCCTGGGCGTGGCCTTCGACAAGATCTATTATGAGTCGGAGACCTACCTCGTGGGCAAGCGCAAGGTGATGGACGGACTGGAGCGCGGACTCTTCTTCAAGAAGGAGGACGGATCGGTCTGGGCAGACCTCACCCAGGAGGGCCTCGACCAGAAACTGCTGATCCGCGGCGACGGCACCTCGGTCTATATGACCCAGGATATCGGTACGGCCACGATGCGCTTCAGCGACTATCCCATCGACAAGATGATCTACGTCGTGGGCAACGAGCAGAACTACCACTTCCAGGTGCTCTCGCTCCTGCTCGACCGCCTCGGCTTCAAGTGGGGCAAGGACCTGGTCCACTTCTCCTACGGCATGGTCAACCTGCCCAATGGCAAGATGAAGAGCCGCGAGGGAACGGTCGTCGATGCCGACGAGCTGATAGCCCAGATGATAGGCGACGCCCGCAAGGTCGGCGACGAGCAGGGCAAGGGTGCGGAGATGACGGAGGAGGAGCGCCAAAACGTGGCGCGCATCGTCGGTCTCGGCGCGCTGAAGTACTTCATCCTCAAGGTGGATGCAAGAAAGAACATGCTCTTCAATCCCGCGGAGTCCATCGACTTCAATGGCAACACGGGCCCCTTCATCCAATATACCTATGCGCGCATCCGCAGCATCATGCGCAAGGCGACGGGCGTGGCAGACTCCCTCGGAGGCTATAAGCCCAACGACAAGGAGGTGGAGCTGATCCAGAAGCTCGGCGAGTATGAGGTGGCGGTGGCTGATGCGGGCCGCAACTACAATCCGGCTACCATCTGCAACTACTGCTATGAGCTGACCAAGCTCTTCAACTCGTTCTACCACGACTACTCCATCCTCAGTGCCGAGAGCGCCGAGGCCCTTGCCTTCCGCTATGTGCTGGCACGCAATGTGGCCAAGGTCATCAAGAACGGCATGGATCTGCTGGGTATTGAGGTGCCCGAGAGAATGTAGCATATTCCCGCAAGGGACAAGGACAGGGGCGGGAGGCAGCTGGAGGCGAGGCCCTTCTGCTGTCTCCCGCCCTCGTTTCCCGCTCTTGGCAGGAACAAGGCCTTGGCCCTTTAGCTTTCTCCCCGCTGATATGAACAAAGACTTCCCTCAGAATCCCCCCTCCTGGCGCAACGATACCGTCCTGCCTCTGCCCCCAGAGGTCAATGCCAATGCCTGGGCGGTCGATGCGGCCTGTTCGGGCAATCCGGGTCCGATGGAGTATCGGTGCGTCGACCTGCAGACGGGCCAGCAGGTGTTCCACTATGGCCCTGTCCACGGGACAAACAATATCGGAGAGTTTCTCGCCATTGTCCACGCCCTGGCGCTCATGGAGCAACGAGGCATCAAGGGGAAGGTCATCTACTCCGACTCCTACAATGCGGCGTTGTGGGTCAAGAAGCGCAAGTGCAAGACCACGCTGGTCCGCGACGCCAGGACGGCCAAACTCTATGAGGTCATCGCCCGCGCCGAGAACTGGTTGCTGACCCATCCCTGTGCCACGCCCGTGCTGAAATGGGACACGACGAGATGGGGTGAGATACCCGCCGATTTTGGGCGCAAATAGCAGTCTCATGTGAATAGAATCGTTTTGTTTTAAAACCTTACCATCCTGCATAGCCATTCATGCACTCCCTCTATCTGTTTCAGTTTGCCGCCCTCGTCTTCATGCTGGTCAATGCGCTCTTCGTCGCCATGGCCCGCCTGAACGTCCGCTGGAAGAACAAGCGCTATGAGCGCTCCCGCTCGATGATCTTCCTCGCCCTGGTGCTTCTTGCCGCACAATATTATATCCAGATGAGGTTTCACATCAGGGCCACCGACGACCACTTGGGGGCCATGGTCAACATGCTCGTCTATACTCCCTGCTTCGGACTGATAGCCCTGGCTATCTACAATCTCGAAGCCGTCCAGGCCAAGCGGCGCAACATGGTTTGGGCCTGCGCGGGCTTCTATGCTGCCATCGTTGGCTGCTTCGCCCTTGGCCACTATCTGAGGGGCAGTTGGCATATCGGCGGCTGGCTCTATCCGATGCTGGCCCTCTATAGCGTCCACATGATCTATTGTGTCCTCATGATCCGAAAGGAGACCCATAAGCGCAGAAGGATGCTGGAGACCCTCACCGCCACCGACCTCCTGCCCTATGTGCGCTATTCGCACGCGAGCGTGGTCAACCTCTGCCTGGCCGCCCTCGTCACGCCCGTGGCCATTCTTTCCACCACCACGCTCTATATCTTTGGCCCCTTGGTGCTGATGGCCATCCTTTTCTTCGTTCTTACGTTCATCTCTTTGGGCACGGGCTACACGCCGTCAGAGGAACTTCTCGACTCGGAGGGGGAGGAACTGGCGGAGGAACTGGAGGCGGGTGCCTCCAGCTCACCTTCTGGAGCGTCGGCCTGTGCTGAGGCTTCCACCGCCTCGCCCTCTGGCCAGCCTTCGCTCTCCGAGGAGCGCATTGCCCTGATCCAGGAGCGCATCGACGCCAGGTGTGCGCATCGTGGCTACAAAGACTATTCGGCCAACTTCATGACCCTGTCCCGCTCCCTCAGTATCTCCAAGGCCGACCTGGGACTCTATTTCTCCCAGCGCCTGCACACCACGTTCAGGGTGTGGCTGAGCGACATTCGTTTCCGGGCCGCACAGAGCATGATGCTGGAGCACCCTCATTATAGCAACGACGTGATTTCTGCCGAGTGTGGGTTCTCCTCGCGCACGCAGCTCTACCGCATCTTTAAGGCGAAAGAGGGGTGTACGCCTACTGCTTGGCGCGAGCGCCAGTCGAAATAGGGCCTCTTCGGGCGATGAAACCGACTTTTTTTGACTTTTCGGGCCCTTGTCTAAGACCTGTCCTACGGGTGTCGCCTTCCTACGAAAGCGACACCCGCTTCCCTTTCAATGCAACACCTATTTGGTAGGAATGCAACACATTTCCGAGGGGAAAACCCACCCCTTTTCTTCGGAAAATCCTAATTTTGCAGCATGGACCGAATAGATAAACTTACAACACTGTTTGAAAGCGATGAGCAACTCTACTTCTGTATCGGCTTGATCATCCTTGTGGGAGCCATTGTCATCGTTTGCGCGATGGTGAATGACTACCGGGAGAATCTCGACGCCCATCTCAGAACCCGATTCAGGCTGAAGGAGTTTCTCAGAGAGGAGAAGTTCTACTTCTTTCTCTTCTTCGCGTTTGTTGCGTTGATCATCTTTATCGTGGTCATCTGTACAAAACTTGCTCAAGCATGAGGCCGTGAGGCCTTGCAGGGTTGTAGAAAACGCATACTTACTGGATAATATATAGGCAGCTGATTGCCAAACAAGGACTGTGAAAGAACCCGCTAAGGGTCCATATACTGAAACCATTAACCCGGTTGATTTCAGAGTCCTGTCGGAAACAGTACGGTGGACGATCGCGCGTCTTGGGAGACCAGGCAAGCGGTCGCCCGCCGTTCTGCCGCCGACAGGTAATCACGAAGGGAGTAAGGCCCCTGATATTCTATTTTGCCAGCTCCACAATAAAACCCGCTTTCCGCCGTTATTTTCTTATATTATATTAGAATGGTATGAAAGTATTCCGCCACTCCATATTGCTGGTTTTCGCCCTCCTCTGCGGTTTGCAGGGCCAGGCGCAACAACAGCGATTCTTCAATTTGACTGTTGACGACATTGCCATCGACACGATGTTGCCCCGTTTCAGCTATGCCATCCCCTTGGGGAAGCACTATGCGGACAGCATCTACACGCTCGAAATACGCTACCCCGAGTTTCTCGACATGGGGCGGCGAGACTCGCTCCGATACCTCGCCTTGGCCCCCTCGGCTGATCCCGGACGACTGCCCGAGATAGAGCAACACATCGTCGTGGACCGCAAGAAGGGACGCCTCGACTTCTCGCTCTGCCCCATTGTGCGCCGTGAGGGTCGCCTGCAGTTTCTCGTCTCCTTCATGATCGCCGTCACTTCCCAGCCCAAACCGTCGCTGAAAGCACCGTCGCGTGCGGGAACGCAGGGAGACTCTACGTCGCAGGAGGATGCGGCCATCTATGCGAAGCACTCCGTCCTGCGCGAGGGACGCTGGGTGAAGATTCGCGTCCCCGAGTCGGGCATCTATCAGCTGACCGCTCAGTTGGCGCGCCAGGCGGGTTTCAGCGACCTGAGTCGCGTGCGCATCTTCGGCTATGGTGGCAACCTCCAGAACGAGGAGTTGCGCAAAAGTGATCTTGCCGCCACCGACGATTTGCCCGAGGTGGCTTCCACGATGGTCGGCGACCGCCGCTTGTTCTACGCCAAAGGCCCCGTGAGTTGGGAGAGCAAGGAGGCCACGCGGCGCACCCGCAATCCCTACTCCGACTATGGCTACTATTTCCTCACCGAGACCGACGGGAAGACGCCGCTCATGGTGGACTCCGCCCAGTTTATCGCCGACTGCTATCCTTTGGCCGACGACTACCATGCGCTCCGCGAGGTGGATAACTTCTCTTGGTATCAGGGTGGCCGCAACCTCTTCGAGAACGATCCGATCGAGCAGGGGAAGTCGCGCACCTATGTTTTCTCCCACCCCGCGGGAGAGAATCGCATGGCCAACCTCACCATCGCCGTGACGGCTGGTGCTGCCGCTTCGGTGCAGTATCGCCTCAACGGAAAGGATCTCGGCAACGCCAGTCTGCGCCTTTCGTCGTATAATGCCGGCGTGGAGGCGGAGAATACTTATAAAATCGAATATACTACCTCCGACACGATCACGGTGACGACCCTCCCGGGAGGCCCTGTGCGCATGGACTACATCAGCTACGCCTACGAGCGCCCGAAACCGCAGCCGCGCCTGGCTACGGATCCCTTCCCCGTGCCCGAGTATGTCTATGCCATCACCAACCAGGATCACCACGCCGCCCCGCAGGCCGACCTCGTCATCATCATCCCGACGAGCCAGAAGCTACGACCGCAGGCTGAGCGCTTGGCGCAGATGCACCGCGACCGCGACTCGATGCGCGTGAATATCGTGCCGGCCGATGAGCTCTACAATGAGTTCTCCAGCGGCACGCCCGACGCCAATGCCTATCGTCGCTATCTCAAGATGCTCTACGACCGGGCGGGAGACGACGAGGCCCAGATGCCCAAGAACCTGCTGCTCTTTGGCGACGCCGTCTGGGACTGCCGTATGCTCACACCTGAGTGTCGCTCGCTCAACCCCGACGACTATCTGCTGGCCCACGAGAGCGAAAACTCCTTCTCTGAGACCGACTGCTATGTCAATGACGGATGGATGACGCTGCTCGACGAGGGTGAGGGTGGTGCCTCGATTCGCAACGACAAGGAGGATGTGGCCGTGGGGCGCATTCCTGTCACCACGGCGGCGGAAGCCAAGGCCGTAGTCGATAAGATCATCGCCTATGCCAACAACGCCCATGCTGGCGACTGGGCCAACACCATCATGTTTATGGGCGATGATGGCAACAACAATCTCCACATGCGCGATGTTGATGCCACGGCGGAATATATCGGCCAGCTCTATCCGGGCTATCAGATCAAGAAGGTGATGTGGGACGCTTATACGCGTGTCAGCACCTCCACGGGCAATCGCTATCCGGAGGTCTCCCGCCTCCTCAAGCAGCAACAGCAGGCGGGCGCCCTCATCATGGATTATGCGGGCCACGGCGTGGAGTATCAGATCTCTAACGAGTCTGTACTTACCATCAGCGACTTCCGCACGTTCACCAATCAGAATCTGCCGCTTTGGATCACGGCCTCTTGTGATGTCATGCCTTTCGACACGCGCAAGGAGACGATCGGCGAGACCGCCCTGCTCAACGCGCAGGGTGGATCCGTGGCCTTCTGGGGCACGACGCGCACGGTCTATGCCTATTACAATAAGTTTATCAACAATGCCTTTCTGCGCCATGTGTTGAGCTTCACCAATGGCAAGCCCACCACGATGGGCGAGGCCCAGCGTCTGGCCAAGAACGACGTCATCAGTACGGGTCAGGACCGCACGCTCAACAAACTCCAGTATTCGCTCCTTGGCGACCCTGCCCTGGCTCTCAACCTGCCTACCTTCGACGTGGTTATCGACAGTATCAACGGACTGCCTGTGGGAGGCAAGCAGGATATCATCCTCAAGGCGGGCAGCGTGGCGCAGGTCAAGGGACGCGTCACGCGTCAGGAGAAAACCCTTGCGGGCTTCAATGGACAGATGACGGCTACTGTCCGCGATACGCGCGAGCTGGTGACGTGCAAGGACCAGGAGGAGACTTCCAACTCCGCCTTCCAGTATTACGACCGTCAGAAGGTGCTCTTCAATGGTTCCGACAGCGTGCGCAATGGCGAGTTCCAGTTTACCTTCGCCGTGCCTTTCGATATCAACTACGCCAGTGGTAGCGGACTCATCAATGTCTATGCGGTCAGCGACGACCATACGCAACTGGCCCATGGTGCCGAGGACCGCTTCTTCATCTATGGGTCAGAGACGGTGCGCAACGACAGTATTGGCCCGTCAATCTACTGCTACCTCAATACGCCCTCGTTTGTCGATGGGGGAAGCGTCAACACCACGCCCTATTTCGTGGCCAACGTTACGGACAAGGATGGCATCAATGCCACGGGCAGCGGTATGGGTCACGACTTGCAGCTTTGCATCGATGGAGACCCGAACCTGACGTTCAACCTCAATGAGAACTTCACCTTCGACTTCGGTACCTATACCAGCGGCTCAACCTGGTATTCGCTGCCTGAGCTCTCCGAGGGTGCGCATCAGTTGCGCTTTCGTGCGTGGGATATGTTGAACAACGCTTCCACCGCCGTGCTCAACTTCCAGGTCGTCAAAGGACTGAAACCTTCCATCGAGAGCATCAGTTGCACCAACAATCCGGCCACGACGGAGACTACCTTCATCGTCAACCACAACTTCACGGGAGCTGAGGTTGATGTCGAGATCTCCGTCTTCGATATGAGCGGACGCGAGTTGTGGCGCCATACGGAGAGCGGCACTTCAACGGGCAGCGCTTATACTGTGCGCTGGGATCTCTGTGCCGATGGTGGAGCAAAACTGCAGACGGGAGTCTATCTCTACCGCGCCTCTATCGGGTCGGATGGCGGCGAGCGGGTCTCCAAAGCCAAGAAACTGATTATCATCAACAATAAGTAAGCGCGATTTGCGTTTTAATCATACACACAGAATGAAATATACGCGTATGAACAGTCAAAATAAATATGTCGGTATCGTCCTTTTGTCGGCGCTGTCGCTCACGACCTATGCCCAGGACAAGAAGGATATGTTCAATCCGGTCAACTCTGCCGTGACCTCACAGTCCATTGCCCCGGACGCTCGCGCCGGTGGTATGGGTGATGTCGGAGCTGCTACCGACCCTGATGTGGCCTCACAGTATTGGAATCCGGCCAAGTATCCGTTCACTATCTCGCGGGCTGGCGTCTCGCTCAACTACACGCCATGGCTGCGCCAGTTGGTCAACGATATGGACTTGGCCTACCTCTCGGGCTACTACCGCATTGGCGACTACAGTGCCGTATCGGCCTCCCTGCGCTACTTCTCCCTTGGTGAGGTGCAGACCAGTTCGAGTGTGGACAATACGGGCGACATGACCATCAATCCCTACGAGATGTCCGTCGATGTGGGCTACTCGCTGATGCTCTCCGAGACGTTCTCCCTGGGTGCTGCCGTGCGCTTCATCTATTCCGACCTGACCTACGACTACAATGAGGACACGTCACCAGGATCGGCTTTCGCTGCTGATATCGCGTGCTACTATCAGAATTATGTCAATCTTGGAAGCCGCGAGTGTCAGCTCGGATTGGGACTCAATATCTCTAACATCGGTTCGAAAATCACCTTTGGTGGCGACAACCGTTCGGAGTTTATCCCGACGAACATGCGACTGGGTATGTCTCTCATGGTCCCTATCGACGAGTACAACCGCTTCACCATAGCTGCCGATGCCAAGAAATTGCTCGTGCCCACCTATCCGCAGCGTGAGGACAACGAGACCGACGAGCAGTATGAGCAGCGCTTGCAGACCGACTACTACGACCTCTCTTCCATCAGCGGCATCTTCAAGAGTTTTGGCGATGCGCCTGGTGGCTTCAAGGAGGAGTTGCAGGAGGTACAATGGAGTGTTGGTGCGGAGTATGTCTATAACGATAAGTTCTCCCTTCGTGCTGGCTACCACCATGAGAGTGAAAACAAGGGTAATCGTAAGTATTTCACCGTTGGTGCTGGCTTCCGTATGAACGTCTTCTCGCTCGATGCTGGCTATGTCATTGCTACGGCCAAGAGCAATCCGCTCGATCAGACGCTCCGCTTCTCGCTCTCGTTCGATCTCGATGGTGTCAAGGACTTGTTCAGACGCAGATAATGATACGGGTAGGTTTTGGATATGACGTCCACCGATTGGTGGAGGGCCGCGACCTCTGGCTGGGAGGTATCAAGATAGCCCACGACCGTGGTCTCGACGGCCATAGCGATGCAGATGTGCTGATACACGCCATCTGTGATGCGATGCTTGGTGCTGCCAATATGCGCGATATTGGCTATCACTTCCCCGATACGTCGGAGGCTACGAAAGATATGGACTCTAAGATTATCCTCCGCGATACGGTTGCCCTCCTTGCAGAGAAGGGCTACCACCTGGGCAATATCGACGCGACAGTCTGCGCCGAGAGACCGAAACTCAGTCCTCATATCGACGCCATGCGCGACTGCCTTGCCGCCGTCATAGGCTGCGATCCAGACTGTGTCTCCATCAAGGCGACGACCACCGAGCGTCTTGGCTTTACAGGTCGCAAGGAGGGCATCTCGGCCTATGCCGTCTGCCTGATAGAGAAATAGCCATCTGGCCGCACAATAAGCGCCTCAGGCCATCCAACTTCATCAAACATCAAGGGAACAACGTCGGGCTTCAGTTCTGTTGACGTTGTTCCCTTGATCGTTCTTATGCCAGCTCTTTTATACCTTCTCTCCCACGCCTTCTCTCCCACGCCATCTGTCTCTTGTCATCTTTCTCATGTCATTATTCTCACGCCATCTCTCCCATGTCATCTCTCTTATGCCCTCTCTTGACTAAGACAACAAACCTTGTATGGGAAGCAAGGCTTCCAAACGATCAAAACAACAAGTGTTGTAATAAATACAAAGTTTAACATCTTTTCTTTTGTGGTCTCAAAAAGGATGCTTATCTTTGCAACCGTAAAGAGAACAATAAACGATTGATAACGAAAACAAAGACATTATGAAAAAGTATGTATGTGACGTTTGCGGCTACGTCTATGACCCCGCACAAGGCGATCCTGATAGTGGTATAGCTCCTGGCACGCCGTTCGAAAGTATTCCTGCCGATTGGACTTGCCCCATCTGTGGCGTGACCAAGGATGAATTCAGCCCTATGGACTAATAACGCCCCAACTCCAATACGTTGGACATAATACGCCCCCACAGTCAATCAAAGACTGTGGGGGCGTTGCTGGTATGCTCGGCATGAGCATTGTCTAACGGGTGCAAGTC
>ULSN01009327.1_pt1 | contig 18675 bp, 9 predicted proteins | sample 1956771 | NCBI WGS metagenome assembly ULSN01 (sample SAMEA4835709, study PRJEB28245) | human gut metagenome | biome: gut microbiome; material: fecal sample | place: Denmark | collected 2008
TAAGATCACGCTTTATCCTGACTATCGTGAGAATCCTCGAGAATTGAACAAAATTATTCAAACTATTAATCTGGTGAAGAATGATAAAAATACAACGATAACAAATATTTCTATTCATGGTTTTGCTTCTCCAGAATCTCCTTATGAGCACAATGCTTGGTTGGCAGAAAACAGAGCGCGAACGTTGAAGGACTATGTATGTAATCTTGTTCATTTGGAAGATAGTATTTTTACTGTTGATTTTACTCCCGAAGACTGGGAAGGTTTAAGGGAATTTGTCGTAAACAGTAATTTGAAAAATAGGACGGCGATATTGTCAATTATTGATGACAAGGGTCTTGATTTTGATGTCAAAGACTGGCGTATAAAACTTACATATGGGGAAGATTATAGTTTTATGTTAAGTAACTGGTATCCTGCATTGCGTCATTCTGATTATGTGGTAGCGTATCATGTGCGTCCGTTTTCTGTTGAAGAAGCAAAAGAAATCATGAGGACAAAACCTCAACAACTTTCGCTTGAAGAAATGTTTCTGGTTGCACAGACTTACAAACCAGGTACGCCGGAGTTCAATGACGTGATGGAAACTGCGGCCCGAATGTTTCCGAATGATCAGACGGCTAACCTCAATGCCGCATGTGCAAGATTGGAAAATAGAGATTTGAATGGCGCCAAGTTTTATATTGACAGAGCCGGAGATTCTGCAGATGCCATGCACGTTCGTGGTGTGTTGGCTATGTTGGAGGGAGATATGGAACAAGCTCGTCGATTTTTCGAAAAAGCCAAGCAGGGGGGAGCTTTAAATGTGGATGAAAATTTGAAACTTTTGAATTAGAAACTATTTATATAAATTTATTAAAGTTATGATGAAATTTAAATTTTTACCTTTCGCATTAGCGCTGCTAATGCTTGGTGCGTGTTCAAATGATAATGAATTTGAAAAAGAGGGAACTGTCCAGACTGGGGAGCAGGGTTATGTGAGTATGTCCATTAATCTTCCGTCATTAAAAGGTTCTCGTAGTGTTGAGTATAATGATGGAACCCCGGAAGAATATGACGTTAAGGAGGCTAAGTTGTTGATTTTTTCAAATATTACTGAAGATGAAGCAACCGCAGTATGCCAAGGCATATATAACTTGGATATCAGCGCTTTCTTGGGTAACGATGAAGAACAAATAACTTCAACCGCACAGATTGTTCAGGAAATAACAAAACCCGAAGAAGCAAATCTGTATGCGTTGGTGGTGCTGAATGATAATGGATTGATTACAGACGACTATAAAAGTAAAACGTTTAGCGAGTTTTATACGGCAGTACAAACGTTAGATGTCGCAAAACTAAACGGAAACGGTTTCTTTATGACAAATGCTCCGCTGTCGTCCAAAATTGGTGGAACACAGGATCCCACAGGCGCAGAAGTGACTACACTTGCAAAAATTGATGCAAATAAAATTTACAGAACGGAACGGGAAGCACTCAATTCTCCTGCTACAACGGTGTATGTAGAACGTGCATTGAGTAAAGTGACATTGGAAGGTGCATCAACAACTCAGACTCCGTCTACTGGTGCTAATCCTAATATCGCAAGTTATATAATTAACGGATGGACTTTGGATAACACTAATAAGTCTACTTTCTTGGTTCGTAATGTGACCGGTATATCTAATTGGTTGGCCTATAATGCAGATAATAAGGGTTATCGTTTTGTTGATGGCCAGGCGGTAGAAACCGGAGTTTCGTTATATCGTACCCATTTTGGTATTGACCCCAATTATTCTGGTGCCTATACTCCGTCAGAACAATTCCACATGGTGGATAAAATTCCAGCTTCTCTTGCTGCGGCTGACGGGAAAACACCAATATATTGCCTTGAAAATACCTTTGACGTTGCTGGTATGAAGGATATAAATACAACAAGAGCGATTGTTGCGGCAACTTTGAATATTAAAGGTGCAGAAGACGGTGGTGATTTTTATTTGTTGAATAATAATACGAATGTCATTTATCAGTACGAAGGTGTGATAAATGAAGTGAAACGCCTTTGGATGCTGAAGTTCGAGACTATTGCCAGTGAACATATTAAAAGCGGAACGTTTACTGCAGACAATGTAATAGTTTCATTGAGTAATGCAGAAGATGAACCACAAAATGATGGTGGCTTTACTACAGTGACTAAACTTGAAATGACAGCACCTGCAGATGTTATTTATCAAGAAGGTAAGTCTTTGGAAAATATTAATGCAGCAGCTCAAGATTATATGAATATGCTTAATGGGGGATTGTTGACTATTGCCTACTATAAAAGTGGTGTGGCTTATTATGAAGTTCTTATCAAGCACTTTGGCGACGAAACTCCTTGGGAGGCTCCTGGAACAGGAACGGATTCATATCCAGGACGCGATGAGTCTACTAAATGGCTTGGACGTTATGGTGTTTTGCGAAACACGTGGTATGCTTTGGAGGTTATAGGCTTGAAGAATATTGGATCGCCGGAAGTTCCAGATGTTACTGAAAAATGGGATGACCAAAGCGAACAGTATATTTCTGTTGAGATAAATATCTTGCCTTGGGCAAAACGTTCACAAAGAGTAGAATTATAATAGTTGATTATTCTATGTATAAATAATTAATTTGTGTGCGGCTGAATGGCTGCCGCACACAAATTTTAAAAAATATCAGGCCTATGGCCGGGGCTTGAAACGGCTGAGTGTTCAGATTCCGACACAAAGAGAGGAACATTGGCAGAAAACTGCTACAAATTAAATTGAAAATAACTGACACGTTATGACGTGTTATCATTATATACAGACAGTGTACCGAGATGGCTAATGTCTTGGAACTGTTTCCTGAGTTGAAAATTCCGGCTGTAATGGTGGCTGGGTATAGAAAAGAAGTGAAAAAAATAAAAGAAATATGCGTACGAAGACCCATTATGTGAAGTGTTTGGCGTGGCTGTTTGGAGCTGTTCTGTCCGCATTGATATTCATCTCATGTGAAATGATGAGGGAGAACCGTGATGATTGTCCAATTGGGCTGTATCTGAACTTTAAATACGATTACAATCTGGAGCGTGCCAATATGTTCAGCGATCATGTTGGTGCAGTAGATGTATTGGTTTTTGATGAAAACGGCAAATATGTGACGACTCAGTCGGAAGTAAACGACGGCGATTATCGTCCATTGGCTTCTCCGGCTTATGCAATGCATATGAATTTGATGCCAGGCAAGTATAAGTTTATTGTCCTTGCCGGACAAACCTCTTACGATAATCAGTTGCAGTCAGAGAGGGCGCGTTTTGTCCGAACTGCCCTAAAAAGCGGGGATGATATGGCCGATTTGGACATAGTGCTTGATACAAAAGGGAGCGGCAATGTTCTGCTTGTTGATAATAAAGGGCTGCCGCTTGATACGTTGTGGCATGGTATGGCTATTGAACCGATTGAGGTGTTTGCGGAAAAACCAACTTATCATACCGTATCACTGATGCGCGATACGAAAAAAATCAATGTAACGCTTAGGGAAATAGATGATCCTACAACAATGGATATAGATAATTATGAAATGACAATTACGGATCGAAATTCCCGTTTGTTGTGGGATAATAGTGTGGATGAAACAAACAGAGTAGTCTATACTCCTCATGCAACATGGAACACTGATGACCGTGTACCAGCTTTTGATGTCAATGGACATCCGCTGGAAGAGGTTGGTAAGATTGCGCATGCAGACTTCATGACATCCAGAATTATCTATCATGACAATGCGGCCGACGACGGAATTCTTTCTGTTGTCAACAAACTGACAGGTTTGGAGGTGATCCGCGTTAATTTGCCGGATTTGCTTAGCCGTTTGCGCACAAGTGAAGAAATACATATTTATTCTCCGCAGGAATTTCTTGATCGTGGATACGATTATCAGGTCGACTTTTTTCTGAAGGGAGACCGGTTGGCTTATGTCAATATCAGCATTAGTATCTTGGGCTGGAGCAAACGTGTTCAGTATGAGGAATTGTAATTAAACGGTAGGACTAAATCCCGGTGTATATGAGAAGGAATCGCTTATATAAAATTAAAGAATTATTTTGTTTCCTGATGATGTCGGGACTAACCGTTTGTTGTGTAAATGAAAAAGAACATGATGGTCCGATAGATGAAAATGTTTCAGCTCCATATATTTCTCTGAATTTTGTCATGCCGGCGGGGTCGGCTGTTCGTGGAAATCCCACGGGGGGAGAGTATGGTGATGGACAGGAAAACGGTCAGGATTACGAGAATGAAATAACTTCGGCTGTTGCATTTCTTTATCAAGGTGACAATGGAGTCAATAGCGGTGGTTCTACAATGATATTGGCAACTGTTGGGTTTAATGATGTTGGTGTGGTTGGAAGTGGTTCGGGTGGTACGGACCGGGTGTATGCGACTGAACCTCGTCAGGTAGAATTGGATAACGGTATGTATTATGTACTGATTGTTGCTAATCCCGGTGCAGACTGGTGGTCGGGACGAACATTAACATTGAATGACGTCCGTAATCATATTCAAACAAAGGCTTGGGACAATTCGGGGACTGATTATTCGAATTTTTTGATGACTTCGTCGACAGATGCTGTACTAATATTGAACTCGAATACGGAGAAAGAACCTGCAACAACCGATGTATTTGTAGAACGCATGGCTGCACGTCTGGATTATAAGGCTTTGAATTACTATGAATGCAGTGATGCGGATTTTGGTGGGGCAACAGTGGAACTGACTGGAGCTGCAGTTGTTAATAATTTGACGGCAGGTAGTTATTTGATGAAACGGGTTGCAGTAACTGTGGGAGAAGCACCTGTTTATCTAGGAGATGAAAAGTTGGAAAACGGACTGCCTGTCAATTATGTAATTGATCCGTGGACAGCTGCCAAAACGGCTGCCAATAATAGTTTTACCGTTGGTGGTGTAAGTGGATTGCCCGCATCGGCACTTTTTGGAACATGGCTTCCCGGTGGTTCTGAGGATCCTAATTGGTGGGCGGCTTATGTTCAGCCGGGTGTATCGGTGTCGGATGGGAGTGAAGAGTGGCAACGTATCGGATATACATTGGAAAATACGACGGATGCTGCAGAGGCAGGTAATCGGTATAGCACGGAAATTGTGTTTAAAGCGACTTTTCATCCTAAAGGCGTGGCAAATTATGCTGATGGAGAAACTTTTTTTGCTATTGGCTCTCGGATTTTTTCTTCAATGGAAGACATGATGGTTTATATGTACGGTATTGATTTTTCGTTTTTTGACCAAAGAATAGAGGCCAGTGCTTCATGGACCGATATCAAGACTTTTGCGGGACAATTGCTTGATAATGATCCTTCCGGTTATAAGGATTTTTTATTAAAACAAGATGAAACACAGCATCTGGAATCTATAAAAGACAATCTGAAATGGAAGAGCTACATGTTGGACCACTGTGGCTATTCTTCGGAAAAAAGAGGTGGCATATATCGGGTTTCGTTGGATCAGAATGGAATAGTGACACGTATTGCTTTAAATCCCTATAATGTGCGTACGTATGAAGATGCTACATGCTATTATACTTGGAGGGTGCGTCATGGAAATGATAATAATGATGATAAAAAAGGCATAATGGAGTATGCTGTTGTCAGAAACAATATTTATAAACTGAATGTAACCAGCATATACTCGTTGGGCGATGAAGTGCCTGGCGAAGATAATAATATCATTCTTGATGTGTATGTAAATGACTGGCTATTGCTCGATCCTGAGACGTTGCCAATCTGATTGTTGTTTAATTAATGATATTTTGTGCAATGAATTTTTTAAAATACATATTAAACAAAACGTTCATCGTAGTCTGGTTGAGTTCATTTCTGCTTGTGTCATGTTTGAGCGGGGAGTATGATGTGACAGATGAAGGGATGGTGAACTTGCAGCTGAATATAACTGCACGTGAAGAAAGTGAGGCTTTTAGTCGTGCTACAGAAGTTGGAACAAACTCAGAATATATCCATAGCTTATGTATCCTTATTGTCAGAGACGGTAAGGTTGTTAAAAAGTTTTTGCCCGATTTTTCAATGAATCCAGCGGCTCAAAACGGGAATCTTAAAAATTGGATTTCTGAATCGTTCCTGTTGGAAATGGGAAATTACACACTGTATGCTTTTGCTAATATTGATTCATATTTTAGTTCTGCGTGGAGCAGTTTGACGGGTATTGGCGAGGGAGAAGACATTTCATCTTTGAACATTGAACAAATAATACTTGACGATCCTGCTTCTAAATTGGATTTGGTGACGTATTTTATACCGATGAGTGCAAAGCAGCAAGTAGCAGTGACTTCTGCAACTAAAAGTTTGTCAATTGGTTTGGATCGTCTTGTCAGTAAGGTTAGAATGTCTGTTACTGGTAAAATAGGAACGAATATTACAGGTCTGTCGTTTGGCGGGTACTCTGATAAGGTAACCCTATTTAATGGGGAAGAGTTGAATGATGAATCCTATTTAACATCTAAAGCGATAATACTCCCGGAAGACGGAGTGGTGATTACTGATGGCGGTTCGTCCATTGGGGGGATTGTTATACCCGATTTTTATGTAAACTCATCTCCAGCCGGACACAATTTTTCAGTAACTATTGGTATCCTTGAATCGGATGGTATTGTGCAAAATGCTCAAGCCATTACAAAGCGGGATGAGCTGCCGCGTAACAGTATATATCCATTGACTCTTCAGTTGAACGACTATGATTTGGATCTGGATGCTCAATGTTGGGTTAGTCCAATTGGTAGTTTCCCTGTAGAGGTGAAAGTGGCATTTACTCCAGATACTTATGAAGTGGAAGTGCCGGAAGGTTGTCAGTTCTCGTTTGTTGTGAATGGAGTAAAAGGTGGTACGAATATAGAGGATTTAACTACAACATGGAATATTCTTTCTCCTGTCACGGGTATTGCTTTTGACGGAGAAACTTCCGGCGTGACACAAATCAAAGGGCATGTAACGGCTTCAGCTGGAAAAAGTTTTGATTTGGGACTTTTGGTCGCTTGGAGAGATGGAGCCGCTTCTTACAGTCGTTCTTATACGGTTACATTGAAAACAGCAGATATAACAGAATTTCCGCTTTATGGTAAATCTGGCATTACGGGTTTTGCGGTGGATTATCTCCAGCCTGAAATGCTCAATATTTTTATAAAATAGACAAGGAGGAAATGAATTATGAAATGTATTGATAGTTTGAAAAAAAATCTTTTGCTTTTAGTTATGCTGGTTGCTGTTCACAGTGCCTGGGCACAGAAAGTGATTGGAAATAAGTATAAAGAAAATTATAGCTCATATACGATTACGCATAAGGCGGCAAAATGGTATGATTTACGAACGAACATATCCACTGCAGCAAAAAACATGGACACATTTGACGATGATAAACCAATGTTTATGATGCAGGATGGGAAAACCCAAATTCAAGCAGCTCATACCTATATGGATACGATTTACGCACATAAAGGTAGTTCGGTACTGTTGGAAATTCCTGATAAACTTAACGATAACCTTCGTGTCGAATCATATCAGCGCTGGTATAGTTTCCGTACGGATGGTACATTTCGAACATTAAATACGGATGATAATGCTGTTTGGGATTTGCTTACTCCCAAAGATTCTAATACTTATTATCGGTTTTCCAATGGGTATGTTGGTAAACCAGCTGGTAGTAATTTTTATAAAGCGGTTTTTTATATTCCTACAGATGAGGAGTTTAAAGCTTGGTTTGGGGAAGATGCGGCCAATAAATATGACAATAATTATTATTTGGTCGCTTGTGATGTGTCGGCGTATACGGACTATACAAAAAATTTTAGTAGCAGTTCTTCCTCTTCTTCTTTTCCTAATAAAAATGGACAGCCAACTTATGAGCCGACGCTTGTTCATCGGGCGCTTTTTTATATAGTGGCAGTCGATGGTCGTGATAATGACGACGGAGCTACTTCTACATGGAAGAATGGTATGGGGCGTTTAAAAGATGCAGCATATCAGGGCGGAACGCTTGAAGATGGAAAAAAATATTTGGAAGAGTATGATATTTCGTTTCCATACACCCGAGTGTCAAATCATACTTTGGAACTTGTTGCTTTATCAAAAGATGCACGGTCGTATGCAATCCCTGATGCGCCATTGTCCGCAGATCATAATAAATTGGATGTTCATTTGGTGGATAACGGCTCAGGGATTACTCTTGCCACAACGTCATTAAACGATATGAAGCGTGTTATTCAGTTTAATTATCCAAATACAAATCCGACTGATAAAACACAGTATGTAGATGCCGATGAGAGTAGAGCTACTATTTATGTTACAAAAACTGTGAATAAAACCACTTATAATATTGCACGATTCAATTTAGTTTTTCGAAAAGGCAGCAGATTGTTGACACAAAGCCAGCTGGACCAGATCGAAAACGGGACGATAGCCGATGAATCATTGCACTATTTTCAATTTCGAACAGACCGCTATCTTGAGAACAACTTCCAGTTGCTGACTGCTCTTGATTTTGATTACGACCCATCCGTTTCAGAACTTTATGGACGGTCGGAATTCTATCCTTTTCCTTTGGCATGGGAATCTAACTCATATTCGTTTTTCGATGGTTCGGAGGGCGATGATTTTCAAAATAAGAACAAATATCCGGAGTGGGGATTTTATTCCATTATGAATGCTTTTATGGAGGGTGGTATTTGGTCCAATGGTACAGGTAATAAACATGGCACCTTGCTACCGGGCAGCAGTTATCATCTTTATGTAGATGCTTCCGATCGTCCGGGAGTTGTTGCTCGTTTGCCATTTCGGAGAAAATTATGTCAGGGTTCTGAGTTGTTTGTTACTGCCTGGTTGAAAAGTGCAGGTTGGAATGCTTCAATGGATGATGCTTGTATGTTGTTTTCCATCATGGGTGTGCGGACTGATCCTGTTTTAGGAACCGTGTATGAACCGATATGCCGACATTCGTCAAGCCAGGTCCGGCGAACAGATTATCTTAGCAATATGCCGGGAACTGGAAATAATACAAATGAGTGGATGCAGATGTACTTTTCTTTTATAATTGATGCTGATAAGGATTATGATTCTTTTGTCCTTCAGGTTGATAGTTATAATGCATCGACTGATGGTGGAGATATGTATATTGATGATATACGTGTATATATGGCAACTCCAAGTGCACGTTTGACTCAGATGGAAGCAACCTGTATTAGTGAGCGTACTTTGATGAATATTAAACTGGACTGGTATCGTTTGCTTTCTCGTATTGGCGAAGTTGAAGGGCAGAATGAGGTGGCTGCCATTGACTTTTGTTTTATTGATAAAGTGAAATATGAAACATATTTGTCCAAACATACCGGTGATTATGAAGGTGCAATAGAAGCATCGGTTGTTGAAATAGGAGACTATACGCCAGAAGAGGGCGGATACAATCAAAAGTATAATACGTTGTATTTCAACCTGGATTTTGAAAATAATACCGATTACGATACAGGAAATTCTCCGCATCTGGCCATTAATAACGAGGGTACAGGTAGCTATGCTGGTAAGTATTTCTTTTATCGAGCTAACGATAATGGCAACAAAGCTTTAAGTGTGGATTTCTATTCGGAATTAATACCTCATCGTACATATATGATGCTGATACAAATAAATGATGGAGACCCGGCAAAAGCTGCTGATTTTGCGGAAAGTATTGATGACGATTGTAGCATTAATACGATGTTTAATGTAACGGCACAAACAATGTTGAGAGTAAATGGAGAGGCGATTGATCCTTTAACGGAGTTTTGTGCTGGACAGATTTTTAATTTCTCTGTCCAACTTCGTATCCCAGTACAGGAAGAAGACGGAACGGAATCGTATATTGTTGTTGATAAGGGCGTTTATTTTGATTGGTTTTTTGGCTCAGAAGAGGAATATTTAGCGGAAAATCCAAATTTTGGAGGGGTGACGTTGCATGATGCTCTGGTAACTTTCCGTGATTTTTACCCAGAAAATGAGGATTTGACAAATGTGTCGTACAGTGATCCTGTTGAAGGTTTTGTTGTGTTTACGAAGGACATGTATGATATTATTGATTATTATATTAATAAAAAAACACAGGAGGATGGATTGCATTCTGTTTTAGTATTGCATGAAGCTGCTCTTGATATTACGCTTTTGATGTCAGGTTTGAAACTTGTTATTCAGCCGATACCTTTGTTGCAGTCTCCGGATGGAAGTATTTCGGAAGACCTATGGGCAAGGATTTGTTGGGAGTATGTTCCAGTGGAATTAAATGTGTCTGGTGAAGCTCCGTTGTTACGCGCAGGTTTCAATGAATTGAACTATCCCTCAACGGATTTTAATCCAGGACTTCGTATAGGGTTGAAACAAATATTGGAAACTAGTGAGGAAAAGCCGATAAAAATGAATCTACGAGGGGCAAAGTTAGTCTCTGAAAAGGCAGACCATATTGGCATGGTGACATCGGTTTCTCCTAATATATATAATAAAATTTATCTTGTTGCTACAGATGATCCGGCATATAATAACGAAACATATTTTCCGATAGACTTTAGTGAGTATTCGTTACCGATAGGGGTGGTTAAATCGTTGTTTGCAGAAGAGTATAAGGGCGGATCTTTATTTCAAGATTTTATGGAATTTTATTTTGATACGCAAACAATTTTAGAAAATGGTTTTCAGTTTAACCCAAAAGAAGGATATTCGTATACATTTGCTGTCCATTTTGAGGAATATGGTGAAGAATCCAGCAATGCTTGTTTTGGATTGTTTACGATTGATATGAAAATAGTTCCCGAGAATTTGGTGTGGGAAGGAACAGGTAAAGTTAGCAATTGGAATAATGATGCCAATTGGAAACGGGCGGATGCTGCTGATTTAAGAAATACAGATGGAACATATGTGACGAATGAAGCCAATACGACAAGTAACGGATTTGTACCGATGTTGTTTTCAAATGTAATCATGCCGCGTGATAGCAAAGCTGAATTGTATATTGCTGGTTTTGGTGATGGTGGAAATGGATGGGTAAATACAAGTCGTCCGGATTATATGCAGTTGCCGACAGAGTATATTCAGTATGATCTGATGGCATACGACCGGGATAATTGTTTGACAACAGAACGTTATCGTGTGAATATTTGTCGAGATATACATTTTGAACCTGGCGCGCAGATGTTGCATGGTGAGCAACTGATATATAATAAGGCGTGGACGGATGTGGAAATTCCTTCAGGCAAATGGACAGCGGTGTCAACCCCGTTGCAAGGCGTTGTTGCTGGGGATTGGTATGTTCCTACGTTAACTGGACGGCAAGAAACTGAATATTTTAAAGATATAGTATTTTCAAATAGTGTTAACAATCGTTTGAATCCAGCTGTTTATCAACGAAGTTGGGGGAAAGGTGCGACGATTATTGAATCAACATTGCCAAATACTATCGTTTCGTTTGGCTCTACTGATTGGAGTTCTGTGTACAATGACGCAAGTGTTCCTTATCATGTCGGATGTGGCTATTCAGTGAAAGCAGTAACGGCGTTAAATCCATTGATGTTCCGCTTCCCGAAAGCAGATGTTGAGTATGCTGTAAGTGATGGTAGCGGGGATGTCGACCGATCTGTTGCTGGAAGACTTCTGATAAGTGACATGGTTGATCGAAGTGACCCATATACTTATATCCATACCGATGAAATTAGTGTAGCGTTAACACCGTCTGCTGATGGTAGGTATTTGATGGTTGGTAATCCGTTTGTTGCTCCTTTGGATGTGCAGGCATTTATGGCGGCAAATAGTGATGTCCTCTCTCAGAAGTATTGGTTGGATTCTGACACAGAAGCGGAACCTGCTGCTGTTTATGATCCGGAAACTGCTACATGGTCATCGGGTCAATATTTGGCACAACCATACTCGGTCTTCTATGTTAAAGTAGCTGATGCCGTTAACAATGATGTGCCTGTCGTTGTTAAATTTACTTCCGATATGCAGAAATTAGAAACAGCGACTGATGAAAATAGAACTGAGACGTCATTTAAAATCACTGCAAAAAGTGAGTTGGGGATTAGTCAGGCCATATTACGTCACTCTTCTTCTGCTTACAATATGTATGGAGAGGAAGATGTGGAAATAATACAAGATTTTGACGGAAGTGGTTGCAGACGACCTCGGGTGTATACAGTGGCTGGAAATAAGGCAGTTTGTATTAATCAAGTGCGTGACGTAAATTGGATTCCTTTGGGTGTATATTCGGCAGATAATGATATAGTGCGCTTGGAGTTTGATGGGGTCGGCTCTATAGAAAATGCCGTGTTATACGATGCTAAAACGCAGACTTCTACAACGTTGTATGATGGATTTGCTTTAGATGTGATAGGGTCAACATACGGTCGCTATTTCATTTTGGGAAATAGTGAAGGAAATTCGGGATTAGATATTGCTGCAAAAGACAATGTCGTCGTAGGTTCAGTTTTTCCCAGTCAGGTGGTTGTATCTTCTGATGCAGAACTTGAAGAAATTCGCATTTGGACTATTGATGGGATAATGATTGAACATCTGAAAGTTTGTGGTCATGTTTATACAATTAATGATATAAAAAGTGGAATTATCATAGTTGAGGTGAAAACGGCCGCAGGAGTAACGGTAAGAAAAATTGTTGTAAAATAAGAGAAAATAAGGTTGACCTAGAAAATATTTTGGGTCGGCCTTGTTTCTTTTGTCAATTTTGGATGATATTGAGAACCGATTAATGACAACATAATATAGTTATGTCGTTTTATATTTTTTTATGATGTAAATGACGCCATTTAAAGTCCATTTAAGAAAGTGGAAGAATCCGATTTCTTTCCGATTTTTTGCCGCTTGCCATATTAAGCGTGGAATGCACATTAGTTTGAAGCGTTTGTAAAAATAGGCGCCTTTTGACATGAGGAATCCCGGGCTTTGTGTTGATTTTTCTCCTGTGGCTAATTCATCATGACGGCAGATGCAGATTGGAAAAAAACGACAAGTCAAATTCTTATTTATCGCATCGATAATAAATACTTCATCCTCTCCAGATAGTAAGACAGGAGCACCTAACCCGAATAGTTCGTTGAACTTGATTTTATTTTGTACGGAAGTTCTTCGGAATGCTATTTCAATGCTGGAAATATAATAGTTTTTTATTGAACTGGGGAGTTTTGTCGGTTTTTTAGGATATGTTTTCTCTATACTTTTTGAATCGAATTGAAATGTTGCAATGTCAAGTTCGGGATGTTCGGTAAAAACAGATAGAATTTTGTTGAAACTCTCTGGATAGAAATGAATGTCAGCATCACTGATGAGGCAAATGTCGCCACTTGCGTGTCGGAGTGCATTGTTACGGTTTTTACTAAGTCCTTTACCCGCAATGGAAATAATTCTGATGTCATCTCTGTTAGTAGGCTCTGGATTTTGTCGCAAATAGTTGCTGTCAGTATACTGCCATGAAATTAAATATTTAACATTCTCTTGCTTGGCAGGAAGTTTAATGTTAAATATGTCATTGTTGAATGCACAGATTAGAATTTCTAAGACCATAATTTATAGTTTTTTCCAAATTTCGAGATATTGTTGTGCTATTTTGAAATTATTGTTATGTTTTTCAACGAAAGCTCTGCTTTGCTGTGAAAGTTTAGGCAATAGATGTTTGTTTTGAACTATCCATTCCAATTTATTATAGATGTCATTTTCGTCGGGTAGGACATTTATAATGGGGTGATTCTCTTTTTCTCCAATGAAGTCATAATATTCAGGTTCAGCTCCTGAAACTGCGATGAGGCCGTGTGCCATCGCTAGTAAAGCATTCGTAGCAGGGGTATATGAGTAAATTTGGTCGAGGATGACATGAGAGGATGCCATTTCTTTCAAATATTCCTTGTATGGAATATTTGAAACTATTTTTAATTCTGCTTTGTCGGGATATTTGTTGCAAATTTGTTTTGCTGCATAGAGTAGCTTGTCTGTTCCTTTTTCTTCCATTCTGTTTTTTTGAAGACCAATGAAAAATTTCACTTTCTTAGGTTCTTCAATAATAATGTTGGGTTGTATTGATTGTGTGTCAATAGGAATGTCTGCAAAAAAAGTTTTATGTGGATATAAGGGAGCATAGGAGACAAAATATTCTGGAAGACAGGCTATAATTCCGTCAATATTTTTAACTAGAGAAGAAGTATGACTTTTCATTTGTGGTGAGAGCCATTGTTTGGTCTCTTTTTTGTTGTGTTTAGCATAATCTGTAAGATTATTGTTAACAAAGTATTCATTGTAGCGAAGTGCCTGTCCTTCGTAACATGTTTTTACATAAAAATAGTCTGTGCCTAATGCTGAAAGCACTAATTTTTTATTGTACTTTCGAAGATATTTATATATCTGCATAACTTTAGGCGGTCTGAGCGTTAGGAATATTGGATTGACCAATTCAACGATGTCAAAACCACGCATTTTGGGTAGGGCTAAAGCTAATCGAAGCAGATAGAAAAATGTGGGGATAGGTTTGTTGTTTTTTCTATAAAGATTGATGTCTCGATCTGTGTTCATCCAGTTGCTGCCATTAGAGGCAACCACCACTTGATGTCCCATTTTTCGTAGAGCGGAAGCAAGGCAATTATGAAGATTGCTGGCATCGCCGACAAAAAGAATTTTCATAGAGTGTGGAATATTTTGTTGTAAAAATACAATGATTTTTTTAGTTGCGCAATAACAAAAGCCATTGGTCGTTTTTTTAATATGGAAATATCAATAATCATTCCGGTCTATAATCGTGCACGGTTGCTGGAGCGTACGTTGCGATCTGTTGTCAGGCAGTCGTATCGGCCGTTGCATGTCATTCTTATTGACAATGGTTCTACCGACAATTCCATGGAAATTCTTCGATTGTTTAAGCAGGAGCAAGAGACGGACGGGTTCCGTGTGACGGTGGGAAATGAAGCAGTTCCCGGTGCAACGTCAGCCCGCAACAGGGGCCTAGACTACGTTGATACGGAATGGGTGATGTTTTTTGATTCTGATGATGAGATGCGTCCCGAACTAGTGGAGCGTTATGCTGATGCTATCCGTCGTTTTCCTGAAACTGATATTTTTTACACGGATGTGGAAATTCGGTATCCCGATTCCGTTGTAATAAAGCGATCTCCTTCCTCGAATGGTCTTATTTATTCTTCCATATTTCATTCTTTCTTGTCGACACAACGCTATATTGTGAGGCGTGCGGTGTTGGAAAATGCTGACCGTTGGAATCCGTCTCTTACAGGTTGGGACGATTGGGAGTTGGGATTGCGCCTGCTGTTGGTGACCGACCGTTTGAAGAAAGTGAAGTCGCAGGTACCGTTGGTGCTGATTCATGCGCATGGCGATTCCATTACGGGCAATTCGTTCAGCGAAAAGGAAGGCGTGTGGGAACAGGCCGTGGATGCCGCTGAGCAGGCTGTGCGAGATTCCCGGAGAAAAGACACGAACCGTTTGCTCTGTTCGTTGGAATACAAGCGAGTGATGCTGGCAGGTTCATATACGCAGGAAGGCAATGAAGCCGGACGCAAATTGTATGAGCAGGTAATGGAGCGTGCCCGAGGCAACCGGCTTTTGTCAGCGATGTGCCGTATCGGGTACTGGCTGCTTTGCCGGCGGGTACGAGGTACGGCGCGGATTGCCGAACGGCTGTTTCGTTTCATCAAGAACTGATATAAAGCGAGGGGCTGTGTCAAAATTGGCGCAGCCCCTCGCTTTTATGGTTTTCCAACTAAAGTTGCTGGTGTTTGTGTTTTGCATAAATGCCGTCGATGATACCGTCGGAAAGTCCGATGACAGGTACCAGAATAAACGACGATTTCAGAATGTCGGCAATTGTCGTGAAAATTTCTCCGGCAGGGACAATAACGTCGGCACGGTCGGATTTCAGCTTGAACGTGCGCATGCGTTCTTCCACGCTCATCTGCTTCAGTTGTGAATAGAGCTTTTTAAGCGATTCAACGGTCATGCGCTGGTTTGCGCTTTCCTTGTCGTCAATCATCTTGTAGTATTTGTTGATGTTGCCGCCCGATCCGATGATGTTTGTTCCCGGATACTGCTCGGCTATTCTGGTGACGTCCGTTTTCAGCGCATTCCATTCGCTTTCCTTGACAGCCTGGTTAAGAATGCGGATAGTACCGATGTTGTAGGAGTGGGAGAATACGAGTTCTCCATTGGAAAGCATGTTGATTTCCGTGCTGCCACCGCCGACATCGACATACATGTAGTTGCCTTTGCGGTCCTCCATTTGTTCCACATGGTTGTTGTAGACCATCTGCGCTTCTTCCTGACCGCCGATGATTTCAATGTTGATGCCTGTCTTTTCGGCTATTCTTTTGGTGAGTTCCTTTCCGTTTTTGGCGTCACGGAGGGCCGATGTGGCGCAGGCTCGATAATCTTCTACGTCATAAATTTTCATCAGCTGGCGGAATGCTTTCATCAGTCGCAGCATCTTCTTGGCTTTCTTTTCCGAAATCATGCCGTCGTAGAAAACGTCGAAGCCCAGACGCATCGGGACGCGCAGCAACATTTCCTTAGTGAAAATCGGAGCGCCTTTTGTCTCGTCAATGTGCTTGATTAGAAGTCTTACCGCATTGGTACCTATGTCGATGGCGGCAAAACTGGCACAGATAGGTTTATTTTCCATTGTTCTTTGTCTTATAGTTCTTTTTGCATTCAAGGTAATAATTGTAAAGATATTCCTGCGAGCGGAATGGCGTGTTGTCGCCTTCGTTCGTCCAGGGTTCGTTGAGGCCTCGTCCGTCCACGATGCGTCCCTGGCAGTTGTCCTTCAGCCCGGCATCCACGATGCGGATAAGTTCCTGTTTGATGTCAGGGTCATAGACCGGCGTTGCCACTTCTATACGGTTGTCGAGGTTGCGTGGCATCCAGTCGGCCGAGCCCATAAACACTTTTTTGTCACCTCCGGCGGCAAACACCAGGATGCGCGAGTGTTCCAGATAGCGGTCGATGATACCGTTAATGCGGATATTGTCGCTGACACCGGGAATTCCTGTTATCAGCGAGCAGTTGCCGCGGACCAGCAGATCGATTTTTACGCCGAAGGACGACGCTTCGTAGAGTTTCTCTACAAGCACTGGATCCGTGATATGGTTTACTTTTGCCTTGATGTAGGCAGGTTTGCCCCGCTGCTTGTTTCGGATTTCAGCATTGATGAGGGCCAACAGGTTGTCCTTCATTGAATTGGGCGATACCATCAGTTCCTTGAACTTAGTAGAGCGGTAGGGGCGTTCAATGAAACTGAACACATTGTCAACGTCCTTCACGATTCGTGATGAAGCTGTCATGAGGATACAGTCGGTATAGGACCGGGCATTTCCCTCATGGAAATTTCCGGTGCTGATGCAGGCTATGTCGGCACCGGTATTCATGCCAATGTGTGCGACTTTGGAGTGAACTTTCAGGCCTTCAACGCCGAATATCACATTAATGCCGGCATCACGCATTTTTTTCGACCAGTGGATGTTGGATGTTTCGTCGAAGCGGGCAAGCAATTCAATGACTACGGTCACTTTTTTGCCGTTGCGGGCTGCTCCGATCAGCGCTTTTACGACTTTCGATTCCTTGGCCAGGCGGTAGAGCGTGATTTTTACGCTTTTCACGTTTTTGCTGACGGCCGCTTCCTGCAGTACGCGCAGGAACGACGAGAAGTCATGGTAAGGCACGTGGATAAAGCGGTCTTTCTGCCGGATGGCTTCCAGAATGCTGTCCTGCTCTGCCAGATCCGGTTTCAGTATAGGATGCCATTTCGGATATTTCAGATCACTGCGCCCAAAGTCGGGGAACTTCATCAGGTCCTTGTGATTATGATATTTTCCGCCGCTTACCACCGTGTCATATTTGTCCAATGCCAGTTTGTTGAGGACACGTTTTCGCAGGTCGTCGGGCATGGAAGCGTCATAGATGATGCGCAACGGTTCTCCGCGCTTGCGGCTTTTTACGCCTTTCGATATGCGTTGGAGCATGCCGCTGTCGATGTTGCTGTCGATTTCCATTTCTGCGTCACGGGTGAACTTGAAGGCATAGGCCTCGAAGCCGGTAAATCCCAGACCACGGAAAATCAGCGGCAGGCAGCAGCGGACAATGTCGTCGAGATACATCAGATATTTTTTCCCGTCTTTTTCAGGAAGCTGGATAAAGCGTCCGCAGGAAGCGACCGGAAGTTCCAGATAGGCGTAGTCGTAGGTTTTCCGGGTTGTCGTTTTCTCGAGTTTTACCGCCAGATAGATGCTTTCGTCGGAATCATAGTCCAGTTCGCGGATGGCCGAGAACCAGATAGGGATGGTTTGTCCGCTCAGCCGTTCTTCATAGAACGAGTGGATGACTTCCATCTGCTCTTCGGTTACTTCCGTCTGGTCAATCAGGCAGATATTTTCCTCGCGGAGGTCAGCCATGACCGAGTGTATTGCATTTTCGTATTCTTTTGTGTAGGAACTGTTGAGTTTTGCAATGGTTTTGATTACTTCCTGTGCATGCTTGCGTTCTTTGGCAGCCGCTTTGCCGGCACATTCGGCGATGCGGGTCTGCGAAGCGACACGGACACGGAAAAATTCATCCAGGTTATTGGAGTAGATGCCGAGAAAAGAAAGTCGTTCCAGAAGAGG
>ULSN01033850.1_pt1 | contig 18566 bp, 8 predicted proteins | sample 1956771 | NCBI WGS metagenome assembly ULSN01 (sample SAMEA4835709, study PRJEB28245) | human gut metagenome | biome: gut microbiome; material: fecal sample | place: Denmark | collected 2008
CGGTGTAAAGTCCGTGACCAGGCAGCCGTCTTTTACCGTTGCCGGGCCTTTTTCTTCTTCAGAGGCAAACAGCTCTCGGGCTTCTGCCACACCGGCACCCAGACGCAGGGCGTAGTGCTCCACCGGCACACCGGCGCCCTCGTTCAGGCGCACCACGATCTCGTCGCCGTCCTCCGCTAACTTCATTGCCCGCAGCACCACCTGGGGGTGAGAGGCATTTCCAAAACTGTACGCAGTACCCAGCACGCCCGGGTGCTTTGGCTCCACATACCCGGTCAGGGGCTGCAAAAAGGCACGAGCCTGATTTTGCGTATCGGCGCCCACCTGCCCTTTATGGGAGAACAGGGCATAGCTGTATCGGTTCAGTCCCAGGTCCATCATAGATTGCATGGAATCAATCCGGTAATTGCGTACCGGGCTGTGCAGCACGGTCATACGCAGGGTATTGTCCTTATACTTGTCCCAGCCGTACTTGCACTCGCTAAGCACAGACACGCCCCAGTCGCCGCTTTTATCCGTCAGATCCACCCAGTTTTGAGCAGGCACTTCAAACAGCTTTTCCGTCATATTGCCCCGGCGAATGGCGCCCAGCCCCAGGTCAAAGGTAGCCTCCGGGTTGGTGCAGGCAAATGCAAATTTGTTCTTTGCCATCGTGTGCAGACTGCGCCACTCGATCTCAGAATACACCTCTACCCGGCTGCCGCCGTCGGTGAGGGCAATGATATTCTTAAAGGTAGAGTCCCCATCCTTTTGCTCCACACAGAAGGACACCCGCGCCGGGCCTTTCTCCTGAATGGTCACCGTCACCGGGTTTGGCAGGCGATCCGGGTCCTTGTTGGCTTCTTTATAATTCATTTCCCAGGCAGGCCAGGGCTTAGAGCCGGTATACTTGAACAGCCCCAGGCTGATAGGCTCCGCCAACAGCTCCTGCTCGTCCATTTCTTTGTCCAGGATGGAGGTGATGTTGCCCTTTTTGTTCAGGCGCACAATGTATTTTTGGTTCTCCATCTGATTTTCGCCGCTGATGGACAGGCTGCCCCGCAGACGGCAGGGCACATCGGAGGGCCGCACATCATAGACCGCAAAGCCCAAGGCAGGCACCGTGGCAACAAATACCAGCTCCGCTGTGCCATTCTCGTAGCGGTTCACCTGACTTTTCACTTCCCTGCCCTTGGGGTCGTATACCCGCGCACAGGCCTTGGGCCAGTGGGGCAGCTCCAAAGTCACCGCATCCGTGCGGGCCACTTCCAGACTGTTAAATACCGTCACCGGCGTGCCGGCGCAAAAGTCCGTTTTCAGCAGACTGCCCACAGATCCGGCAGCTTGGGTCAACTCACCGGCAAAGCCGTTCATGGCCATACCGTAGTCGTTCCAGCTGCGGCGATAGGCGCGCTGCACGGAGGTGCCCGGCAGATCATCGTGAAACTGATGAGCGATGGTACGCTTCCAGTTCAGCTCCATAGCCTCTTTATTGTAATGGGCGGTGCCCAGATAATCCGCCACTACGCCGGAACGCTCCGCCATATCCGCCAGTTCCTGGCAGCGGCGGTTCCAACGCTTACCCACGGCCCGGGAAGTGTAGCCGCCAACGCCGTGATTTTGCATCACCAGTTCCGTCTCCCACCGGGGCAGCTTGGCTTTTTGCTCCGGGGTCAGCTGGGCGTTCAGGTCACGGAACAGATCGTCCGCACCGGACGCCAGCACCTGCACATCGCTGTCTTTGTTTTTGTTGATCTCCTGCTCCACAAAGGCCACGGAGGCTTCCTTGGGCGCACCGCCCCGATCGCCGATCCCGTGGAAAATCATAGTGCTGTTCAGATCGTATTTTTCGTTTTCTTCCAGCTTTTGCTGCACAAAGTCCCAGTCCCGCAGCTTCTTCAGCGTAAAGTAATAATCGTGGGGGTTCAGACTGGCCAGCACCTGCGCGCCGTCCGGCCCTTGCCACACGCCAATATCAAAAGGAATGCCGTAGGCGCCGCCCCAACCCAGCTTTTGGGTCGTAAAGCCCATCAGGTTGGCGTGGGCCATAATGCTGGGCAGCGCCCAACCGAAGCCAAAGCAGTCCGGCAGATAAATATCCACTGAGCGCTTGCCGAATTTTTTCTCAAAATAGCGATTGCCGTAAAGAATATTGCGAAAGAGTGCCTCCGGCGACGGCACATTCACATCGCCATTCTCAAAGGCGGAGCCGCAAACGCTCCACCGCCCCTGGGCAATATAGTCCCGCATTTTGGCGTACAGTTCCGGGTAATATTCCTCCATCAGCTCGTAACGATAGCTGCCCTCAAAATTGAAGTGATAGGTGGGATATTTTTGGAACAGTGCAAAGTTGTCCACCAAGGTATTGTAGATGTACCGGGACACGGTGGTCTCAAAGTCCCAGGACCAAATGGTATCCAAGTGGGCCGTAGCCACAGTATAGATTTTTTTTTGCATCGGAAGTCCCCCTTATGTGGTCATTGTATCATTATTTTCAGGGGATTGCAACACCGTACTGCCCCATAGGAATAGGAAAAATCACACACCCTTCTCTCGACTCAAAAAGAATACGCAGGATCTAAAACAAAATGCCATTTTCTCTGTTATCTATTTTAGGTGCAAATTAGCTGGGGTCCGTTTCCTTTTCTTTACAGCTGGGATAAAGAAGTTAATCCTATTGCCGAAAAATAGGACGCAAGTGAAAGACAGAGCAGGTGTGCCGAGAATACGCTTTCACGATTTACGGCACAACTTCGCCGCCTTATCACTTGAACAAGGAATGGACATTAAAACAGTATCGCACATGTTAGGTCATACGGACGCAGGTTTTACAATGAACACCTATATGCATGTGACGGATTCCATGCAAGAAAATGTTGCAAACACAATGGGTAATTTACTCGGCGGAAATGTAGCAAATTCATAAATGGTCAATAGATGGTCTTGGGCGAAAAATCGAATAAACGAACAAAATCTCACTCCGTAAAAAAGAGTGAGATTTTTTGTTGCGTATTAAATTTTGAAATTCTTTTCTGAAAAAGAAAAAACCTGCGAAAACGCAGTGTTTACGCAGGTTTTGGAGCTGATAGTCGGACTCGAACCGACGACCTGCGCATTACGAATGCGCTGCTCTACCAACTGAGCCATATCAGCATAACGTGCTGCGTTGCAGCACGGCTAAGATTATACTATATTTCGCGGAGAAAATCAAGAGAAAAATCGCAACTCCCGTGCAAAAACAAAACCGCACTGCCGGTCTTACAAAATCTCTAGCAATTTGGAAAAAACGAATTTCACAGCAGACTCGCGCACCCGGTTGCGACCCAAATTGCCAAATTGGCAAGTATAGGTCTGCACTTGATCCTGCACGCAAAAGCCGAAGCAAACCATGCCCACCGGCTTTTTGGCTGTGCCGCCACCGGGACCGGCAATACCGGTGATGCCGACGCCCACATTGCTCTCCGCCGTCCTGGCCACGCCCCGTGCCATTTGCGCCGCCACCTGCTCGCTGACTACGCCATAATTCAAGATCGTGTCCGCCTCCACGCCCAAAAAACGAATTTTCGCCGCATTGGCATAGGTTACAAAGCTGGCATTCAGCACCTTAGACGCATTGGCTACATTAACCAGCGTGCCGCAGCACAGCCCGCCGGTGCAAGACTCTGCAAATGAAACGGTGTACCCCAAGTGGATCAGCCGATCCACCACCTGTTCTTCCAACGCCATTTCATCACCTCTTGTTCAATCTGTAATTAGTATAGTCCTTTTGCAAAAAAAATGCAACCATTCGCAAAAAAGGCTTGCAATATAGCGCATTTTATGGTATAGTGTTTAAGCAATCGGGGTGTGGCGCAGTTGGTAGCGCACTAGACTGGGGGTCTAGGGGCCGCAAGTTCAAGTCTTGTCACTCCGACCAAAAGGACAGCTTTTCGGCTGTCCTTTTTTATTTTGCTTTTTATTTTCGGCTTAGTGAAGCCAAATTTTCACTTACACAAAAAGCAAGAGAAAACAGAAAGCTTTTGGCGTTACAGTACTTGTTGCAGTACTTTTTGATGCAAAATACAGAAAAAGCAGGTCATTCCCGTACCGATTATGTTGGTAGGCCGTCTCTGCCTTTTGCTCATCGGACAGAGTGATCGCCATACCCCGCAGTGTGTCCAAAACCTCCTGGGCGTACTCGTCACGCACTGTGTGTTCCGGGGTGCTATCCAGCAGCTTTGTAAAGAAGTCCTTGATCTTTTCCACAACGGACTTCTTTTCTTTTTGGGTCAGATCGGTATCTTCCGCCAGCCACTTGGCGAACTTCTCTCCGCCCTCCTGCGTGCTTGCCTCACCGCTAATAAAGTCAAAGATCATCTCGCTGACGGATCTTCTTTGCCTTAAAACCATTATACAGTCTTGCCGCCGCGGCTGTCAACGCTCGGTGCAAGCGGATCCCTCTTGTGTACCAAATAGCGGACAATAAATGATAGTGCCAACGAACGCCGCGCAATCGGTTGCCGTTGAAATGGGTTCAAAACCGAGTTTGCTAATAAAAGGACAAATCTGAACCCTACTTTCCTATAGCTATCAATGCAAAAAGAGCAAGTCCGAAGACTTGCTCTTTTATAGATTCTGTAATTCTGGGAATTACTCCTTGATAGCGGTAACAACGCCGGAACCAACGGTACGGCCGCCCTCACGGATAGCGAAGCGCAGACCCTCTTCAATAGCGATGGGGGTGATCAGCTTAACATCCATGTTTACGTTATCGCCAGGCATGCACATCTCGGTGCCCTCGGGCAGGGTGATCACGCCGGTAACGTCGGTGGTCCTGAAATAGAACTGGGGACGATAGTTGTTGAAGAAGGGAGTATGACGACCGCCCTCTTCCTTGGTCAGTACATACACCTGACCGGTGAACTCAGTGTGGGGATGAATGGAACCGGGCTTAGCCAGAACCTGACCACGCTCGATGTCGGATCTCTGAACACCACGCAGCAGGCAGCCGATGTTGTCGCCGGCCTCAGCATAGTCCAGAATCTTACGGAACATCTCAATACCGGTGCAAACGGTCTTGGAGCTCTCGTCCTTCAGACCAACGATCTCAACTTCCTCGCCGGTCTTCAGCTGGCCTCTCTCCACACGGCCGGTAGCAACGGTACCACGACCGGTGATGGTGAACACATCCTCTACGGGCATCAGGAAAGGCAGGTCAGCCTTACGGTCCGGAGTGGGGATATACTCGTCAACAGCGTCCATCAGCTCTTTGATGCACTCGCAAGCAGGATCGTCGTTGGAAGATGCTTCCAGAGCCTTCAGTGCGGAACCCTTGATGATGGGGCAATCCTCATCAAAGCCATACTCAGCCAGGGTCTCACGAACTTCCATCTCAACCAGCTCAAGCAGCTCAGGATCGTCCACTTGGTCGGTCTTGTTCAGGAAAACGATGATTGCGGGCACGCCTACCTGACGAGCCAGCAACAGATGCTCCTTGGTCTGCGCCATGGGGCCATCGGTAGCAGCGATAACCAGGATAGCGCCATCCATCTGCGCAGCACCGGTGATCATGTTCTTAATGTAGTCAGCATGGCCGGGGCAGTCCACGTGTGCATAGTGGCGCTTGTCGGTCTCATACTCAACGTGAGCGGTGTTGATTGTGATACCACGCTCTCTCTCTTCCGGAGCCTTATCGATATCTGCATAGTCCTCAAACTTTGCATAGCCCTTGTTTGCAAGGTACTTGGTGATAGCTGCGGTCAGAGTGGTCTTACCATGGTCAACATGGCCGATCGTACCAATGTTAACATGGGGTTTGGTTCTGTTAAAATGTTCTTTTGCCATTGGAATTTCCTCCTTAAGAATTTACAATAGTCAATTGTCATTGCTATTCTATCAAAATCGAATAAAAATAGCAAGCATTTTTTATTGATTTATCGAATTATCAGTCTTTTTTGGCGCGCTCGCTGATAATGCTCTCAGAAATGGACTTGGGAACAGGCTCATAGCCATCCGGCTCCATGGTGTACTGGCCACGGCCCTGGGTCTTGGAACGCAGGTCGTTTACATAGCCAAACATCTCAGACAGCGGTACGCGAGCATTAATCTGCTTTGCACCGTTGCGGTCCTCCATGCCCTGGATCTGGCCACGGCGGGAGTTCAGGTCGCCGATTACATCGCCCATGTATTCCTCAGGAACGATAACAACAACCTTCATCATAGGCTCCAGAATGATGGGACCGGCCTTCTTGGCAGCGTCCTTAAATGCCATAGAACCGGCGATCTTAAAGGCCATCTCAGAGGAGTCAACCTCGTGGTAAGAACCGTCGTACAGCTCTACGCGAACATCTACCACATTGTAGCCTGCCAGAATACCGCTCTTCATAGCGCCCTGGATACCGGCGTCTACCGCAGGGATATACTCCTTGGGGATGGAACCGCCGACGATCTGGTTCACGAATTCATAGCCCTTGCCGACACCGGTCTCCGGATCAATGTTGGGCATAATGCGAATCTTACAGTGACCGTACTGGCCGCTACCGCCGGACTGACGCTTATACTTGGTATCGGAAGCCGCTTCCTTGGTGATGGTCTCTTTGTAAGCCACCTGGGGAGCGCCAACATTGGCCTCTACCTTGAACTCACGCATCAGACGGTCAACGATGATCTCCAAGTGCAGCTCGCCCATGCCGGCGATGATGGTCTGACCTGTCTCTTCATCGGTGTAAGCCTTAAAGGTGGGGTCCTCTTCTGCCAACTTAGCAAGACCCAGGCCCATCTTTTCCTGACCGGCCTTGGTCTTAGGCTCAATGGCAACACGGATCACAGGATCCGGGAAGTTCATGGACTCCAGAATAATGGGATGATCCTCGTCACACAGCGTATCACCGGTGGTGGTGTTCTTCAAACCTACGGCAGCAGCGATGTCGCCGGCGTAGCAGGTGGGAATATCCTCACGGTGATTGGAGTGCATCTGCAGAATACGACCCATTCTCTCCTTATGACCCTTTACAGAGTTGTAGCAGGGAGAGCCTGCGTCAATGGTACCGGAATATACACGGAAGAAGCAGATCTTACCAACGAAGGGGTCAGTAGCGATCTTGAACGCCAGAGCAGCAAAAGGCTCTGTGTCGGAAGAGTGACGATACTCCTCCTCGTCCGTGTCCGGATTTACGCCCTTAATGGACTCAACATCCGTGGGGGCGGGCATATAATCTACGATTGCGTCCAGCAGGGGCTGTACACCCTTGTTACGGTAGGAAGTACCGCAGGTGATCGGCACCATCTTGTTGGCAATGGTAGATTTTCTGATGGTCTTTTTGATCTCGTCAACAGTCAGCTCTTCACCGGCGAAATACTTCTCCATCAGCGCGTCGTCCATTTCGGCGACATGCTCGATGAGCTGCTCGCGGTACTTCTGCGCCAATTCCATCATATCCTCAGGAATGGGCTCACGGCGAACATCGTTACCCAGATCGTCATAATAGATCTCGGCGTCCATATTCACCAGGTCCACAATCCCGCGGAAAGTGTCCTCCGCGCCGATGGGCAACTGAATGGGCAGTGCATTGCACTTGAAACGGTCATTGACCATATCCAGTACATTGTAGAAATCTGCGCCCATAATGTCCATCTTATTGACATAGATCATTCTCGGTACATGGTACTCGTCAGCCTGACGCCATACGGTCTCAGACTGGGGCTCAACGCCACCCTTGGCGCACAGAACGGTAACGGAACCGTCCAACACACGCAGGGAACGCTGCACCTCTACGGTGAAGTCCACATGCCCGGGGGTATCGATGATATTGATTCTGTGCTTCTTCCAGAAGCAAGTGGTAGCAGCGGAAGTAATGGTAATACCGCGCTCCTGCTCCTGCGCCATCCAGTCCATGGTTGCTGTACCATCGTGGGTCTCACCGATCTTATGGTTAATACCCGTGTAATACAGGATACGCTCGGTGGTGGTGGTTTTACCAGCATCAATATGCGCCATGATACCAATATTTCTTGTCATTTCAAGAGATACTTTTCTCGGCATAATATCCTCCTAACAAACTGAATGGCTTAATATCTGAAATGAGCAAACGCCTTGTTTGCCTCAGCCATCTTATGGGTATCGTCGCACTTTTTGGCAGCGCCGCCGGTCTTATTGGTAGCATCCATAATCTCGGCTGCCAGGCGCTCCTTCATGGTTCTCTCAGAACGCTGACGCGCATAGAGAGTGATCCAGCGCAGACCCAGGGTCTGGCGCCGTTCCGGACGAACCTCAAGCGGTACCTGGTAGGTCGCACCGCCTACACGGCGAGCCTTAACCTCCAGTACGGGCATAACATTCTCCATGGCAGCTTCAAAAGTTTCCAGGGGATCATTACCCGTCTTTTCTTTGATGATGTCGAAAGCGTCGTACACGATCTTCTGTGCGACACCTTTTTTACCATCGTACATAACGTTGTTGATCAGGCGTGTAACAAGCTTAGAGTTGTACAGCGGATCAGGCAGAACGTCACGCTTAGCGATCTGGCCTCTTCTTGGCATCTTCGCTTCCCTCCTTCATTATCATTGATGAGTTCATAGGTACTCGAGTTTTCCCGTGGAGCCAACAAAAAGGTCATACACTGTATAGCTATATAAAGTATATAAACTTTTGCCGGATTTCCAAACAAGAAGATCAAACTCAGCTGGGCTGAGCTTGGTGGATCCTTAACGGATCAGCGCTGCTCTTATTTCTTAGCAGCCTTCGGTCTCTTGGCGCCGTACTTAGAGCGGCCCTGCATTCTGCCGTTCACGCCCTGGGTATCAAGAGTACCGCGAATGATGTGGTAACGCACACCGGGAAGGTCCTTTACACGGCCGCCGCGGATCATAACTACAGAGTGCTCCTGCAGGTTGTGACCTACGCCGGGAATGTAAGCGGACACTTCAATGCCGTTAGACAGACGCACTCTGGCAATCTTACGCAGTGCAGAGTTCGGCTTTTTCGGAGTTGCAGTCTTGACTGCGGTGCAAACGCCGCGCTTCTGGGGAGAATTGTTATCGGTCATAACATTCTTCTTGGTGTTCAGCCCCTTCAGCAGAGCCGGTGTTTTGGACTTTTTCTCCAGCGTCTTACGACCTGTTCTTACAAGTTGGTTAAAGGTAGGCAATCGTTTATCTCCTTTCAAATTATTTTGTACGCTTTTGCGCACAAAACACAAATTTGGCAAAGCAAATTTGCATTTTCTGCTCAAAAACGCACCTACTGGGGCAGAACTTTACGGTTCTGCCCCGGTAAATGGTCAATTTTCGGCTAAATTCGATGGGATTTGGGCCGATTTAGCGCAAATCGCACACCGACAATTTAGCATTATATCACTCGGACATACTGTTTGTCAAGAGCTCTTGCAGCTGTTCCAGGTTCAAAATTTCCTCGCTGCCCTCAGCGGAGAAATAGCTGGGCACCACATCCACCTTATCAAACACCTGCATACCGGTACCGGCGGGCACCAGCTTACCGATGATTACATTTTCCTTCAGACCGATCAGCGGATCCACCTTGCCCTTGATGGCAGCATCGGTGAGCACGCGGGTGGTCTCCTGGAAGGAGGCGGCGGACAGGAAGGAGTCGGTGGCCAAGGACGCCTTGGTAATACCCATCAGGATCGGGATATAAGTGGCGTGCTTCAAAGTGGTCTCGCCCAAAGCGATCCGCTTGTCAATGGCCTCATTGGCCTCGTCTACCTGGGCCACATCCACCATAGTGCCGGACACCAGATCGGTATCGCCGGCATCGTCCACGGTGCACTTCTTAAGCATCTGACGAACGATAACCTCAATGTGCTTATCGTTAATATCAACACCCTGGGTACGGTAAGCGAACTGCACTTCCTTAATTAGGTAGTTATAAACAGCCTCTTCGCCCAAGATAGCCAAAACATCGTGGGGGTTCACGGCGCCGAGCGTCAGCTCCTCGCCCTTCTTCACATGGGCGCCCTCAACAATGTGCTCGCACAGACGGGCACCGTAAGGGATCAGATACTTCTTCTCTTCCCCGTCCTCGCCGGTCACAATGGCATGACGGCTCTTCTTGATCTCCTCAAAATGAACCACACCGTCGATCTCAGACAGAATGGCCAGCTGCTTGGGTTTTCTGGCCTCGAACAGCTCCTCTACACGGGGCAGACCCTGTGTAATATCGGCACCACCGGCAACACCGCCGGTATGGAAGGGACGCATGGTCAGCTGTGTACCCGGCTCACCGATGGACTGGGCGGCGATGATACCTACGGCCTCACCTACCTGAACCGGCTCGTTAAAGGCCAGGTTGGCACCGTAGCACTTGCAGCACACGCCGTGGTGGGACTTACAGGTGATCAGAGAACGGATCTTTACGGACTCGATACCGGCGTCCACAATACGCTTGGCGTCTTCCTCTGTCATCATACGATCCGGCTCCATCAGCACTTCGCCGGAGTTAGGATCGATCACCGGGTCTACAACGAAACGACCGGTGAGGCGCTCCTCCAACGGCTCCAGTACACGGTTGCCGTCCATGATCTTGCTTACGATAATACCATCGTGGCAGCCGCAATCCTGGTCGCGAATGATTACATCCTGGGATACATCTACCAGACGGCGGGTCAGGTAACCGGAGTCTGCGGTACGCAGTGCGGTATCGGCCAAACCTTTACGGGCACCACGGGAGGAAATGAAGTATTCCAGAATATTCAGACCCTCACGGTAGTTGGCACGAATGGGAACCTCAATGGTCTTACCGGCGGTATTGGCGATCAAACCACGCATACCGGCCAGCTGACGCAGCTGAGAGGTACTACCACGGGCACCGGAGTCTACCATCATGTGAATGGGGTTATGGGCGCCGTCAAAGTTACTGGTCAGCTCGTGGGATACCTTGTTGGTGCAGTCCTCCCAAGCCTTGATAACGGCGGACGAACGCTCCTCGTTGGTAATCAGGCCGTAGTTGTAGTTGGTGGTAATCTCGTCCACCCGCTTCTCGGCCTCGTCCAGGTACTCCTTCTTCTTCTCCGGGATCAGGGCGTCCACAACGGCTACGGTGGTGCCGGAAATGGTGGAATACTTATAGCCCTGCGCCTTCAAAGCGTCCAGCACCTTGGATGCCACGGCAACGCCGTGCACGCGAATGCACTTCTCGACGATTTGGCCCAGCTGCTTCTTCTTTACAACAAAGCTGATCTCCGGTACAAACTCATTCTCCGGATCGGAACGATCCACAAAACCCAGGTCCTGAGGCACCGGGGCGTTAAAGATCACACGACCGATGGTCGTCTTAACCAGGTGCTCGTGCACTTCCCCGTCCACTTCCTTGGAGAAGCGAATCAAGCACTCGGAGTGCAGGCCCAAAGAGCCTTCCTGGTAGGCCATCATGGCCTCGTCCTTATCTCTGTAAATATTATAGCGGGTATATTCGTTGCCCTGGGCGTCTTTCTCCACCGTGGGGCAGCCCGGTTCGCCGCCCTTAATCATGGTCAGGTAATAGGAACCGATCACCATATCCTGGGTAGGCACGGTCACCGGCTTACCGTCAGAGGGCTTCAGCAGGTTGTTGGCAGCCAGCATCAACATTCTGGCCTCTGCCTGCGCCTCTGCGGAAAGGGGCACGTGCACAGCCATCTGGTCGCCGTCGAAGTCTGCGTTAAATGCGGTACAAGCCAGCGGGTGCAGCTTAATTGCGCGACCCTCTACCAGCACCGGCTCAAAGGCCTGAATACCCAAACGGTGCAGGGTAGGTGCACGGTTAAGCATCACCGGGTGATCCTTAATGACCACTTCCAGAGAGTCCCAAACGGCCGGGTTGTTGGCACGCTCCACCATCTTACGGGCAGATTTAATGTTAGAGGCCACGCCGGTCTCTACCAGCCGCTTCATCACAAAGGGCTTAAACAGCTCGATAGCCATTTCCTTCGGCAGACCGCACTGGTGCATCTTCAATTCCGGGCCAACCACGATTACGGAACGGCCGGAGTAGTCGACACGCTTACCCAGCAGGTTCTGACGGAAGCGACCCTGCTTACCTTTCAGCATATCGGACAGGGACTTCAGCGGGCGGTTGTTGGGGCCGGTGACCGGACGGCCGCGGCGGCCGTTGTCGATCAGGGCGTCCACAGACTCCTGGAGCATACGCTTTTCGTTGCGCACGATGATATCCGGTGCGCCCAGCTCCAGCAGCTTCTTCAAACGGTTGTTTCGGTTAATAACGCGGCGATACAGGTCGTTCAGATCAGAGGTGGCAAAACGGCCGCCGTCCAGCTGAACCATGGGGCGAATATCCGGGGGGATTACCGGGATGGCATCCAGGATCATCCACTCCAGCTTATTGCCGCTCTGATAGAATGCATTGACCACATCCAGGCGCTTGAGCAGACGCACACGCTTTTGACCGGTAGCGGTCTCCAGCTCCTCGGTCAGCTCATCCCGAAGGGCTTTCACATCAATGTCTTGCAGCAGCTTTTTGATGGCCTCGGCACCCATGCCGGCCTCAAAGTCATCCTCATAGCGCTCGCGCATTTCTGCATATTCTTTTTCGTTCAGGATCTGCATTTTCTCCAGCGGGGTGTCGCCGGGATCCGTTACGATATACAGTGCAAAGTACAGCACCTTCTCCAAATAACGGGGGCTCAGATCCAGTACCAGCCCAAGGCGGCTGGGAATGCCCTTAAAATACCAAATGTGAGACACGGGAGCCGCAAGTTCAATGTGGCCCATACGCTCACGGCGCACCTTGGCCCGGGTGATCTCTACGCCGCAGCGCTCGCAGACCTTGCCCTTATAGCGTACTCTCTTATATTTGCCGCAGTGGCACTCCCAGTCCTTCATGGGGCCGAAAATGCGCTCGCAGAACAAACCGTCCCGCTCCGGCTTCAGCGTTCTGTAATTAATGGTCTCCGGCTTGGTGACCTCGCCGTAGGACCACTCCCGAATCTGCTCGGGAGACGCCAGACCGATTTTGATCGAGCTGAATTCGTTTTCTTTATTCTCCATCATGGAAGCACTCCTTTATATATAATGTAGTGTCGGAATGGCGTTTACGCGTCGGCCCCGTCGTCCGAATCGTCGTCCAGGGCGTTTGCAAACAAATCTGCAAACGAATCCGCTGCGTCTGCGCCTGCTTCCTCGCCGGCTTCTTCCGCATTCTCAATGCCAAAGCCCTCGCTGCCCTCGTCAAAGTCATTGACGGTGGTGAACGCCTTGTCATCAATAGGCTGAATGCCGGTGCCATCGTCCAGATCCTGCTTGAGCTCTACTTCCTCGCCGTTGGCGTCATACACACGAGTATCCAGACCCAGTGCCTGTAGCTCCTTAAACAGAACCTTGAAGGATTCCGGCGTGCCTGCCTTGGGGATATTCTCGCCCTTAACAATGGCCTCATAAGCCTTCACACGACCCACAACATCATCGGACTTCACCGTCATGATCTCTTGCAGGGTGTAAGCAGCGCCGTATGCCTCCAGTGCCCAAACCTCCATCTCACCGAAACGCTGGCCGCCGAACTGGGCTTTACCACCCAAAGGCTGCTGGGTGACCAGACTGTAAGGGCCGGTGGAACGGGCATGGATCTTATCATCTACCAGGTGATGGAGCTTCAGGTAATACATGTAGCCCACGGTCACCGGGTTATCAAACTTTTCGCCTGTACGGCCGTCGGTCAGGGTGGTCTTACCGTCCTCACGCAGGCCGGCCAATTTCAGGCACTCACGAATGTCATCCTCATGGGCACCGTCAAATACGGGGGTCATCATCTTCCAGCCCAGTGCCATAGCGGCATAGCCCAGATGCACCTCCAGCACCTGCCCGATGTTCATACGAGAAGGTACGCCCAAGGGGTTCAATACAATATCCAACGGGCGACCGTCCGGCAGGAACGGCATATCCTCCTGGGGCAGTACCCGGGACACAACGCCCTTGTTACCGTGACGACCGGCCATCTTATCACCGGCCTGGATCTTACGCTTCTGGGCGATATAAACGCGAACCACTTTATTCACGCCGGGACTCATTTCGTCGCTGTTGGCACGGGTGAACACCTTAACATCCACCACAATACCATACTCGCCATGGGGCACACGCATAGAGGTGTCACGCACCTCGCGGGCCTTCTCACCGAAGATGGCACGCAGCAGCCGCTCCTCTGCGGTCAGCTCTGTTTCGCCCTTGGGGGTCACTTTACCCACCAAAATATCGCCGCTGTGTACCTCGGCACCGATGCGGATAATACCGTCCTCGTCCAGATCCTTCAGCGCGTCCTCGCCCACATTGGGAATATCGCGGGTGATTTCCTCCGGACCCAGCTTGGTGTCTCTGGACTCCACCTCGTGCTCCTCAATGTGAATGGAAGTATAAACATCATCCCGTACGATCTTCTCGTTGATCAATACGGCGTCCTCGTAGTTGTAGCCTTCCCAGGTCATAAAGCCGATCAGGGCGTTCTTACCCAGAGAAACCTCACCATTGCAGGTGGCGGGACCGTCGGCGATCACCTGGCCGTCCTCTACCTGCTGGTGCAGGGAGACGATGGGCCGCTGGTTGATACAGGTGCCCTGGTTGGAGCCGCAGAACTTTACCAACTCGTAATGGTCGATCTCACCGGAAGCGGTCTTAATATCAATGGTACGTGCGTCTACGGCGCACACGGTGCCGCCACGCTTGGCAATGACCACCACGCCGGAGTCATAAGCTGCCTTATACTCCATACCGGTACCCACCACCGGGGCCTCGGTCTTCAGCAGCGGCACAGCCTGGCGCTGCATGTTGGCGCCCATCAGTGCGCGGTTGGCGTCGTCGTTCTCCAAAAACGGAATCATAGCCGTCGCTACGGATACAACCATCTTGGGGGATACATCCATGTAATCCACCCGTTCCGGGGGCAGAGTCAGGAACTCGTCCCGATGGCGGCAGGTAACGCGGCGGTTGGTGAAGTGACCTTCCTCGTCCAGGGGCTCATTGGCCTGGGCCACAACGAACTCGTCCTCCACATCGGCAGTCATGTAGACCACCTCATCGGTGACCACACCGGTCTCTTTGTCCACCTTACGGTACGGTGCCTCAATGAAGCCGTACTCATTCAGCCGGCTATAGCAAGCCAAATAAGAGATCAGGCCGATGTTAGGTCCTTCGGGAGTCTCAATGGGGCACATTCTGCCGTAATGGGTATAGTGCACATCTCGCACCTCAAACCCGGCGCGGTCACGGGACAGACCGCCGGGGCCCAGTGCGGACAGACGGCGCTTATGAGTCAGCTCCGCCAAGGGGTTGTTCTGGTCCATAAACTGGGACAACGGAGAGGAGCCAAAGAACTCACGAATGGCAGCCACCACCGGGCGAATGTTAATCAGTGCCTGGGGGGTAATGGCGTCCTCGTCGTCCTGTGCCTGCAAGGTCATACGCTCACGAATCACGCGCTCCATACGGGTAAAGCCGATACGGAACTGGTTTTGCAGCAACTCGCCTACCGCGCGGATACGACGATTGCCCAGGTGGTCAATGTCGTCTGTGGTGCCTACACCGCAAGCCAGGTTGCAGAGATAAGACACGGTAGCAAAAATATCGTCTGTGGTAATGTGCTTGGGCACCAAGTCGTCCTGCTTAATGCGGATCTCCTCTTTCAGTGCTTCTTCATCATCGCCGCACTTCTCCAGGATCTCTGCCAGCACAGCATAGCTGACCTTTTCGCGGATACCCAGAGGGGTGCAGTCAAAGTCCACATATTTCTTGATATCGACCATGCCGTTGGACACAACTTTCACCTTGTTGCCGTCCACATCGACAAATGCAAACATAACACCTGCATCCTCGATCTCCATGGCCTTGATCTTGTCGATCTTCTCACCGGCGTCTGCCAGAAACTCACCCTGGGGAGAGATCACCGGTTCTGCCAGGATCTGGCCGTTCAGGCGGTCAGCCATACCCAGCTTTTTGTTATACTTGTAGCGACCCACTCGGGACAGATCGTACCGGTGCGGGTCAAAGAACAGGCCGTCCAAGTGCGCCTGTGCCGTCTCCAAAGTGGGCGGCTCGCCGGGACGCAGGCGCTTGTACACCTCCAGGAGTGCCTCCTCCTGGTTCTTGGTGGTGTCCTTCTCAATGGTGGCCACCAGGCGCTCATCCTCACCGAAATAGTCAATGATCTCATGATCGAGACCCAGACCCAACGCACGCAGGAAAGTGGTGATAAAGATCTTGCGGTTTTTATCAATGCGAACATAGAACAGGTCGTTGGCGTCTGTCTCATACTCCAGCCATGCGCCCCGGTTGGGGATCACGGTGTTGGTGTACAATTCCTTACCGGTCTTGTCATGGTCCATGTGGTAATACACGCCGGGGGAACGCACCAACTGAGACACAATGCAGCGCTCTGCACCGTTGATTACAAAAGTGCCGGCATCCGTCATCAGCGGGAAGTCGCCCATGAAGATGATGTTCTCCTTCACCTCACCGGTCTCTTTGTTCTGCAAGCGGGCACGGACCTTCAGCGGTTTGGCGTAAGTCACATCCCTTGCCTTACACTGGGCAATGGTGTACTTGGGGTCCTCGTCCATGGTGTAGTCGATAAAGTCCAGCACCAGATTGCCTGTATAATCCGTGATGGAACCAATGTCGCGGAACACCTCTTCCAAACCTTCATCCAGGAACCACTGATACGATTTCTTCTGCACTTCAATGAGGTTGGGCATTTGCATCACTTCATTGATCTTTGCAAAACTCTTTCGTGTTGTGGTGCCGAGCTGCACGTCTTTCACGTTCAACATAAAAGGGGTCACTCCAATCTTTTTTTCTCAGAAAAAAGTCGAAATCCTGCGCCGATCCGCTGCCGCGGGCCTAAAGTTTTTCGCACGGCCCGGCAGGGGCGCGCATATACTCGTGCGCATAAATTTCCATTTTAATCGTGCATATAATATAGACGAACAAGCCCGGAAAGTCAACAATTATTTTTATATAAATTCCACAAAATGAAAAACTTTTTGATACACGCCACCGTGTGCTTCTTGTTTTTCGTCACTTTGCACAAGATTTTTTCAAAAAATTCTACAAATCGGAGCGCTAAAAATTGATTTCTTCTCTCCCCTTATGGTATAATAGACGGCAAGAAAATCAACTGGAGCGAACCATGAAACAAAACTGTAAGCGTATCTTTTCTCTGCTGCTGTGCGCCGCTTTGGTGTGCACCCTGTTTGCCGGTTGCGGCGGACGGAACAAGCAGCTGGATATTATCTACCCCATCACCGGCAATATCACCAGCTTTGACCCTCAGGTGGCTGCCACCCAGGATGAATACCTGATCGCAGAGAACTGCTATGAGGGGCTGGTGCGTGTGGAGGACGACGGCACGGTCAAACCGGCTGTGGCTGCGGACTGGACAGTGAGCACCGACCAAAAGACCTACACCTTCCATCTGCGCCAGGGACTGAAGTGGCACCTGACGGACGCAGTAACCGAGCGTATGGGCAAGAACTGGGATCCGGACATTACCGCCCATGATTTTGTTTTTGCGCTCCAGCGCGCCGTATCGCCCCAGACCGCCTGTCCCCTGTACCCTGCCCTGTCCGGCATTGCCGGTGCACAGCAGGTATATCGTGGGGAAAAGAGCGCCTCTGCGCTGCAAGTAAAGGCCCCGGACGATTACACCTTGGTGATCGCCCTACGCACCCCGGACGCCGGGTTCTTTTCTACCCTGTCCGGCGCAGCAGCCATGCCCTGCAATAAAGAATTCTTTACCGCCACCAAAGGCCGCTACGGCCTGGGCACGGAGTATTCTCTCTTTAACGGCCAATTTTATGTAAAAAATCAACTGGACACCTCTTATACCCTGAACAAAAATCAGGAATACAAGGGCGCCAACCCCACGAAGGTGGACAATATCACCCTGAATATCAAGGACGAAAACAGCAAGGTACCGGAGAAGTTGGAAAGCGGCTACTACGACGCCGCCTTTCTCACCGGTAGTGAGTACGGCGCCCTGAAAAAGAAGGACGACCTGACCGCTATCCCCTATGCCAACACCACCTGGGCGTTTTTGCTTAACACCAACCAAGGCAGCCTATCCAATGAAAAAATGCGCCGAGCCATCTGTCTGAGCCTGTCCCCGGCAGATACAAAAAACAGCAAGTATCTGCAGGCGTCCACCGGCATTACCCCGCCTAGTACCACAGTGGACGGCGGGAATGTGACCACCGCTAAAAGCAGCCTGGTGCCTGCCAGGGATGCTGCCCGCGCCCAAACCCTGTGGAAAGCCGGGTTGGAGGAGACCGGGCTGACCACCGTAGCGCTGACAGTCATTACCACCCCGGAGATGGACGCTTACGCCAAGGCGCTGGTACAGGGGGTGCAAAGCAGCTTGGGCACCGTGACCACCTACGGAAACGGCACCGGCATTGCCTTTTCCCTAAAGATTGAAACCATGACCAAAGCGGAGATGGAGAGCCAGATGGCCGCAGGCACCTACGACATTGCCTTGTACCCTATGGAGGCCGCCAGCCAAAGCCCGGTAACCTTTCTGTCCAACCTGCTCTCCACCAACTATATGAAGTTGCAAAGCGATAAAATCGAGCGGGCGCTGACAGTGGCCAAGAACGCCACGGCCGGCACGGCCACCG
>ULSN01021592.1_pt1 | contig 18476 bp, 26 predicted proteins | sample 1956771 | NCBI WGS metagenome assembly ULSN01 (sample SAMEA4835709, study PRJEB28245) | human gut metagenome | biome: gut microbiome; material: fecal sample | place: Denmark | collected 2008
GCCGCCAGGCGGAAGGCCTGGGCCTGCCGCAAGGGGATCTCTTCCGGGAAATCCCCGGACAGGACTTCCGCCAGTTCCGCGTCCGTGTAAGGGCGCGTCCCGTTCGGGTCCGTGTAGGCAAAGGTGGTATTGCCGTCGTTCCCGGTCTTGACGCGAACGGCGTCTTTCAGGATGCGGCGGATCTGGTTCTTGTTGGATTCCGTCACGCCTTTGGCGTTGCTTTCCAGCGTGGCGTTAAAACTGGCGGGAGCGGGACGGACGCGCGACACGTCCAGCCCGGCCGAGCGGGCTTCTTCGGCGCCCACGGGGGCGATGTTCATGCCGGACAGGTAGTCAAAGGGCGGGTAAGGCGTCCCGAACCGCGACAGACGGACCCAGATGTCGGAGGATGCCAGGGCATAGCCGACGGTCTCCCCCCGGATGAATCCGGAGGATACCGCCTCTGTGGCTTCTTCTTCCAGCCCCGCTCTGGCCCGGTTCCAGCGTTCGGCCCAATAGCGCGGGTTTTCCCGCCCCTGGGAGCGGTAAAATTTGAAGGCGGCCGTGTCGTCGTCCATCGTCCAGTTGTACCAGTTCCGGTAGCCGTGGGCCATGGCCGCGTTTATTTCCATCACGACCTGGATGCGGACCCAGGAGGACAAATCCTGAATGCCTCCCTGCCCCGTCGCCGGGGGGCGGTAGCCCTGTTGGCGCAGGGTTGCGCGGATGGCCTGCTGCGCTTCCTCGTAGCTCATGGCGCCGGCGGCGACCTGGGACGCCTTGTCCTCGAAATCGGACAGGATGACGCCGGGTTCCACCCCGGACACGAAGAAGGCGCGTTCGGCGTAGTCGTTGGCAATCATCTCCATTTGGGCGGCGGTCATCATCGGTAGGTGCTTCGCATGGGGTTGAACCAGGGGCGGCGCGTGTAGCGCGGCATCATGTAGGCTGGATCCGCGGGCGCGGAACCGTCCACGCTTTCCGGCAGCATGTCCCCTTTGGCGTAGAGCGCCAGCATCGCGTCCGCCGAATCAGCGGCCTTCTGGCGCGTCTCGGTCAGGTTGAGCTGGTAGCGCAGGTAGAGCTGCCGGATAATCAGCGGCCATGCCAGTGACCGCATGCTTTGCGGGATGTCGTACATGCCGCTGTTTTGTAGGGATTGCCGCAGGGCGAGGTTGTTGGCCAGCGCCCCGCGGATGGTCATGCAGACATCGTTGACCGCCTCCATCATGACGTCCCGATAGTCCAGGCTGCGCTGCTCCCCGGCGGTCACCAGGGCGTCGCGTTCGGCGGTGTTGAGGCCGAGCAGCCGATCGGCTTCGTCGGTGGAAATCGTGGACCAGGCAGGAAAGGCGGACATGATGGAGGCGGGGTTGGGGTTAATCGGCGGAGGCCGTCGCGTCGATGCGGACGATGGCGCTGGGGTTCGTCAGCTTGGTCAGCGAGTAGACGCGGTTGGTGACGAGCGTCAAGGCCGGCGTCGGCTTGTATTCGGTAATGACTTCTCGGCGAAGCTTGCCGGAAAGACCGAAGGTCTTGACGGCGGAGGCGTCGAACTGCGTCGGGGAGTCTTCCTTGTACAGGACATAGACTTCGTTTTCCATGATGGTTTTCGCGTCGCCGGAAGCGTCGCGGTACGGCATGGAGGCGATGTAAATATCCCGGATGGGCCGGATCAGAGCCATGCGAAGCAGGTCTTCATTGAACAGGCCGACGCTGTTGAAGGAAACCACCTGGCGCGCGAGCGTGTTGGAGCGAAGCAGCTGCCATGCGTTGATGCCGAAGACAATCGTGTTCGGCATGTGTCCGGTTGCGGCATTGATGGACAGGATCGCCTGGTCCAGATCCGCCAACGGGTTTTTCTGCTGGTTGGCCCAGTCACCCATCCCGGAAGCGGCCGGAAGCTGGCTCATCAGAAGCTTGGCGCGTTCGTATTCGTAGGACGTCACAAACTGCGATTCGATGAGTTTGTATTCCGCCAGGGTGATGGCCTGCGCCTTTTCCCGGTTGACGCCCAGCGAGGCGTCAGGGATGGGCAGCGTCAAGCCGTAGCCCTGAAGGGTGTCTGTTTCGTTTCTGCCGCGCAGGACGGTCTGGCGGGGAGGTTCGCCCGGCCCCACCTGGATGGGCTGGACGGTGAAGGCCGATTCCGTGTCCCAGACCTTGTACTGGAAATTCAGGTCATAGACCGGGACGATCGGAGCGATGCGGCTGATGATGGAGTTCTCTTCGGTGTTCCCGGACCCCGCGGAATAGGAGGTCAGGACATCGGTGAACTGAACGGCGGAGCAAAATGGAGTAGCCCTTGTTCTTGGTCTTTCTGTTGGTTGGGGTTAATAGTTAGGCTTCGGCGACCTGGTAGGACGGGACGAATCCGATTTCCACAAGGCCCTGTTCCCACTGGGCATGAATAACGCGGGCATAGACGGTGTCGCCGCTGGCGGCGGCCTTCCATGTCCCGTTGGCCGTGATGGTGACGGGCGTTCCGGCGTTGATGGTTCCGGGCGTGTCGGATAGAGCCGCCTTGATGAGGCCGGCATACATGCCGACGAGCGCGGCGACGCAGGTTCCCTTGTTGGGCTGTCCCTGCAGGACGACGCCTAGCAGCTGCTCCTGCGTGGGGATAGCGGACAACGGAGTTCCGACAAATTCAGGGATGTCGGGATTTGAGGTCAGCGCCACGACGGTTCCTTCCTGTCCGCACAGGTCAACGCCTTCCGGGGCGTTGAAATAGACGATGGCGCTTTTCTGGGTTACGTTAAGTGATGGCATTGGGTTTGATCAGGTTGAATAATTAACGTTGGGCGGAGACGATGAAGCCCTCTTCGGTCGCCTTCTGGAAGGCGTCATAGCGCTTCATGCCGTCCTTGATGAGTTCGTTCACACGGTTGTTGAATCCGTCAATGGATTCCTTCTTGCGGAACGGATCAGGGGGATTCAGAGTCACGCGGCGGTTCAGAGGCGTCCTTTTCGGCAGCTCCTTCTTTTCCTCCTGATCCGTTTTTTTGGGCGGAGTCTGGCGGTTGAGCGCGCGGACAAAGGCGTTCAGCGCGGCGGGGCTTTCCCGGAGAGAGTTTTTCAGCTCTTCCCGGCGTTCTTCCTTGAATTCCTCGCGTTCTTCCTCGTCGAGCGCGTTTTCGTACGTGCTGACGGCGTCGTCCACTTCGGCGTTCACGCGGTCTTTTTCACGCTTTTCCAAATCGAAAAGGTGATCAACACGTTCCAGGATTTCCTTGAGCATCTTATCGGTCCCATCGAATTTGATGTCCGCTTTGTCAAGGATGCTATCAAGCAAAATATCTCTTTGCCTGCTTAGTTCCTCGGACGGATGGTATCTATCGTCGTTTTCCATATTGGTGTTCTGGTTTGTTTCCCCCTCTTCGGGGCTTTTGGGTTCGCCCCCGGCCTCGTCGGAGGCGGGGGAAGTCTGTCTGTTGACCAGCGGCCGCTTTCCCTTGATGCGCGGCCGGTTGGTCAGGGCGAAGCCGGTCAGGCGCGAAGGACGGTAGACCCCGTCCGACAAGGTCATCCCTTCGCCATATTCGGTGGATGATTGCGTGTATTCCTTGTCCTGCAGCATCTTTAGGCCGCGCGGCGTCCATTCGACGAAGCCGTAGAGTTCCAGCGTGCCGGAAGGGTCGCGGTAGGTGTCCAGCCTCTTGAGCCATCCGAGTGCCCGAGTATCGCGGGAAAGGTCGTGGCTCAGGTGGTCGCCGTCGATGAGCATGCCCGGGCCGTCAAAGGTGCGGGCGTTGAAGTCGTCCACCATGTCCTGGATCGCCTGCTCGTCGATGCGCAGCACGGCGGGTCCTTCGCCGTAGTCGACGTCATGGTCTCCGCTCTTCTCGACATGAAACCAGCCGTTGGCGGGTCGGGACAGGTCATTGATTTGTTTCGTACTGATCATCAGTAAATCCTTTCATGAGGCCAGCGTAAATCATTTGCTGCAGCTGTTCGTAGGCATCGGGAGGAATGAGGGCTTTTTCCGGTTCCCTGTTTGTCGCCGCCGTCACCGGCACGGGTTCCTGCGTGTCCTCGATCGACATGCCGATCTTTTCTTCGATTTCGGTCTTCTCGGGGCGGACGCCTCCGTCGGCAAGGGCGGCTATTTCCTCGGCCTTCTGCAGCGGCGTCTGGACGGTGTCAAAGGTGATGTGGAGTCTGGCCAGCGGTTCGCCGTCTCCCAGGACAAGCGGGCTGATGGAGGCGTTAAAAGCTTCGGCGACTTTGGAACAGACGGCGGAGACGACCGAATTCCAGCTGTCCGTGTGCGCTCCCCCGGCCAGCGTGCCGGAGCCTGATTCATTCAGGACGGTCAGGGTGCCGGCCATTACAAACCGCGCCTGGTCCTTGTCGGACATGTTGATTCGGGAGAGGAAATAGTTTTCGTTGATGTTGGAGGCTTTCAACGGTTCCGCAGTGCAGCCGGGAGGAAGCACGATGGAGGCGCCGGATTTAAGCTGCTCGCAGGCCCGTTCCAGCGCGTCCATGACGGCGGCGCTCGCGTCCTTGGGCGCCGTGATGATGGCCGGGGCGCTTCCGTAGCGGTCCATATGATTGTCCCATGTAATTTTCGCGTGGTTGCGCTCAAAGGAGGCGCGGGTTGCCGGGAAAAGAATGGGGTTCCGGTGCTCCATCACGACGAGCGTTTCTTCTTCCACGCTTTCGCCGGTGTCGACGCCGATGTAACATTGAGGGTTAAACTGCCATTCGTTCAGCTCTCCGGGCCGAACCCAGTACCGCTGCGGGATGAATTCAAAGCGGCGGCCCCAGGCGTCCTCAATGTATTGGAGGTGGGCGTAACCGTAGAACATAGCGGAGGCCAACTGCCCAAAGGCCTGTTGAAGTCCGGTGACGGAGTGATAGAATTCTTCCAGCGCGTTCTGCTGACGCTGGGCTTCCGGGCTGTCGTCCGCGGCGTCAATCTTCCATCCCTGCATGGAGACGCTTTCAATGAGCCGGGAGTAGAGCATGCCCAGCAGCCCGTCCGAGTAGATGACCTCGTCCCAAATGAGCATTTGGCGGGCAAAGGCTCCACGCCGCGCTTCGTTCCGGGCGTCAATAAGCGTTTGAAGGTCGGCTCCCTGTAACGGATCCCAATATTCATACCATTGAGGCTGGTTAGGCTTCCGGCTCTGTTCCGTCAAGGCTCGCCGGGTGAGATCCGTTTCAAGCTCCTTGATTCTGGTCTCCTGTTGGGCGACCAGCTTCGGGGTGTTGAGGATATTTCTTAATGCGTTAAACCTGCAGCTAAAGAAAAGGTGGTTGCAGGGGAAGGAGTTGGACCTCCGATTCGGGGACAGGAACCCCGCGTGATACCGTTTCACCACCCTGCGATTGATTACATATCGTCATATATTGATATATTGATATGTTGTCAACCCTAATATCTCCCGTAAGCGCGTTTTGATGACACGGGCCGGGCGTACCAGGCTCCAAGCGTCCGCGCCAGTCCGCTGTTCCGGCGCGCGTGCCAGGCCATGACGAGGGCGTCGGCCCGGTCTGGGGAGCGAACGCCCCGTTTCGCCATATCTTCCTTGCTCTCAATGCGGACGCGGCCTATTGCGTCGGTTTGGAGCCGAGGCGCGACCAGCTGTTCAATCGTGTCCTCGTCAATGTCGAGGATGAGTTCTTTTTCTTCGATGGCGCGTGCCAGGGACCGCCATGCCTGGGCGCGCAGGTTGACAAAGGCTTGTGTGTCATCCGCCGGAAAGCCTCCCCGGTAGGAGTGCACCGGAAAGCCCTCGGCGCGGAAGTCGTCAATGATGGGGAGCCCCAGGCCGTCGCCGTCGGCAAAGATGCGGTCGGCGGGGATGCCGAGTTCGGCGGCCTTTCGGCGGAACCTTCCGCGCGCTCCTACGGTGTCCGGGTCGGACCAGTGGTCGGCGATGAAAAAACGGTTGCCCTGCCCGGCCGCGAAGACGTTTTCATCACCCCCCGCGGCAAAGTCGAAGCCGCCGCAGGTCTCCCCGGTGTCCAGGAAGGGAGGCGGGTTGTTGACCAGCTCCATGAGAGCGCGGCGGGAAATGACGGATTGTCCGTCAAGGTCGGTGAATTCACCGAGGATGGCCGAGCGATAGAAGGAGGACTGCTCCCCGTATTCTTTCTTCAGGCGTTCGGCCTTGCCCGGGTCGTTGATTTCAATGTGCGGGCAATCCTCGTATTTGACGCGGATTTTGTAGTAGAGCGATGAATTTTTGTGAAAGCAGTCGTAGAATGTGCCGGAATCGGCACCAGGCGACGAGGTGATGAACGCGTGAAAGAGCGTGCAGCGGGAAACGGCGGTGAAGATGGAGTCCGGAATGGTTTTGGCCTCGTCCAGAACGTAAAAGACAGGATCCACGTCGGGCGAGATTTTCGGATGCCATCCTTCCGCACGTCCCGCGTTGTCGGTGGAGAATCCCACGGCAAAGCCTCCCTCCGGCGTGCGGATCTCCGTCTTGTTGAAGGTCCAGCCGGAAAAGAAAGGATTGTCCATGTAGCGGCGAAGCGCGGGAAAGAGCTGCTTTTCCACCTGCATCCACGACGAGGACGTAACGGGGACCTGTCCCCGCGGAAAACAGGTGAGAAAGTACAGGATGGCAGGAGCAATGCAGTTGCTTGTCTTCCCGGATCCGTTAGGAGCGACCAGGGCCACGCTTTTCCCTCCCAGGGTCAGCTTTCCCAGGGATAACGCCTTGATGGCCTCCACCTGCCAGGGATAGGGGTCGAGGCGGAGGATATGGCGGAGGAAGAAGCTGACGGGGAGATGATTCCTGCTCGGTTAAGGGTGGAGTTTGCCGGCGATGGTTTCCAGCGCGGTTTTCTCGTCTTCCTGCAGCTGGGCGAGCTGCTCGGGGTCCAGCGTGATTTTCCGTTCCAGCGGCGCCCCGGGAACGCCGGCGACATCCTGGCGGACCCGGTCTCCGAATTTCTCCGGCGCGAAGCGGGCGGCGACTTTCAGCCGAGTTTCAATGGCGAGCTTCTTCGCGGCGACGGAGGCGGAGCCGCATTCCGGGTCCAGGGCGACTTTCGCGGCTTCGTCGGCCAGCTCCTGACACGCGTCGATCATGGCTTCCGACTGCGCTTCCCGCGCGCGTTGAATGAGTTTGGAAAACTCCGGCTTTGTTTCACGCCAGTTCCAGACCGTCCAGACCTCCGGCATGTGGTCATCGGAGCAGATGGATTTCATGGTTTCCCCGTTGGCAAGGCGGGTGGCTATTTCGGCGGCCAGTTCCTCGGTGTAGAGGCTCGGCCGCCCCGGTTTTCTTTTGGTGGCAGGTTTCTTTTTCCTGCGGACTATTATAGTAGATAAAGGATATCCAATTCAAGCGCGTTGTTTGTTCTTGATTCGTGGCGCATGTGTCCCAAACTGTGGGGCGCTATGAAACAATGTCCCATCTGCGGCAAGGATGTCCCTCCCCGCGCGGGCAAGCGCGACAGCGTGTACTGTTCCCGGGCCTGTCTCCAGGCTCACTATGCCGAGGCCTGGGAAACGCTCACATGCCCCGTGTGCGGGAACATATTCCGGGCCCAAAAACTGTGGCGCCGGCAATACTGCTCTGCGGATTGCGCCAATCACGCCCAGCGAGGGAGGAAAATCACGTCCGCAGCGTTTTTGGAGGCCTGCCGTCATCGTGGCGTTTGGGGACCTCGCAAGCATCCGAGGACCGGGAAATTTGAGACGAATTGCCACGCCAAAGTATGGCGCGTGGAGTCGCCGGAAGGAGAAGAGGTAACGGCGCGCAATCTCAAGCTGTACATGGTCACCCGTTTTGGCGAAACCGAAGGCAATAAGATTTATAAACTCTTGACCTGCGCCGCCTCCCGTTTCCGCAAATCGGGAAGAGGCACGGGGTCCGGATGGCGGATTCTGGAGGCTCCATCCGTCCCGGAATAAAAAAAGGAGCGGTTTTTTCGAAGCCGCCCCTTTTTAAGGGAAATGGGCGTTGCCGCCCGGGTGATCTTGCGATCGTTTTAATCCACAGCCCCGAAGGGCTGAACGTTCAGAAAGAACGTCTCTTCCTATCATTTTTTGATGGAGGACGGCAACGAAAAAAAATTCTCTTTTTTTCATTTTTTCTCTTGCATCACCAAACATTGTTTAGTATATTGACCTTGTTGACGGGAGGTAAGGGACCGAACGAAGACACAATCCAAAACCAAATCAGAAAGAACAAGACAATGAACGACAACAAAATCATCACCACGGAAGACGGCGAAGAAATCAACCTGGCTGCCCTCGAATGCGAATTCGGCAGCTACCATTTTGAAGGCAAGACCTATTATGCTGCTCGCCAGATGGAATTAACCAATCGTCTTTTTGACGGATGCTACAACGACGCGGAAGACGGGGACGAATACATCTCTGAATACTCTGCACCGGGATATGACGAAACCGGAACCCCCGTGGAAATCTTCATGGCTTTCCCACAGGTAAAAGGCGAAGAGGTGGACCCGGAAAATCTTAACTGGATCCAGGACGCCAACCGCGTCGAAGCCCGCTAAATAACCTTTAGGGCGGCTTTTGCCGCCCCTACACTACACCTACACCACTATGACGACGAAAGAATTTGTAGAGTGGATTAAAACTACCTACGAAACAAAAACCTTAAAAGCCGCCATGGCTAAGGCTGCCAACTTTCTCGGAGTTTCGGAGCATACGATCAAGGCGCGCATGAAAAAAAACACGATTAGTGACAATGTAGCTCTGGCTATGACTCGAATTTCGCAAAATCCGCCCCCTCCTGATTATGTATCATCCGAGCCGGCGGAATATGTGATTTGGGTCAACACCCCTAAAAAGTCGAGTCAATATGAGGAGTATAAAAAAATATCCAGCCAGCAAAGAAAGAATAGGCATGATTTGATCATGCACTTTTTTGATGAGGTGAGGACCGCGCATAATTGCAGGTCCTTGAAAGAAGCTGCACGGTTAAGCGCCTCTCTTTTGGGGGAAAATTTCAACACCGTCTATTACTGGGCAAAGGGCTTATCTACGCCGTCGCAAGAAATCGTTGATCGGGCTGGGGAAATTCTTATCTGCCTCCCCAAAAACCAGCCATCACGGAAAAGCATGCTTGAAAACTTTTTGAAATGGGTAGCACTCCACTACGAAAAGACTCTGCCAAGAGATATATACAATCAAGCGTCAGAACTGCTCGGAGTCTCTACCGCTACGGTTGCCAGATGGATCAGGGAAAACAGTATTCCGAAAAGTGCAACAGTGGAGCGGATGAAAAGTCTAATGGACAATAAGGATCCCCATGACGATCTGAAAAAAACTCTCGACACTTCTGCTCAATCATTCGTCGACTGGGTGCAATCCCGCTATCATCTCGCCAACAAAACATCCGCTGTCAAAAAGGCTGCGCAGATGTTGAGAGTGACGGAAATGGCGGTGTGGCAATGGTTGGGCGGGGCCAGAAAAACGAGTCCGTCGATGGAGCTGTTGATGGAGCTGATCACCCGTCACGGATTGCCGGACGAATAGACCTATACGAGATTCCAGGGTATACGAGATTCCAGGGGGATGTTCACCCCCCCAGTCCCAATTCTTTTCTCCAATTCTTCAATTCTACTGCGGCTTCTTCGGTGGTCACAACGGGCCCTTCCGGCTGCCGTGGTTCTTCGGGCTTCGGCTTCTTCCGAGCGGATGCCGGCTTCCAGCGTGTTTCCTTCGCCCATCTATCAGCATGCGTCAAAACATCCCCGAAACACTCCCAAAACTTCTTGCGGCTGTCCGGCCGCCAAAAAGCTTTCTTCTTGCAGTCCTCCGTCAGTCCTGACGCGTAATAATCCCTCAACATCTCCATATCCCGCGGCGTCACCCGGCCCTGTGCGGACTGGTACGCCTCAAGCGCGGCTGCCTGCTCAATGGCGGTTGGCATTGTCCGGGACCATGAAGGGTTGATTTCCAAACAGGCAGCCATGAACCTGGCGGCACCAGGAGAAGCCCCCAGATCCGCGTGATTGTCGGCGCAGCGCATCCCCCGGACGTCGTTCAGGCGTTCCCGGTTCGGGAAAGACTGGGCAGGCAGCACAGGAGCAGCGGGCGGCTCGCTACAAACCACCGTGGTATTTCCCTCTGCATTGTTTTCTTGTTTATCCGTATACGTCTCCGTCTTCGACTTCGTCTCCGTATAAGCGGTGGAATTCCGTGGTTCACGGTGAATCACCGTGGTTTCCCGTGAACTACCGCGAATTACTGTATTGCACGGTGAATCACCGTCACCCGGAGGAAGCGGGAACCTGGGCTTACTCTGTCTGCGCTGCCCGAAATTGATGATCTGCACATAATCCTTGCCCCCAACACAGTATACCCTTACAAGCCCGGCTCCCTCCGTCTCGTGGAGGCAGTCTTGAATGTCCTGGTTACTGACTTTGTCAAGGTGCAGGGGAAATAAGCGAGTCCTCAATATCATGGGGCGAGCATCAAACAATCCGTAATCATCCGCTACCAGTAGGAGCCGATGAAAAAAGCACTCGGTGCGCCACGACAAAGCCGCTACCTTTTCCGAGTCGAGAAACCCTTCTCGTATCATGCGTGATGTTGCCATAATCAAAAAAGCGTCAGTTGGGGGTTGTAGTTCATCCACAGGCATTCAATCTTCTTGCCGCCTTGCGTGTCGTGAGAAACCTTGCACTCCTTCCGCCAGCCGGAAAGATGCCTGGAATAAAGGTCGTTATAGACCTCCATCCAGGCGGGCTGTTTATTCAGCAACACCGCACCGGAACCACCAAAGGGTTCAACGTAGATTTTATGAGGCGGGAAAAAGCTGATAATCCAAGGGGCAATGCGGTTTTTGCCTCCAAGATACCGGGCCAGAGCCCGTTTACGTGGTGCTTTCATGCCTCCATCCTCCTTTCCACAATCTGAATTCTCCTTCCGATATACCACATGACGGGCACGGCCATGCTGTTTCCTACGGCTTTATAGCGGTGACTGTCCGGACAATCCGCGGCGGGCTTGCCCTTCCACGGAATCAATGTCCAGTCATCCGGGAACCCCTGCAAACGCTCGCACTCCCGCGGCGTCAGGCGGCGCACGACATAACCGCGTTGAATAAGCGTCACGCTGGCATGAGTCGCGTTGCCGCAACTCTGGGTCAGTGTTGCCGCTATCGGAGCGTACCGAAAAGCGCTATACCTTGTGTTGATAACGCCTTGGTCATAGCACACCCCCGGAGTCTTACCGCCGGCCGTCAGGGTGTACATGGGGTCTCCCACGTCTCCCCAGCCTTTCCCGGTCACGTCGTTATCGCTCTGCCGTATGGCGTTGCGTATGTCCACAGGCAGGCACACGCATTGATTGACGGCTCCGCCGCCATGACCGCTCCGCAATGTCGGAGCCACGTCAATAGAGGCGTCCCGTCCCGCGTCGTTCTGGGTAAAAACCACAATCGGCGTATTGCCGCCCCCCGTGCCGTACTTGGCCGACACGGTGGAGCAGACATCTCCCATTTCACGGACGCGGGAATCCTGGGCGTGATTTTCGTAAACAAAAAATCCATCGCGGAAACAATACTGGCCGCCCGTCCATTTGTCGCCATAGCTGGCGTCAAGGGTGGGCGCCACATCAGGCACCAGGTACGCCCCCCGCTGCCTGAAAATCTCCTGGTCGCTCATGCCGACTCCTGACTTGTGGGCGAACAAGGTGGGGTGGACTCTTCCTCCGTCCCAATGCGAGCCCTCAAAGCGGCTTCCAGCATTTCCGGCAGCTTCTTTCCACGCCTTTCGGCACGCCTCAAGATTCCCCGGCACGCGTTCGCCGACAGGTAAAAGCGCGTCGGCACTGGCCCAGTTTCCAGCGCCTGACACAGCCAGGACAAACACACGTTTTCTTCGCTGGGGTACTCGGTGCCATTGGGCGTCAAGCACCCTCCACGCCACGGTTCTTTTGGGTCCGGCCACCACACCGCTATTGGGGTGCTTCCGTCCTCCCCCTGGAGGGATGACGGGGGCGTCAGCTCCGCAAAGAGCGCCCAGGAAGCATCCAAACGCATTATCCGGCGTAGATAGGACTCCGGGGACGTTTTCCCACAGCACCCACTTGGGCTTGAAATGGTCCGCCATGCGGCAGAAGGTGAGACACAGGTTTCCCCGGTCGTCGGCGAGGCTGCCTCGCTTTCCGGCGACGCTGAACGCCTGGCAGGGGGTTCCTCCGACCAAAAGGTTAATTGCTGGTATATTCCATTGTTCATATCTGGTCATATCGCCGAGGTTGGGAACGCCCGGGAACCGCTCGGCGAGTACGGCGGACGGAAAGGGTTCGATTTCGGAAAAAGCTACGGGTTCCCATCCTAGGGATTCCCACGCCACGGAGGCGGCTTCGATGCCGGAGCAGACGGAGAGGTATTTCATGATTCCCCTTCCTTTCTCGGTTCCCAGCGGTCCATGATTTCTGCGATATTGGCATGAGAGCATTCGCAACATGGAACATCCCATTCAGAATAGTCTGAATATTTACAATTCCCACAGTACCTCTCTTTAACCTGCCACGCCCTGCACGCGGCCCTCTTCTGCCAAGCGTCACGGATGGCTTCTTCAACGCCGTACATCATCCGTGGCTCTCCGTGATAATCGTTGCATTCCCCGGAGCCTTCCGTGAAACGCATGAGGCTTTTCCGCTCTTTCAGGATGCCGCGGGCTTCTCCATAGGCCAGGATCGCTTTCTGTTCAGGCGTCATTTTCATTTTCTTCCTTTCTTTGTAAAAGAACGACATTAACCGCTTGAAGAAGCAGTTGTAGCAACCAGCAACCCAATCGGTTGTTATCCCATGGACATCATATCCTCGTATGGCTTTCAAAGGTGTGCCGCAAAGAGGGCATTTAGGCGTTTTCATTTTCGTAGTCTTTAATCAGTTCATCCACATCATCCTTTAATGACTCGCTATCATCCTTTAATCCGTCCAGATCCCATTTCAGGCTGTCCAGCTGATTGGAAAGGATACGCAGTCTATCCAAAAAGGACTCATAGACCTCTTCTTCTTCCATTTTCTGCGGACCGCATTCCGTGCAAGAATCCATGTCCACAAAAATTTTCCCGTCTTTTTCACAAGCCCGGAGCGGGTAAGCGCCATGGCCGGGTTTATCGCAATATACATTGTTCATTTTAATTTATCCTTTCTTGATTTTAAGTTTTCCGTTCGGACTCATGGTCCAGCCGTCAAAAGTGACGGTGCCGGACAGTTTGATAGCCGGGTAGACATCAAGAGGATGCGCTAAAGTTTCCAGCCTATCATTTTTGATGATTAATAAATGACCGTGAGTCCCACTGATGATATATTTTCTCCCTTCGTAGGTGATATATTGTCCCAGGCTGAAATGGGTGCCGTACTTGGCGTTTAAATCATCAACCAAAGTGGACTTTCTCCGTTTATTGTACTCCACCATCCAGAGCCGTTTTCTCTCTCTTTCTTCGGGGCTCATTTCGATTCTCCTTCCTGGATTGTTTCCACGTCCCAGCCTGTTTTCGTTTGTTTTACTGCAACAAAAACAAAGGGGAATTTGTCAGCGGCGGTCTTGATTTTTACTCTCGCGTCGTCGCGCCAAAAGCCTTTCACCTCATGGAATTCAAGTGTTCCATCATTGCGGACGACCATGAAATCGGGCGTGTAGGAGCAGCGGTTCCCAAGGATCAGCTTGACGGCCTCAAACTTGAATTCCCGGATGTGCCCCTTTGCTTGACGGTCGGACAGGTAAAAGCCATAGGCGGCTTCGGTCTTGTTCATCACGCCGGGCCGATGGATAGCTCTTGCCCTGGTTCTCATGCCGCCCTCCCTTCTACGGCTGGACGGATTTGAGGCATGATGACGTCAAATTGGTCTCGGTATTCCCGCTTGAAATCATTCAGCGCCTCGTTGATCCGGTCGGTGTAGGCGTCCCATTCCACTTTGAGCAGGAAGGGACGCAATCCCCGGCAATAGGAGAAAAAATACCATGTCCGCAGCCCGGTCACCGCCATGGATCCGTGCACCTGGGGCCGGTATTCGGGAGGCAGCTCGCTGTTGAGCAGGTAGAGGGCGTGGGTCTTGGAGAGGGGGCACTTGATTTCAAGGCCCGCCATGTAGTCGCCGGACTGGTCAACGATGAGCCCGTCGGGGCTACATCCCACCGGTCCGTCCTGGCAAAGAACAAAACCCACTTCCTTAACGGTCATTCCCGTGATGGTTCTGAATTCGTCCCGGGCTTCCGGTTCCAGCTCTTCTCCCTGGTCCGTATGACGGTTGCCTTCCCACTTGATTTCATCGGGCCGCAGGAAGGAGCAGCACAGATCAATGATGAGTTCTCCCCAAGGGCCCCTTTCCTGGTGCGTTCTGGGCTGGGGTTTCTTTCCCGTAGGCGTCAGGAGCCGTTTAAAGTTACTCGCGGTCAGACGGCCGGCGCGCAGCTTAAACCAGGCTTCCGACCGCTGGTAGATGTTTTCGTAGACAATGCAGTTCTTGGACAGGCTCATGTCAATAGTCCTCCATGTTGGCGGTTGCGTATTCTTTGGCTTCCGGGATTTCCAGACCCGGAATAAAGTCGTTCTGCTGTTCAGGTTCCGGCAGGGCGTGCTGCGGTTCTTCACGGAATTCTTCAGGGGACGGAGCGTTGTTCCACGGAGTTTCCCCTTCGGCTGGTCCGTCTGTTTTTTCCGGCGTTACGTTCCTCATTTCTTTCCCGAATTCCTGGTCGTCAGCTTCCCGCATGGCCTCCTGAATAGCGAGGGGCAGATCCCATTGCTTGGAGGCGCGCTTGATGACCGTTTTCAGGCCCATCTGGGGAAAGTCGGTTACCCAAGGCCCCACGATTTCCCCTTTCTTGGTCCGTGACTTGGTGCGATTCATAATGCCCTCGACGGCACGCAAGCTCATGCGCTCGCCATGCAAATAGCTGTCTTTGTCGGTCCAGGTGCAGTAAAATCCTCTGATGGGATCTTGGGTATCGTCCCATCCCGGAACATGGCACATCGTGAATCTGCCGTCATCCAGACGCCAGGAGAACGGCTCTCCGTCCCGCACAATGCCGATGTTCAGGTTGGTGACGCCATTGGAGCGGGCCATACGCATCAGCCCCCGGGCGGAAGGTATGGCTGCGCACGTCAAAATAGACTGTCCGCTTGACTTATCGTTGACCCAGAAGGGCACCAGATAGCCGTGAATCCCGTCCGGCTCGCAACGCATCATCAGTAGGTTTTTGAGGGCCGCAATCAGCGTTACGGGGGCGCATTGCTGTAGCTGCGGGGTTTTCTGGCAGCAGTGCCAAAAGATGCTGATGCAGCGTTCCGGCGTCATCATGCCCTCCACAAGCCCCGTAATGGCGTTTTTCATGTCCGAAGACATGACAATTTCATAGAGTGTCTTTTTTGGGACTGGATTTTGAGGCAAATTGAGTTTATCTATTGATTCGTTACTCATATTCGTTCATGTTTTGTTGTAACAGGCCGGGTTCAGTTGCCGCTGACCCGGCTATTTTTTCAGTTAAAAAAGGTTTTTGAGCAGGAGGAAAATTAAGAAGAGGAATGTTCCTCCTGCAGAAACCAGTACGCACCAGAAAATCAGGTAAGTCAGGTAGGCGAGGATTTTGGTAATCCGGGGCTCTGATTGGGCTGCTTGGGTATAGTTCCAGCATCGCTCCGCTTCGTCCGGGATGCCGTTGAGACGTTCCCTGGCGCATAACGGGCACAGAAAGCGCACGGTGAAGACGCCGTCCTGATGGTCTCCTACCAGGGACATCCATGATGTCGAGGCTTTCAGCGGTGCCGCGCACATGTAGCAGCGCGTCGTCTTTGCGGGGTGCGGGTTGTTGGTGATCGTTTCCACCATCCCCTTGTAGGGGCCCCGGTCAATGATGTGTTGATGTGTGGTCATTATTGATTATCAGGTTCAAAGTATTTAATAGCGTCCTCCACGCAATAAAGAGTATGTCCCTCGCCGGATTCCATCCTCCTGATGGCTTTCCCCGCACGGATCAACTTTCGTTGCATTTGCCGATAACTATAATCGTATGCATGCGCTAATGTGGAACATTTCACAAATCTTCTCCCTTCCAATGCATGATTAGCAGAAGAAGATTTTTCATCGTCGCTATTCTGTGGTGTGAAAGACAAAGCTTGAAGCACATTCGGCAACTTCGTCAGAAGATCTTCTAGACTGACAACTTTTCCAGAGTTATTCATATCTTTTATTGTTTAGTATTTAATGGCCGCCCGGACGGGTTTCCCCGCGCCTGCCAGACCGTATTACTCTATATACCTATTGATGTTTTTGGTTTTGGTTTTAGGCCCCACCTGGGCCGGGCGATTGGTTAAAAGTCCGTTAGTCGTCGCAATGGCCGTCGGGTTCGTCATGGTCACGATCCCACTCGCTGATAGCCTGTTCCAACTCTTCAATGAGTCCTAAGGCTCTTCCGTAGGAGATCGCTTCACCGTCCACCCGAATGCACCGGTCTTCGTCGTCGTATTCAATAATCATTGTTTTCGGAGGGTTGAGATTTATTCACCAAGTCGGAAAACTCGTCTACCGGCTCGAAGGGAAACAACTCGCCGGGTTCGGGTTCAAGGCTCAACCCTAACAGACGCCGGGCGGTATAAATTTTATTCGAATATTTTCTGCTTAGCGATTCCTCTACTAAATCCTCATAAGTGTAGGTAGGTCTGGTTTTCTCTACTTTTTCGAGCTTTAGAATCTTATCCAGCTCAACGAGGAGGCTTACTATTGTTTGTTCTTTAGTCATGATTTTTCGTTGTAAGTAAAATAAATATGCAAAGAGTGATGGAAATGGTGCTTAAAATAATAGTTAGCAAATCTATCATTTCTTCACTTCCTTCTGTTCGGTTTTCTTCCCAGTCATCCGCTTCAACAGCCAAACTTGACCCTTCGGCGTCAGATACGGAGTTGCTTTACTTTCCACTCTTCCGCTCGCATGTTGGATAATCCGGTAATTGAGACGGAAACGACCGGCTTCCACATGTTCCTGTGACGGGACGTTGCGGCGATTGCCAACCTTCCCGAGGATGCCTTCATTGCGAAGCAGCTCAAAAAGACGGTTCTGTCCGATTTCCCTTCCGTTCTGCGCAAGGACCTTGGCGAATTCTCCTATCAGCATGCAGCCCTCGGATACTTCCACGCTCTTTCCGAATTCCGTGTAGGGCGCGTCCTCTTCTATCTTCGCTTCAAGAGACTTCCTCTTGTCCTGTTCATCTTTGAGAGCTTGGAAGACTTTAAGTGCGTTCTCCGGCTTGGAAATCAGTTCAAGAAGTTTCTCGCCTGTGGCGTAGATGCCGTGTTTGCGTATCGTCGGGAGGACTTCTTCAGTTACCCACTTCTTGAACTTCTTCGCCTCCGGCTTGCGGGAGCGGAGAATCAGAGAGTAAAGTCCGGATTCATTGATGATGAGAGGTGCGCGACCTCCGTTTTGAGCAATATCATTAGTAATGATGTTGCTCTTTTCATCTTCATCCAAGTAGCTGACGGCTTGGGATACATTACCAATTTCCAGCGCATCGCAAACATCCTTGGCGACAAACCAAGGATCGTTATTGATGATGACTGTCCGAACAGAACAGCCAAGCGCGGCATTGTTGAATGGTACTATTTTGTTGTTCATGTTGTTTATCGGTTGAAGGGTTTGGTCTGCTTCGGCTGCGTTTTGCTGTCGGTCGCATCGTGAGCTAAGATGCGGAGGGTCTGAATAATGGCTTCGCTCAGTGGCAAGTTGTCCCTGACTGAGAGGGCCATAACTGACCCGCTGGCTTTAGGAGACTCAGCGAGTTTTTGGATTGGTACTTGGATGGTATCTATCATGGGTGTGTGATGATTTGGTTGGTTGATGCCCTCTTTTTATCATTGTTTGATTGTAGAGCAAGACAAAAATATCACTGTATGCTTGTTTTTTTCATCTTGCTTGTGTCATTAAACGATGATAATACATCGGCATGCACACAAAAGAAGAGATAGATCAATGGCTTAAAGACATCGGAAAAACCCGGCAATGGTTGGCGGATCAATGCGGGGTGAAATACCTAGTTGTCAACAACTGGTTTTCCAAAAGCCGCACTATCCCTAAAAAGGCTCTGATCATTATTGACAACCTAATGAACCAACCCCAACCTGCCGACGATAGCCAAATCTCTATCGCTGATCTTGATATCAACCTCAAGGTCTCGCATGATAAATTCCTCGAATTCAATAATTATGCGAAAGCTTGCGGCATGAATATCGTGGACTGGATTATTTACGTCTTGGAATATGCAGGAGACAATAAAGAACTGCTTCTGAAACGTTTACAAGAAGAGAAAAACAAGGGGAAATGATTTATTCCCCTTTCTTCATTCCTTTTGAAATATTCTCCAAGATCCTCTTCGTGGTTCTCCGGCAACCTTCAATAATGCCGAGGCGGAAACAAGTGAACCCGAACAGGACGGCCAGCAAGAAAAATACAAGCATCACACTACCCGACATGGTTGCAACCCTTTCTTGCTGAAAATTTATCTCCTAATGCGCTAATATTTAAGGCGTTACAAATGCGGGGGG
>ULSN01059124.1_pt1 | contig 18068 bp, 13 predicted proteins | sample 1956771 | NCBI WGS metagenome assembly ULSN01 (sample SAMEA4835709, study PRJEB28245) | human gut metagenome | biome: gut microbiome; material: fecal sample | place: Denmark | collected 2008
CCACCACGCACACGGCATCTTGGCAATAGCGCGCCGAAGTTTCAAAAAACAGGGGCACGTCAATGACAAACCCGTCCACCTCCGTATTCTGACGCGCCGCCAGCATTTGCGCAAGACATTCTTGATGCAGCAGGGGGTGAATGATCCCTTCCAGCGTTCTGCGGCTTTCCGGATTCCGGAAAACAAGCTCCCGCAGAAAATGCCTGTCAGCCTTTCCGGAGGAGTCTACGCTGGCTGGGCCGAAGACGCTGGAGAGGGGGGCTTTCAGCGTACCGCCATCCAGCAATCTGCCCGCCTCCGCATCACAGTCAAACAGGCGCAGGCGCGCGCCTCCCTCCTCCATCAGCAGACGGATGAATGTAGATTTCCCGGTGGCTATTCCTCCGGTAACAATCAGGGTTTTCATGGGGGGAAGGGAAAGTAAGGCGCTTCTGGGATATAAAGAGCGGGTGAAAGGGTTACCCTTTCACCCGCTCCAATATGGACGTTATGCACGCAGCCTACATGGGAGGCAGCAGGCCTTCGGAGGCGGGAAGGGCGCTTTCCGGAGCGGCCGCAGTGGGAAGGGCATTGCCGCGTACGGGCTGGCCCGTGGCGTCAATGATCTGTCCCGTTACGAAGATCATCAGATTCTTCTTGATGTGGTTGTCGGAGTTGCTGCGGAAGAAGCGGCCGATGAGAGGCAGGTCACCGAAGATCGGCACTTTGTCTTCCACCGTCTGCACGTTTTCCGTGATCAAACCACCGATTGCCACGGTATGGCCGTCGTAGATGAACAGGGACGTTTCAACGGACCGCTTGGAGAAGATCGGCTGCTCGATGCGGTTTTCCGTCAGCGTCAGGGACATCGGCTTGCCGTCGGAACCAACGCCGGTGGACTGGATCGGGCTGCCGTAGTTCACGAAGCCTTCAAATTCCACGATGCTGGGCTTGAAGTTCAGGTCGATGATGTACTTGTTGTCGCCAATGGTAGGCACCACTTCCAGAGTTACGCCGACGGGCTTCATTTCAAACACGCCGGGGGTGGCGGGAGTGACGGGGAAGCTGGATATCTGGGGCTGGATCTGATTGCCCAGCAGGCCGTCCACAATGTTACCGTTGTTCCCATAACCGTAACCGTTGTTATAGCCGCTGTTGCCTACGGAGTTGGGGAGTTCCGGCGGTTCGTATTCGGTGGGATACCAGAATTCGCGGATGATTTCAATCTTGGCGGTTTCACCGGACTTGGCGGTCACGCTGGGGGCGGTGAGGACGTCAGAGCCTTTTTTCTGGGACAGGCCGCGCATCAGCATCTGGAAGGAGCCTTCGTCATAAATGCCCGTCAGGGACATGATGCCGGGAGCGGCGTTTTTCTGGGAGGCTTCAGAGCGGTTGGTGCTGTTCAGCAGATTGTCCACGGAGTTCTTGGTGATGGCGTAGTCACCCGTGCGGTTGCCGCCGGTAACGAGGCCGTTGATGGTGTCGCTGCCGCTGTTTACAGGCCAGCCGGTCACGCCGCCGGGAGACTGGGTAAAGCTGTCGGAAGTGGAACCGGTGCCGTAGTTCGTGCCGCCGCCCAGGAAGGTGCTGCGGTCATTGCTTACGGAGAACGGGGTGACAATCCAGTCAAAGCCGAGTTCTTCCGTGTTTTCCTGGGTTACTTCCACGAACTTGGTCATGATGCGCACCTGCTGGGATTCGCCGCGGGTGTTTTCAATGAGCTGTTCGATCAGGTCCAGGTTGCCGGAAGTGTTGCGGACGACCAGGGAGGAATTGCCGTTGACAAGGAATGCCGTGGCGCCTTCCGGGAAGCTGATGCCGCTCTTTTGCAGCAGGCTGCGGATGGAGGGCATGGGTTTAAGGCCGGAGGAGCTTTCGCCACCGCCGCCAAAGGGGTCGTCGCTGACTTCGCCGCCGCCGTCGCCGACGGTGGTGCGGAGAGCGGACTGGAAGCCCGGGGGCACGGAGAAGGTGCGCTGGTACAGATCCACGTCATTGCCGCCGGCAGGAAGGATGGTCACTGCATAGTCTTCCACCTTCTGGCGCAGGCCGGCATTGCTGCAGATGAAACGGAGCACTTCCAGCATGGGAACATTAGTCAGCTTCAACTGGCCGATTTTGCGGGTGCGGATGCTTTCCTGCGGGGCTGCTGCCGGAGCAGCTTCCGTGACTTCCGCAGTTTCTTCGCCAAAGCCGTCTTCATCAGTTGCGGGAACGGCGGGGGCGACGGCAGCGGGCTGGGAATCATTGATGACAAAGTTGATGCCGCGTTCACCGTTCGGGCCTACTGTGCGGTCCAGTTCAATGGACTTTTTGCGCAGATAGTCAATGGCGTCTTCCACGGTGGTGTCTTCAAAAGAGACGGAGGGGATGATGATGCTCTTGAGCTTCATCAGATTGGCCGTGGCGCCGTTGATGTCCGTGATCGGTGCGTTGTCAGTGCCGTCGGCTCCGGTCGGGACTTCCATCGGGATGGGGCGTTCCCACATCTTGTCCACTTCCGCCAGCATGGTGCTGCGGGTTTCGTCGTAAGCGGCTGCATAGTAAGCCATTCTGCGGCGGTTGACCGTTTCCTGTCCGCGGGGGGCCGCCACGTTGTACGGGTCGATGGAGAGAACCTTGTTGAATTCGGCGATGGCTTTGTCGTAGTCGCCGAGGTCATAGTAACCATAGGCCATGTGAAGGAGGGTGTTCACCTTTTCCACGTTTTTCACGTGTTCGGGGGTGAGCGCCGGATTCGTGCGAATCGGGTCCTTCATGTATTCGAGCGTCTGCTTGGCAAGCTTGGCGCTCCGGGGATTGAGCTTGATGGCATCCTGCAGAAGCTTGTCGGCTTCGTCATAGCGCCCCACTTTGATGTATTCCTGAGCAACGGCGATGCTGGCGTCGCCAATATGGTTGGCGATAGCTTCCTTGCGCTGGTCGTTGATCGGCGCAGAAGGCAGCATGTTGTAAGCGGCGTTGTATTTGTCCAGGGCTTCCTTGTACTTGCCTTCGCGGTACAGGTTGCGGCCTTCCGCAAGGAGCTGCATGGCTTCCTGGGTTTGCGCTTCGCGGCGGGCCATGGCTGTGCGCGCTGCACTGGACTGGTATTGGTAACTGCCCGGTCCGGCGTAGGACGATCCCAAGGCACTGGAGGTTCCGACGGCGCCGCCATCACCAGCCTGCGCAAACGGGCAGGAGGCAGCAATGGCCATCAGCGCGATCAGGGAACGCTTCGGTTGATAAAGTGGTGCGTGGTCCATAGTTAGGTTCTTCTTTTTACATGTTTTTCGGATTTGTGAAGCTTTTTTTTCAGAAAAGTTTAAATCCGGCTCTATTTTTTCTTGCTCAGTGTTGTTTGTTCTCCAGTGGTTTTGTTGGCAATGGTTACGGTCTGTGTAGCATTATCAACGGTTTTCAGCGTGTAGATCTGTTTGGCGTCTCCCGGAATCCGGAAGTCGGAACCTTCCTCTACTTCAAAGCTGGTATCCCGTTCGGGGCCGGCCGTGATAGTAAGGTTTACTTTCTTATCAATGATTGGAATGACGTATTTTGTTCCGCGCCTGATGGTGTAGGTTTGTCCGTTTTTGGTCGGCTTCAAATCCTTGACGACGGCTTCCTCGTCCGTTTCCACCATGTCCAGGCTGGGATTCTTGAATTCCTTTTTGACAACGCTGACAAGTTCGAACCTGGGCTCGTCTTTTGTATTCTTACGGGTACCGAACTTGCCGTTGGTCTGGACGATGTTTTTCCAGATTTCCTGTTTGGCGCGGTTCATGCCCTTAAAGGTAAAATCATTGCCATCCGCCTGGGTGAAAGCCAGGTAGAAGCCGAACTGCTTGATTTCGTCGACAAAAAGTTTGCTGACCAGGGGAGGATGGCTGTTGGGGTCGTTGGGATGAGTTTTGGCCGCATATTCCTCCTGCACCGTAAATCCATCGTTGTCCGGGTCCCGGGTCAGGACGTCCGAGTAAACGAATTCATTTTCCAGTCCGTTGTCCAGGAACCATTTGTTCGGGATGTTGCCGTGGATAGGCGGACCGGAGATGATGTCAAAGGGTTCCATTCCCCCCTCCTTAATCCAGAGATTGGGGGCGACGAAGCCCACATACTTCTGCGTTTCCTGGGCAATCGGCTTGAGTTCGTGGGAGGCGGAAAGCTCCTGGCCTACTTCTGCGGCTTTCTTGATGCCGGGAGGCGGTTCGATGGCTTTTTCAGAAACCTGCGTGGTGAATTTGTATTTGTCATTCAGTCCCAGAAAGGTCAGCGTACCATAGGCGGCCACTCCCAGGCCCAGGACGATTCCGGATGCCAACAGGATTTTGTCGTAATTTTGTTTTTCAGACATGTTGAAAGTATTTGCTGCGGTTGGTGTTGCCTTGGTTAATTTTCAGACGGTTCCTGAGCCTTGGGCTGGTTGAAGTGGACCAGATTCAGGGAGACCTGGACAAAGACCTGCTCCTTGCCCATGTAAGGCTTGATGACTTGCTGGATGGCCGGGGCTGCAGGTGCAGCCGCCTCATCCGCCGGAGTCAGGGAAGCCGCACCCGTGGCGGGTTGGGCCGCGGCAGGTTTGGCGGCTGCCGGATTGGCGATGGGAGGGGGCATCATCCGTTCGTTGCGGATACGGATGGAGTTGACCGTGAACAGATAGTCCTGCATGCCGGTTATGGCGTTCATGGCTTTCAATACACTTTCCCGGTCGCCCTGGAAGGCTATTTCCAGAGGCATGGGAGTCCATGGAGCCTGGTCGGCTTCGTCCGATTCTTCCGGATTGTTCGCCGGGGTTTCAATGGGGAGCTGGGGGCGGTACACCTTGATGAATTTGGACAGGCCGCATTCCGCCAGTTTGTTGACCAGGCTGTTGATGGCTTTCAATTCAAAACCCAGCGTGGAGGCCGCCTGAACAGAGGGAGCCTGGGTGCTGTAAACCTGGAAGCCGAGCCAGGAGGATGTGTCCGTTATGAGAATGTTCTTTTTCTTGCAGGAGGAGATCAGGGAATCCCTGAATGTTTTCAGTTCATTCTGGAATGCCGTGGGCGTGGTGGGGACCAGCGCGGAGGAGGCAAGGAAGGGCTTGTAGGCCGTTTCCAGGCTGCCCACGGCCTTGGCATAGCGGTTCAGTTCTTTTTCCAGCTCTTCGTTGGATGAGCGGCTCGGAGTGATTTCCGCAGCATTGGCGGACTTGATTTCCTTGGCGGCGATGCTGATTTTTTTGTCCAGTTCACTGCGTTTGGAAGTGACGATGTACCCTGTCGCGGATAACCCCAGGAATAAGAGAAGCCCCACGCCCGCGACCATGGCGGCGGGCTTGTTGTCTGTAATCCAATTGCTCATAAAATATGTCTTGTTCGGGTTGGGTAATCTTATTTGTTAAAGTTCACGGGAATGGGCGTTTTTAACGGAAGCACCAGCTTGAAGGGTACAAAGGCCCCTGCCGCCGCGTCCACCTTGGCGTCTTTGGCTCCCAGTTCCATGATCTGTCGGGCTTCCAGCTTGACGTCTCCGGGCTTGAATGTGAACAGGGATTCCTTGTTCCCGTCTATTTTTGCCTGGAGGTCCTGGATGATTCTCTGGCCGCCCAGGCTGCGCCGGACGAATCCGGTCAGGCGGATGGCGTTGACGCTGTAAACGCCCGCTTCATCCTCGCTGGATGCGTTGGCGGAGGCCTCCGTCCTGATGTCATCCACCAGGGATGTATTTTTGTCCGATGTGAAGGAATCCTTGATGACGGAATATCCCGTGATTTGGGTGGTATCCTCCGGATTGAAGTGGGCCAGCGGTTCAAAATCCGTAAACCAGTAGGGATAATCCTTGTGTTCCGACTGTTCCAGCAGGTGCCTGATGATGTCCGCGTAGCCGTAGCGCTGGAGCGTGAGCTGCTGGTAGGAAGCCAGGGTGGAGTCCAGTTTTTTCAGCTCCTGTTCTTTCTGGCGCAGGGCGGATTGTGCCGATTTGATGGAAGTAACGGTGGGCTGGACGCCGGCGAGGATTTCCTCCGCCTTTTTCTCGCCCATATATCCTGTGACGGCATAAGCTGCGGCACCAAGAACGGCAATGGCTGCCCCGGCGATGATGGCGGGCATTTTTTTCTGGTTGGCCCGCTTTTTGGCAACTGCGGTGGGTTCCAGGTCAATATTGAGGGAGGCCCTGCCGATGGAGTGAATGGCGGTGCCGATCAATCCGCCCAGGATGAAGGCTTCGCGGGAGATGGTGTTCACGTCCACGCCGGAGCCCACGCCCACGTTGTGCATGGGGTTGAAGAAGGAGATCGGAATGCCCAGTTTATCTTCCAGAAATTCCTTGGTATAGGGCAGGGAAGCTCCGCCGCCGCACAGGTATGCCTTGACGGGAGCGCTTCCGCTCATCTGGGCGCGGTAATGGTTGGTGGTCCGCTGGATTTCTGAGGCAAGCCTGGTCATGGCCGTACGGATGACGGTAGCCAGATTGGCTGTGGCGGGATCCAGCCCTTCCGTTTGCCCGTTGCTCATGGAAACGAGCCCGCTGGTGGTTTTCAAGCGTTCCGCTTCCAGGAAGGGAATATTGAATTCACGGGCGATAGCGGAGGTTACGAAGATTCCCCCCGCGGAAATGCTGCGGGTGAAGAAACGTCCCTGTTCGCTGTAAATCAAATCCGTGGATTTGGCGCCGATGTCGATGAGCATGACCGGTTCTTTCTCATCCGGATAACTGTCCACATACGCATTGTACAGAGAGGTAAGCGCGCAGTCCACTTTGCCGGTGGAAAGGCCGTGGGAGACGATTTCATCATTCAGGGAGTCCAGGTCTTCCGCCTTGATGGCAACCAGGATAGCTTCCCGTTCCAGACCTTTGGCGGGAAGCAGATGGTAGTCCCACACGACTTCGTCCAGCGGGAAGGGGACGTGCTGCTGGGCTTCAAAGCGGATGAGCTGTTCCACATCGGTATCGTCCAGAGCCGGAAGCTTGACGAAGCGGATGAAAACGGATTGTCCGGAAACGGAATAGTTGACGACGCTTCCTTTGACGTTGAGTTCCTGGACGAGGTCGGCGATGGCTTCCCCTATTTTCGTCAGGCGCAAACCTTCTGCTGACGGGTCCAGCACTACGAGGCGCGTAGCATAGCGGTCCAGGATAAGGGCGTCTTTGGAAGTCTTGGAAAAGACGCCCATTGAAACTCTCTGGGAACCTACGTTTAATGCGACGATTGGTCGTGAATTAGCCATGGGTGATTTCTGTTAAATAAGATGAAATGATAGAATTAATGGAACGTTATTCGCCGTCCGCCGGGGGTTCCACAGGAGTACCGAACGGGGCGGGGACGGAACTGGAAGCCGCCTGCTGGCTGTTGGGCCTCATAATTTCCGGATAACGGTCGTACCAGAACACGGAGAAAGGAGTTTCATCCTTGTTCAGCAGGGGGTAATAAGAGGTTTCCACGATGCTGGGGGACTGGATGGTCCACCATTTTTCCATCTTGCCGCGTTCGGAGGAATAAGTGGCGACAATCTTGCCGTTGTATTCCACCACTACGCCCTGGTACTTCACCCATTTTCCTCTTCCTCCTTCCACACCGGTAATGCGCTTGACGGAGGACGGGGAGAGATACACGGAAGCGTACGTGTTTTCTCCTACCGGAACATTGACGTATTTGACTTCCTTATACAGTTTCAGGTACTGGCGGGAGCGGTCCGGATTGACTACCGCGATGTAGAATTTGAACGTCAGGGCATCAATATAGCCGGATTTGGGGGTGGGAGCGGCTTCCACCTTGAAGGGAATTTCAAAATCCGCCCATTTCTTCGGTTTCGGCAGCGGCCGGGGATCGTCCTGCGTCAGGACGTTGGGGGACTGGCGCATATACAGGGACAGCTTTTCCAGGGAGACCCGCACCTGCATTCTGGGATTGCTGGTGGTCTGCGCCGATGCCGCAGGGACGAAAAGCACCGCAGCCAGCATGGCCGTGATAGTGTTAAGGATGGATTTCATAGCACAATTCAATTCCCTGATTAGTTACACCAAAAACCGAACTGTGGCTAGCAAAAATCTCTTGTTTCTTTCCATGTAGCGTGTGTGGAGCATGACATGGCTCCGTCCGGCGGTTCTGTCCGGGCGGTCAAGAAAAAAACATGCGGCATGGCTGCGGGCTTGACCTGGCAGAGGTGTTTCCACATGCTCGGCCCATGGCGATTGATTCTGATCTGCTGAAGAAGTTTTCAGAGGCCCACGGTATTTCGGGGCATGAGGATGAAGTGAGAAGCCTGGTGGCTCAGGAACTTGAAGGATATGGGGAATTTTCTTCCGATGGTTCCGGCAGCCTGTTCTGTACCGGCGGAGGGGCCGGCCCCCGCGTGATGCTGGCCGCCCACATGGATGAAATAGGCTTCCTGGTGCAGAATATAGCGTCGAACGGTTTCCTTCAGTTGGTGGGGATAGGCGGCTGGTGGCCGCATACCCTGTTAAGCCAGCGTGTCCTGGTAAAAACCCGCTCGGGCCGCGGCATCCGGGGGGTGATTGGTTCCAAGCCTCCCCATTTTCTGCCGGAAGGCCAGCGCAACAGCGTCATGAGCATGGAAGCCCTTTTTGTAGACGTGGGCGCTGAAAGCGCGGAACAGGTGAAGAATGAATTCGGTATTCACCTGGGGGATCCCGTGGTGCCGGACGTGAAATTCTCCCCGTTGGAAAATCCGTTCCGGGTCATGGGGAAAGCCTTTGACAACCGCGCCGGTCTTTCTGTGATGATAGAGGCATTCAAGAAATTATGCCGGGAAGGGCATCCCAACACCCTGATTGCCGCCGCGACGGTTCAGGAGGAGGTGGGCACGCGGGGCGCCAGGACGGCCGGCGTCGCCATGCAACCGGATTGCGTGATTGTTCTGGAAGGGCCGCCGGCAGACGACACCCCCGGGTTTGCCGTGACGGATTCCCAAGGGGCCTTGGGCGGAGGCGTGCAGATCAGGCTGTTTGACCCCACGGCCATCACCAATCCCCGGCTGGCCGCCCTGGCCGAAAAAACGGCTTTGGATGCGGGCATCCCATTCCAGTTGACGGTGCGCCGTTCCGGCGGAACGGATGCGGCGGCCCTGCATCTTTCCGGAAAGGGTGTTCCCACTATTGTGCTGGGAATTCCCACCCGGTACATTCATGCCCATAACGGCGTGCTGGATCTGCGGGACTACCGCGCCGCGGTGGAATTGACGGTGGCTCTGGCCCGTTCCCTGGACCAGGAGGCCGTGGAAGCCCTTACCCATTACCTGCCCCGAAAGAAACGCTCATGAATCCGACCGTTTACGTACATGACCTGGACCCTGTCATCTGGCAGATAACGGACTCAATTGCCTTGCGCTGGTATGGCCTGGCCTATTTAACGGGCTTCATAGGCGGGTATTATCTGCTTTCCTGGCTTTCCCGCCGGAAGCTGTATCCTGTCCCCCAGGATAAAATGGCGGATTTTGTTACTTATGTGGCTATTTTTGGTGTTCTGATCGGCGGAAGGCTGGGATATGTGCTCTTTTACCAGATTCCCAATCACGGCTGGTCCCAGTTTCTGGCAGATCCGCTCATGGTCCTGAGGGTGTGGGAAGGGGGCATGGCCAGCCACGGGGGAATGATTGGAGTGGGGCTGTATACATTTTATTATGCGTGGAAGCACCGCGTCAAGTGGGTGGCGCTTCTGGACGGCCTGGCCATTGTAGCTCCCGTTGGGCTGTTTTTCGGGCGCATGGCCAATTTTATCAACGGAGAACTGTATGGGCGCGTTGTCCCGCCCGGCTCTTCCCAGGGAATGATTTTTCCGGCGGAGCTTTCCCAGGATCCGGACTTGTTCGTGCGGGTGGCCTCCCGTATTTATGAAACGCCCGGATTGCTGGACAAACTGTCCCTTTCCGGCGTAGCCGTGCCGGAACGAATGACTGCCGCCTGGGTGACCGACCGGGTGAGGGATACGCCCGCCATCAGGGAAATCGTGGGGCAGATGATGCAGGATCATGCACGCTACCCCTCCCAGTTGTATGAAGCGTTTGCGGAAGGTGTGTTTCTTTTTGCCGTGCTGTGGTTTGTACGGGTAAGGTTTCCCCGTGCGTGGAACGGCTTGTTCTGCGGTATTTTTGCCGTTCTTTATGCTGCGGGCAGAATTATTTGCGAAGAGTTCCGGGAGCCGGATTCCCCCTTCTCCATGGGATTGACCCGCGGGCAGTTCCTCTCCGTTTTCCTCGTGCTGGTGGGCGCCGCTTTCTTCGTATATGCCTTCAAGACCAGGCAGACGGTTCAGGAATGCGCTTTCTATGAACCTGAAAAGAAAGACGGGAAAGAATCGTCCGGAAAGGCCGTTTAAAACGGGTCCAGGTCAAATTCCCCTGTTTTGGGAATACTGCTGGCGGGACCAGCCTTGAAAATATCTGCAATGCAGCTGGAAAAAAGCCGCAAATTCCGTTGGTCGAAGGCAAAACGTTCAAATTCCTTTACGGAAAACAGGGTGATGGGATCCGTGTTGTAAGCTTTGAATTCCATGATGCCGGCGTCCGTATTCGTATTTGACAGGCGTCCCTCAATGCCTACGTCCCCGCTCATGAAGCGTCCCAGGATCAGGGAGGTTCCCGGAAGGGGGGAGACTAGGGAAACAAGATCGGACATGATGTTGCCGCCCACGTCCGTAGGCTTCAGCTTGACTATGGCGAGGCTGAGAGTTTCGGATCCCGGAACGGGGCGATCAACCAACTGCCATTTCATCCTCCCGCCTGTCTGTCTGGATTTGTTTTCCAGCACGTTGCGGATGTCTTTCTGCAGCCCGGCCCTGAATTGTGCCGCCAGGGACGGGGATTCCTTGGGGAATCTGGCTTTGATATAGTCAATATTGACGGGGGCTACATATACTTTCAGCCTTGGAGAATTCCAGACGGCCTGTTCCGAGGGATTATACCAGACGCCTCCAAAACAGCTCTGCCTGGAGTCCGCGTGAAGGGGATGGGTAATTAAAGGGGAAACGGGCATTGTCCGGGAACTGGAACAGGAAAAAACCAAACCTGTTCCCAGCGCCAGGAATAGCCGTGGAATAGCGCCGTGCATGCAGAATAAGACGGTATCCGCCCGGGTGGTGTTCGAGTCATAACCCGATTGGCGCCAGGGGGGGCCGGAGGGGGTGGCTCTGGAAATTCCGGGGCGGTTTTGTGTCTCCTAACGGACGGGTGGCGGGCCGGCAGGGAATGGGCGAATGGCATAAGAATAGCCGGAGCGGGGAAACGGCACGGTCAGAAGAACTCCGGACGACAAGGAGACGCGCAAGGTTGCCCCGTGTCCGGATGCATGATTGACAAGCCGGAAAAGCGGGGCATGCTGTTGATATGAGATACGAGCCGCTTCCTTCTTCCTTTTTTGCCGGCAACCGTGAAGAGCTTGCTTCCCGCCTGCCTGCCGGCAGTATGCTGATTCTGCATGCCAACGACGTATTTCCTACGAATGCGGACGGCACTTTTGCCCTGCATCAGAATGCCAACCTCTTTTATCTTACGGGAGTTGACCAGGAAGAAACCGTCCTGGTCATGACCATCCGGGAGGACGGCTGGGATGAGATTCTGCTGTTGCGTGAGACAAATGAACAGATTGCCATCTGGGAAGGCGCCCGGCTCTCGCAGGAACAGGCGAGAGAGCTGAGCGGCATCCAGGACGTGCGCTGGACCGATGAATATGATGCGCTGCTGGAGGCCCTGGTGCCGTCCGCATCCATGGTCTTTGTGGAAGCCAACCAGCATCCGCGATGCTCATGCCCGGTGGAAACGCGCAATGCCCGCATGACCAAGGAGCTGAAGGAAAAATTCCCGGACGCTGTTTTGAAGAATGTCTATGAAATCTTGGCGGACATGCGGCAAATCAAAAAGCCGGAAGAAATCAAGGCTCTCAAAAAAGCCTGCGACATCACCAATGAAGGCTTCCGGGAATTGCTCCGATTCATCAGGCCGGGGGTGGGCGAATGGCAGATTGAGGGATTCCTGGCCAACGAATTCATCAGCCGCGGTCCGCGCAAATTCTCCTTCCTGCCCATCATCGCTTCCGGAAAGGATACCTGCGTGCTGCATTATATCCAAAACGACAAACGGTGCGAAGACGGCGATCTGGTGCTTATGGACATAGGCACGGAATACGGGAATTACAACTCCGACATGACCCGCACCGTTCCCGTGAACGGAAAATTCACCCCCCGCCAGCGCGCTGTGTATGAAAGCGTGCTGAATATGATGACCTACGCCAAAAAGATTCTGAAACCCGGAATCCTGAAATCGGAGTACGAACGCCTGGTGCGCGTTTTTGCCGCCGGGGAACTCGTCAAGCTGGGGCTGATCACACCCGCGCAGGTGGCGGAAAAACCGTCCGATCCTCCCATTGTCCGGAAATATTACATGCACGGGTGTTCCCACTTCCTGGGGCTGGATGTGCACGATGTGGGCGAAGCCAACCCCGTTGTGTTGCCGGGCATGGTTTTCACCGTGGAACCGGGCATCTATATTGCGGAAGAAGGCATAGGCATCCGTTTGGAAAACGACGTCCTGATCGGGGAAATAGAAAACATCGACCTGCTGGGAGACGTGCCTTTGCTGCCTGATGACATTGAACGGCTCATGGCCCGGTAAAATGGGCCGGATACGGTTCTGAACTTGACAATGGGGCCCGTGTGGGTTTTCATTCCCGTCCCATCATGTCGAAGAAACTCAAAATAGCTCTTCCCAAAGGCAGTTTGCAGGATTCCACCGTGGAATTGTTCCGCAAGGCCGGCTACAATGTGTATGTGTCCAGCCGCGGATACCGCCCGGCCTGCGACGACGACGATCTGGAGCTCTTCCTGATCCGTGCCCAGGAAATAGGCCGTTATGTCAATGACGGTTTCATCGACTGCGGCATTACCGGGCGCGACTGGATTTATGAAAACAGGGCGGACGTGGAAGTGCTGACGGATCTTCAATACTCCAAGGCTACCTCCAAGCCTACCCGCTGGGTGCTGGTAGTCCCGGAAAATTCCCCCATTACCTGTGCGGAAGACCTTCAGGGCAAGCGCATCGCCACGGAAGGCGTGGGCATCACGGAACGCTGGCTTCAGGAAAAGGGTATTGAAGCCCACGTGGAATTCTCCTGGGGTGCTACGGAAGTGAAGGTGCCGGAACTGGTGGACGCCATTGTGGATATCACGGAAACGGGAAGCTCCATCAAGGCCAACAAGCTCCGCATCGTGGACACCCTGATGACCTCCTATCCCCAGTTTATCGCGAACCGGGAAACCATGCAGGACGAGTGGAAAAAACAGAAGCTGGAACGCCTGGTCATGATGCTCAAAGGCGCCCTGGAAGCGCGCCGGAAAGTGGGCCTGAAAATGAACCTTCCTGCTGCTTCCCTGAACGGCCTGGTAGAGGCCCTTCCGTCTCTGCGCCGTCCCACTATTTCCCATTTGGCGGAAGAAGGCTGGCTGGCCGTGGAAACGGTCATTGACGAATCCGTTGTGAGGGATATCATTCCCCAGCTCAAGGCCCTGGGAGCGGAAGGCATCATCGAATACCCGCTTAACAAGCTGGTTTACTAGATTTTTTTCTCACCACAGTAAAACAACAAACGAACCACAATCATGGGATCGCTCAAAAAACGCCGTAAAGCAAAAATCAACAAGCATAAGCGCAGCAAGCGCATGCGTCAGAACCGTCACAAGAAGCGTTTGCGTTACAAGTCCTAAGGTTTGTGCGCTTCGCTGCTCAAACTGGCAGTCTGTCCGATTTCCGGAAAATTCCGGCGTCCTCCTTATCGCGGAAGGACGCCGTTTTTTATATGGACACAGCTTTTGCATCATTTTCATGGATTCATTGATAAAACTTTTTTTATTTTTCACCGCCTCATGACGATGATTTGTAAAAGTTGTTTCATGATTTCCTGAAATAAAAAAGTAGTCGATGAGAGGGAGGGACTGGAGGAATTTGGACTGGCTGGAATCATATCAATTTTCCACATGGAACAAGACGGCCATGTTTTTAGTTTTTGATTACCTGATATAAACTCGTGCATGGATTTGTGCGTCACGGGAATCGAACAGGTTATATCTATGGAGACGGTTGCTTAAAACAACGTCTGTCTTCCATTTCTGTTCCCTTTTAAGGAAAACCGGAATAATACTGATGAGCGGAATGGAGCCTGCGCATACTCCATAACGCAGGGGATGAAAAAACAGGCGGATGTTTCGTGGGCCATCCCTCCGGGTTGAAAGGATGCCTTTTTTCCGGTTTTAACGGCAGACCATGTCAGACTGTTCCGCATCGGCGTTTTACGCCGCCTTTTCTTCCCGGAACCTTTTCAGGGGAATGGTGATGGTAAAAACAGTTTCCCGGTGGGGGATGCTGGAGACGGTGATGGTTCCGTCGTGGGCTTCCACGGCGCGTTTCACAATGGAGAGGCCCAGGCCCGTTCCCTTGATTTCCGAGGAGTGGTGGGTTTCCACCCGGTAAAAGCGGTTGAAGAGGAAGGGGATGCTTTCCGCAGGAATGCCCACGCCCGTATCCGTGACGGTGATGACGCAGGCGTCCTGTGTTTTGGCGGCGGACACAGTAATGGAAAGTCCCGGCTCCGTGTTTTGCTTGAGGGCGTTTTCCACCAAATTGAACAGAATTTGCGCCCAGTAAAAGGGGTCTCCATAAAGTTCCCAATCCGTGGGAATGTCCATGTGCAGGACGGCCTGTTTTTTCTCCCGGATGGAATCCAGACGGGAGAAGACGTCGTCCACGCAGGGGGTGAGGCGGAACCACTGCTCCTTCAGAATCGCCTTGTGGCCTGATTCGAGTTTGGAGATCATGAGCATGTCTTCAATAATGTTCATCAGCCTCTGGCTGTTCTGGTGCATGACTCCGATGAATTTGCGGGCTAGTCCGGGACTTTCCTCCACCAGATCGTCCTCCATCAGGTTTTCCAGATATCCCACGATGATGGTGAGGGGCGTACGCAGCTCGTGGGAGGCGTTTGCCACGAAGTCCCGGCGCATCTGGTTGGTGAGGTAGTTCTGCGTGATGTTGCGCAGCAGGATGCGCTTTTCTCTGATTGGGGCGTCCGTGATGGCGCTGTCCAGATGCCACGCCGTGATGCCGTTTTGCACGCCGCCGGGGGAATTGGCGGCGCTCAGCGTGAATTCCTTGGTGACGGGGCCGTCCGTATCGAATGCTTCCTGAACATGCCCCAGCAATTCCTGGTTGCAGACCAGGGCCCCCACTTTGCGCCCTTCCAGCTTTTCTTCCTGAAAGAGTTCTTTGGCCAGCGTATTAGCCAGCACGATGTGTCCGGATGGACCGATGAGCAGGAAGGCCTCTCCCAGAGCTTCCAGGAAGCGCCGTTTGTCCGCGATGGCCTGTTCCTGCGCTTCTTCCCCGCGCTTCAGCAGGCGCTGAGCGTCCCGCAAGGCTTTTTTCCGGGCTTTCATGGCGGACCGACATACCTGGACCAGATGCCAGTTCAGGTACAGGGAGGCCAGAATAAGGATGGTTAGGATGTAGTCGATGGCCGACATGGAACCGGAGTGTTAAGCCTTTTCCTCCGGGATGCGGCGTCCCGGCAGGGTAAAGCGGTAGCCGATGCTGCGGACGGTTTCAATGCAGTCCGCATAGGGAGCCAGTTTCTGGCGCAGCCGCTTCATGTGCGTGTCCAGCGTACGGCTCTGGGCCTGGTGGCTGTACCCCCATACGCAACTGAGCAGGTCGTTGCGGTTCAGGGGCTGGCCCTCCCGTTCAACCATATGGATCATGAGCTTGAATTCCGTGGCCGTCAGGTCTACTTCCTCCTTGTCGATATAGAATTTGAGGGCGTTTTTGTCAAAAGTGAAGGGGCCGTATTCCGCAATGACGCTGCCCGGCGTGTGCTCGCACCGTTTCAGCACGCTGGCCACGCGCAGGACAAGTTCCTTGGGGCTGAACGGTTTGGTCACATAGTCGTCCGCTCCCAGTTCCAGCCCCTGGATGCGGTCTTCCGCCTGGGCCTTGGCTGTCAGGAAGATGACGGGAATGTTCTGGGTGCGGCTGTCCCGGCGCAGTTCCCTCAGTACGCCGTGTCCGTCCATGCCCGGCATCATCTGGTCCAGCAGGATCAGTTCCGGCTTGCCCCGGCGCGCCACTTCCAGCGCGGTCAGACCGTCATAGGCCGCCAGGGGCGTATGGCCCGCACGTTCCAGGTTATAGGCCACAAGGTCTGAAATGGCGTGATCGTCTTCAGCGATAAGAATGGTTGCCATGTCTGTTTTTTACGATGAAAGAAGGGGCGGTGTCCCGATATTAGATGTGACGATTCGTTCACATTTCCCCGCCCGGGAGGCGGTTCCGGACAGTTAAAGCCTCCTCTTATGCAAACATACTGTAACGGAGGCGTTTCCGTTTTGCAAGGCTGGCCCAGATTCAACTTCTCTTCCCTGCGTCATGTGATACACTTGCCCCGCAACAGTTGTATTGTTATGCGAAGCGATAGAGTTAAAGCAGGGTTCGAGCGTGCGCCGCACCGCAGTTTGATGCGTGCCACCGGAATGACGGATGAGGATTTAGGCCGTCCTTTCATTGCCATTTGCAATTCTTTTAATGAAGTGATTCCGGGCCATGTCCACCTGAACAGGGTGGCCGCCCTCATCAAGGAGGAGGTACGCAAGGCCGGAGGAACTCCCGTGGAATTCAACCTTCCCGGCGTTTGTGACGGCATTGCCATGGGCCACGGCGGCATGAAGTTTTCCCTGGCCAGCCGTGAGCTGATCGCGGACAGCGTAGAGACGATGCTGAGCGCCCATGCGTTTGATGCCATGATCTGCATCCCTAATTGCGACAAGATTGTTCCCGGCATGATTATGGGCGCCCTGCGCTGCAATATTCCTACTATTTTCTGCAGCGGCGGTCCGATGGCCGCCGGCATGGCGGAGGACGGCACAGTGCTGGACCTGAACAGCGTGTTTGAGGCTGTCGCCCGCTTTAAGGCAGGCAAGATTAATGAGGAGGAACTTCATTCCCTGGAATGCCGCGCCTGCCCCGGCGCCGGTTCCTGCTCCGGCATGTTTACGGCCAATTCCATGAATTGCCTGAGCGAGGTGATCGGCCTGGCCCTTCCCGGCAACGGTTCCCTGCTGGCTACTTCAGAGGAACGAAAGGAGTTCTGGAAGCAGACTGCACGCCGCGCCGTGGAGATGGCGAAGGCGGACGGCCCCCTGCCGCGAGACATCGTAACCCGTGACGCTATCGACAATGCTTTCACAATTGATATGGCCATGGGCGGCAGTTCCAATACCGTGCTCCATACGCTGGCTATCGCCAGGGAAGCCGGCGTGGAGTATGACCTCCAGCGCATCAATGATATTTCCAGGCGAACCCCTAATATTTGCAAGGTGGCTCCTTCCTCCCGCTTCCACATGCAGGATGTTTTGCGTGCAGGCGGGGTGAGTGCCATCATTCATGAAATTGCCAGGATTCCCGGAGCCCTTCATCTGGACGCCATGACCGTCAGCGGGAAAACGCTGGGTGAAACAGTGGAGGGATGCGGCATTGCGGATGAAACCGTGATTCATCCGTTGGAAAATGCCTATTCCCGTGATGGCGGCCTGGCGATTCTGTTCGGCAATCTGGCTGAGGAGGGCGCTGTGGTGAAAAAGGCGGGTGTGCATCCGGATATGATGAGTTTCCGCGGGCCCGCCGTGATTTTCGAGTCTCAGGAAGAGGCCTGCGAAGGCATCCTGGCCGGGAAGGTAAAGTCCGGCGATGTGGTTGTCATACGCAATGAAGGACCCAAGGGCGGCCCCGGCATGCAGGAAATGCTGGCTCCCACTTCCTATATTATGGGGCAGGGCCTTGGCGCGGAAGTGGCGCTTATTACGGACGGCCGTTTTTCCGGAGCCACGCACGGAGCCTGTATTGGCCATATTTCCCCGGAAGCGGCGGAAGGCGGCCTGATCGGCCTGCTGAGGAACGGGGATATTATTGAGTATTCCATTCCGGACCGCACGCTGAACGCCTGTTTGAGCGGGGAGGAGATCGCACGCCGCCGTGCGGATTGGAAACCTACCTATAACAGGGTTTCCTCCTCCTGGCTGAGCCGTTACCGCCAGCTTGCCACGAATGCCAGCAAGGGGGCAGTCCTCCGGCGCGGGG
>ULSN01014283.1_pt1 | contig 17782 bp, 18 predicted proteins | sample 1956771 | NCBI WGS metagenome assembly ULSN01 (sample SAMEA4835709, study PRJEB28245) | human gut metagenome | biome: gut microbiome; material: fecal sample | place: Denmark | collected 2008
AGGTAGCCGAGGAAGAACACCAGGAAGGTCGCCATGAACGATATGGACGCGAAGGACCACGTCGCATCGGAGGATGTGAGGAAGTGGAAGATCGAGGGAAGAATCGTGGATGATGACATGATAGACTTCTTGGTGAGAGTGTGGGAGAGGCGGGCAGGACAGTTTGTCGAACCCGCACAGGACTATTTGTCGAACCCCGCAAAGGAGGGCTGCAGCAGGCGCATCGGGCATCGGGCCGCCTTGTCGGGCCTACGCATGGCGAGGGGCTGGTCGCAGGCCTCGCTCTGCATCCATGCTGCCACCTGGTCGCCCCAGTCGGCGGCGGCTTGGTGGGTGGGGTGGCGTCCGTCCTTCTTGCGCTTCAAGGTCAGCTGGCTACTGTCGAAGAAACTGCCATCGCCCACATTGCGGCGTATGAGGTCGTTGATGCCGGTGTCTGACTTCCAGCAGGGCGGTCCGATCCACATCATAGGCAGGTCGCCCGCCTGCGCCAGCAGCAGTTTGATGTAGGCGTCGCGCTCCTCCAGATCGCGCACGAAGAGTTCGTTGCCGCCCAGGCACACCCACAGGTAGGTGGGCTTATACTCCGCTATCAGGTGGCGGAGCGTCTGCGTCATTCCCCATTTCTCCGTCGTCGAACCATACCAGACGACGGTCTGCAGCGTGTGGCCATTGGCCACGGCATAGTCGTCGAGGCGGCGGGAGAGCTCTTCGAGCATTGAGTCGCCGACGAAGAGGATGCGGACCGGACCAGCAAGGGGCTTCTTCGCCTGGGTCTTCTCCGCCGACGGGTTGCTGAGCCTTTGGCCATCAGAAGAAGCCGACGGGCCGCCCGCAGGGGACGATGGATCTGTAGCGGAGGGGGCAGATGGCGAATCGTCGGCCAGCAAGGAGATCTTGCGCAGGCCGACGTCCGCATAGGTAAGTCTGAGCGGCACTACGGCGTAGAAGCCGAGTGCCGCCAGGACGATTGCAAAGATGATAAGTGTCTTGATCTGATCCCTCATAGGCTGATGTCAAGCTCGATGGGGCAGTGGTCCGAGCCGAAGATCTCGGTGTGGATCTTCGCGTCCTCCATCCGCTCCGCCAGTCGGTCGGAGAGGAGGAAGTAGTCGATGCGCCATCCCGCGTTCTTCTCGCGCGCATGAAAGCGGTACGACCACCAGGAGTAGGTCACCTGCGTGGGGTAGAGGCTGCGGAAGGAGTCGGTGAAGCCGCTCTTGAGCAGCGTCGTCATCTTCTCGCGCTCCTCGTCGGTGAAGCCCGCGTTGCGGCGGTTGGTCTTCGGATTCTTGATATCGATCTCCTCATGGGCCACATTGAGGTCGCCACAGACGATGACGGGCTTCTGGCTGTCCAGCCGGTGGAGGTAGGCCTGGAAGTCGGTCTCCCACTGCATGCGGTAGGAGAGGCGGCGCAGCTGGTCCTGGGAGTTGGGCGTATAGACGCAGACCAGGAAGAAGTCCGCCATCTCCAGCGTGAGGACGCGCCCCTCGTGGTCATGCTCCTCGATGCCAATGCCCTTGCTGACGCTGAGGGGCTCGTGGCGTGTGAAGACGGCCGTGCCGCTATATCCCTTCTTCTCTGCCGAGTTCCAGTAGGACTGATAGCCGGGGAAGGCCAGGTCGAGCTGGCCCTCCTGCATCTTCGTCTCCTGCAGACAGAAAAAGTCGGCGTCGAGCTGGGCAAAGGCCTCCTTGAAGCCCTTGCCGACACAGGCGCGCAGCCCGTTGACATTCCAAGAAATCAGTTTCATGACGGACTACTGTCTGATCAAACGCGGTTCCAGGATCTCGTTGATGGCCTGGTTGTTGAAGACTCCCTCGAGCGACACCGAACTGATGATGACGTTGAAGAGCATGCGGCGGATAAGGAAGGCGCCGTTGCTGGCAAACGAACTGTAGTTGGGCGCGAAGGTGAGCGTCATGTTGCGCTCCTGGCCGTCGTAGGCGACAGGGAACGTGACCTGGTAGTTTTTGCCACGGGGCAGGAACCAGAACCAGTGCTCATACATATTGGCACGGTCGGCCGTGTAGCCAGCGGGCAGGTAGATGCGCACGGTGGCCTCGATGTCGGGGATGACGGCCGTACTGTCGAGGTGCTGAGCGTAGCTGCGGTCGAGGCGATTGGTGATGATCCTCAGCGGCAGGTTCTTGAGCACCATGAGCGAGTCGTTGGACGTGACGGTGGCTGAGACCATGGCTGAGTCCTTGTAGCGGCTGGTGTTGTCGTTGTACTTGAAGTAGGCCCAGCCTTTGTACACACCCTGCATGTCGCGCAACTGTGCGGCACGCTCCTCGGGCGTGAGGTAGGTTCTCGTACTATCCTTGCTGGTGCCAGGGTTGGGAGTGGGCTTGAGGTCGTCGTCATCGCCACAGGAGGCCAGGCCGACGAAGATCATGCAAACGGCCAGGAGGCTTAAGATTTTCTTCATTGTTGTCTTGCTTTAAGTTTTGAAATATAGAATGATGATTGCTTGCTATGCTATAATTTGCTATACTTTACTTTACCATAGAGATGCGCCTGCCATGATAGACACGATGGCCATCCGACGCGCTACGGCCATCAGATGCGCTTAGTCTCGCTGCGGAGCAGGTTCATAAACTCCTCGCGCGTCTTGGCTTGGTTGAAGGCTCCGCTGAAGGAGGAGGTGGTGGTGATGGAGTTTTGCTTCTCCACGCCACGCATCATCATGCACATGTGGCGCGCCTCGCAGACGACCATCGTGCCCAGCGGCTTGAGGGTCTCCTGGATGCACTCCTGCACCTGGAGCGTGAGTCGCTCCTGCACCTGGAGTCTGTGGCTGAAGATATCGACCACGCGCGCGATCTTGCTCAGGCCAGTGATATGGCCGTTGGGGATGTAGGCCACGTGCACCTTGCCGTAGAACGGCAGCATGTGGTGCTCGCACATGGAGAAGAAGTCGATGTCGCGGACGATGACCATCTGGTTGTATTTCTCCTCGAAGAGGGCGTCGGTGAGCACCTTGTGGGGGTCCTGCGTGTAGCCACGGGTGAGGATCTGCATGGCCTTGGCCACGCGCATGGGGGTCTTCTGCAGGCCCTCGCGGTCAGCATCCTCGCCGAGCAGGGTGAGGACGCTCTTGTAGTGTTCTGCGAGTTCGTCGAGGCCCTCGCGGAATTGTGTCTCTGGATTCATGAGAGAGAATGGTATGTGATGTTCTTACTTTCTATAGGTTGGCAGGAAGCCGTGTCCTGCGCTTATTATTTTCGGATGATGTTGGCGCTCTTGTAGCCGGCCTTCTTGACCTTCCACAGTGCCTTCTGTGCATCCTTGTATTCTTCAAAATTGCCCACAAGGCACATCCATCGTGGGGAGTAGAAGTGGACATAGACGGGCTGGTCGGGCAGGGCGTCCTTCACCTTCTGTCCCGCCAGCTCGGCCTTGTTGCGGTCCTCCCGCGTGTTGCCGCCCGAATAGACGGCGATGCGGAAGCCCTTGCCTCTCCTGGGTGCCTTGCGACGGAGTACTTGCCGGGTCTCCGTGCCCACTTGTCGGCGTATGGGTCTGCGGACGAGCACCATGCGCTTGTAGTCGCGAGCCTCGCCCGTAGGTTCCTTGACCGTGATCTTAGGTTCTTTGGCAGCTTGCGGGCGGTTGCTGGGCAGTTGCACCCTCGGGGCGTCGCCGCGCTGCTTGGAGCCGCTGGGTTGTGACGGCACCGTCAGCTGCTGGTTCTTCTGCCGGATCTTCTCTTGCTTCTTGCGCTCCTTCTCGGCCCTTTTGGCCGCGCGCCGCTCCTCGCGGCTCATTTGCTTGTCGTTCTGAGGACTCTTCTTGCCGTTGACCACCGCGTCGATGGCCGAACTTTGGGTCACAGTGACCTTGCCCTGCGCATGAAGGTCCATGGCGGGGATCAGGAGGAGGATGAGGTAGAGGACGATTCTTGTCATGGCAGATGGCGTTAATGTGTCGTCAATGGGGGGTGGATGAAAGCGTGGGCCGGAGAGACCGCCAGGCCTCCCTGGCTCACGCTGGATGATGGTGATGGATTAGTCCTTCCAGGCGTCGATGATGCCCTTGAAGTCGGCAGCCTTCAGCGAGGCGCCACCGATGAGTCCGCCGTCGATGTTGGGCTTGGCGAAGAGCTCCTTGGCATTGCTGGGCTTGCAGCTGCCACCGTAGAGGATGGAGGTCTCGTCAGCCACGGCCTGGCCGTACTTCTCGGCGACGATGGAGCGGATGTAGGCCAGCATCTCCTCGGCCTCGTCGGACGTAGCGGTCTTGCCTGTGCCAATGGCCCAGATCGGCTCGTAAGCGATCACGATGTTCTTCCACTCCTCGGCGGTGAGGTTGAAGATGCTCTGCTCCAGCTCTGCCTTGACAACCTCGTTCTGCTTGTTCTGCTCGCGCTCTTCCAGCGTCTCGCCGCAGCAGAAGATCACCTTGAGGTCGTTCTTCAGGGCCAGGAGGGTCTTCTCCTTCAGGATCTCAGCCGTCTCGTGGTAGTACTGACGACGCTCAGAGTGGCCAAGGATAACGTAGTCGGCGCCCGTGCTCTTCACCATGGCGGCTGACACCTCGCCCGTGTAGGCACCCTTCTCCTTGTCGGCGCAGTTTTCTGCACCGAGGCCTACGATCTCCTTGTCGAGGACCGGAGCCACGCTGGCCAGGTGAATGAACGGTGTGCAGATGACGACATCGCAGTTGGGCTTGTCTGCCTTCAATAGATCGTTGATGTCTTTAGCCAACTGAACGCCCTCCTGGAGGGTCTCGTTCATTTTCCAGTTACCTGCTACAATTTTCTTTCTCATTTCTTTTTGCGTTTAAAAAATAAGTTAAATACTCTGTGATATCTCATGAAGGAAAGTGGGGCGCGCCTTGTGGCGATGGCCGGTGGGGCTGGCCGCTATGGCTCTTGCTCCGCTTCCGATGGCATGTTGTTTTGCTTTCTCCTCCGTCTGACCCACTTCGTCCACTGCCAGGTGCGGTCGGCCAGTGTCAGGACGAAGAGCGGCAGCACGAAGCACAGTACGATCAGCGTCACGCGCTGGGAGACCTCGTCGGGAGGCGTCTTGCCCAGGGCGCTTTTCTCCAGTGGTTTGGCAAACTCCTCGGCGGTGGGCAGCCCGTTGTGGCTCCACTTGTTGATGACCACGCCGTGGCGCAGCAGCAGCAGGCCGGGATTGCTCCGTATGACGGTCTTGAGCGTTGTCCCGTCGGTGATGTAGAACGGGTATTCGGCGCCAGTGATGTCGCGCCAGTGGGACACGGCCTTGTCCTCGCTTGCCGTCAGGGCGATGAAGCCGTAGTGGTGGTCCTGCGCATACTCGTAGATGCGGTCGATATCGCCGAAATTGGTGGCGTCGGCCAGTTCGAGGTAGGGGGCCACGAGGACGAAGGTGTAGCCCTTGTCGGCCAGCACCTGCTCCGTGAGGTCGTCGCCAGTTGCGGGATCGGTGATGGAGAAGTCGTGGATGGGGGGCTCGTAGCCCTTCTCCACCTCCACGGTCTTGCTGTCGATGAAGTTCCAGGTGGAGTCGGGGTAGTTGTCGAGCGTGAACTCCTTGCGCACGCCGCCCTTTTCCAGGATGAACGTTGTCTCAAACTTCGGCTGTTTGGCTCCTGCGGGGATCTCCATTCCCTTGCGGATGTCGGCTCCGATATGGTAGGGACGGAAGTCGAAGGGCGGCAGATACCAGAGGCTCAGGGCCGAGGAGATGAGGATGAAGAGCAGCGTGTAGTTGATGACGATCCACTGGTTGGTCTTCGAGACGAAGCGCACCATGCAGAACGGTTTCCACGCCACAACCGCAGCCATGGCGAGCAGGAGGAGGTTCTTTAGCAGCGTCTCGCCGTTGGTGAGGTGGATGGCGTCGCCGAAGCATCCGCAGTCCTTGATGGGCTCCCAGCCCCAAAGCCATACCGTGATGGCGGTCATGATGGCCATGAAGGCTACGATCACGCGACTCACCTTTCTCCTTCGGATGGCAAAGAGCAGGAAGACGCCGAGGCAGAACTCCACGGCGGAGAGCAGGACGCTCGTGGTGAGCGTGGCCCAGGAGGGGGCGTACTGCTCCAGATGGAGCGCTTCGAGGTAGTCGCCGATCTTGTACTGGGTGCCCAGCGGATCGATGGCCTTGACGAAGCCCGAGAAGATGAGGGCCAGGGAGAGCGGCAAACGGCAGAGGTTGATGGCCATACGCCATCCCCAGCTGGCCTTCTCCTGCTTCATGGAGGGTTTGGCCTGCTGGTGGGCTGTCTTGTTGTCGTGATTCTTCTCTTCCATACGATCTGCTGTTTTGGCTTCCGCCTGTCTCAGGGCGATTTGCTCGCCCTTTGGATGATTGATTTCCCTTGCTTGCTGCTTGAGTTATGATTCTTGCTTGCAGCTTTGGATCATTATTCTTGCTTGCAGCTTTGCGTTATGATTCTCCCTTGCTTGCTGCTTGGTTCGCCTGCTCGTCGATGCGGATGATGCCGAAGAGGGCGTAGTTGATAATGTCCATATAGTTGCTGGCGATGCCTTCGCTCACCAGCGTCTTTCCGCAGTGGTCCTCGATCTCCTTGATGCGTTCTATCTTGGTGAGGATCAAGTCGGTGTAGCTGCTCACGCGCATGTCTCTCCACGCCTCGCCATAGTCGTGGTTCTTGCGCTTCATCAGCGCGAAGGTCTCGGCGACGTGCTCGTCGTAGAGGGCCAGGGCCTCGTCTGGGGTGATGTCGATGCGGTCGGCGCAGGGCAGCGAGAGCTGGATGATGCCGACAAGGCCGTAGTTGACGAGTGCGATAAACTCGCCCCGCACGCCGTCGCCCACGTGGTTTTCGCCGGTGGTCTCAATGGTGCGGATGCGCTTGGCCTTGATAAACAGCTGGTCGGTGACGGTCTGGGGGCGCATGATGCGCCACGAAGCGCCATAGTCCTGGAGCTTGGGGGCGAACACTTGGCGGCAAACGGCCAATGCCTGCTCAAACTGGCTGTCGGTCCTTGAAGGCTTCTCGTTGCTTTCTGCTTGCATGATTTCTTCTATTTTGCCGCAAAATTACGCATTTTATCTGAATTGGCAAAATGCACACTACTAACACTTTGTAAAATCCTGTTTTATATCTTAATTCAGGACCTCTGCAAGAAGCGCTCGTGGGGACAAAAAGGGACAGGGTGTGCCGAAAACCCCGAGAGGCTTTGGACACACCCTGTGTGATAATATGGTCGCCCTCAGCGGGGCGGAATAGGCGGACGATTAGTCGCAGTTGATGAGCTTGTTGTCGCTGCCGAGCACATCGACGATCTTGTGGGCGTACATCTCCGTCATGTACTTGCGGGCCACCTTGCCATACTGGCGCGGGTCGAAGTAGTCGGGATGCAGGGCCAGAGTCTCACGCACACCGGCGGTGTAGGCCAGGCGGGAGTCGGAGTCGATGTTGATCTTGCAGACGGCGCTCTTGGAAGCCTCGCGGAGCTGCTCCTCGGGGATACCGACGGCGTTGGGCAGGTTGCCACCGTACTGGTCGATGATCTTCACATACTCCTCAGGCACTGAGGAAGATCCGTGGAGGACGATGGGGAAGCCAGGGAGCTTCTCCTCGATCTCGTGGAGGATATCGAAAGCCAGGGGAGGAGGAACGAGACGACCGGTCTTCGGGTCGCGCGTGCACTGCTCGGGCTTGAACTTGTAGGCACCGTGGCTCGTACCGATAGAGATGGCGAGCGAGTCGCAACCTGAACGGGTAGAGAAGTCGATGACCTCCTCGGGACGCGTGTAGTGGCTCTCCTCGGAGCTGACCTCGTCCTCGACGCCGGCGAGCACACCGAGCTCAGCCTCTACGGTCACATCAAACTGGTGGGCGTACTCCACGCACTTCTTCGTCAGCTCGATGTTTTCCTCGTATGGCAGCGATGAGCCGTCAATCATAACAGAAGAGAAACCCAGGTCCACGCAGCCCTTCACCAACTCGAAGGAATCGCCGTGGTCAAGGTGCAGGACGATCTCGGGATGGTTGCAGCCCAGTGACTTGGCATACTCTACCGCACCCTCTGCCATGTAGCGGAGGAGGATCGGGTTGGCGTAAGCGCGGGCACCTTTGGAAACCTGAAGGATGACGGGCGACTTCGTCTCGGAAGCCGCGGTGATGATAGCCTGAAGCTGCTCAAGGTTGTTGAAGTTGAATGCGGGGATCGCATAACCGCCCTTGACGGCTCTCTTGAACATCTCTCGTGTATTGACGAGTCCAAGCTCTTTGTAATTTACTGCCATGAGATTAATGATTTTAATTATAATACGTTAATTTATTATGACACCGCAAAAGTACACTTTTATTTTATCATTACCAAATGCCCAAGGGTAAATGTTGTTGTAAAATCGTTAAAAATGCTATTTGCTTAACCTGGGTCAAGTCTCGGCCTCTTGTCATTTCGAACGGTGGATAGCGGGAAAAGGTGAAAAAAGGTTGGTGCCGGAACGTAAATTCAACCGAAAGTTGTACCTTTGTGGCGAAAAGGCAGAATAAAGATATTGTAAGATGAATATGGACAAAAAAGCAAATCAGGCGGAGTTTGAGGCGTTGTTGCGCTCAGTGAACCGCGAAGGAATGGATTATGTGATCGAGGACTTGGAGAAGGATGGCTTCTTCGACGCGCCTGCTTCGGCGGGCCATCACCTCAATGTGCCGGGAGGACTGTGTGAGCACTCGCTCAACGTGTGCCGGGCCGCGCTGAAGGTGTGGGAGGCTATGTGCCAGCTCGACGAGAGCCTGGGCAAGGAGGTGAAGAAGGAGAACGTCATCGTCGCCTCGCTGCTCCACGACGTCTGCAAGACCAACATCTACAAGCCTACCACGAAGCGCAAGAAGAACGCGCTGGGAGTCTGGGAGGACGTCCCAGGATGGAATGTGGTCTATAACAAGTTGCCGCTGGGCCATGGCGAGAAGTCGGTGATCATGCTGCTGCTCTCGGGCCTCGACTTGACGGACGAGGAGATGATGGCGATCCGTTGGCACATGGGGGCCTTCGGCCTCAACTTCAACTCCTATGAGGACGAGCGGAGCTACGATTCGGCCAAGACGCTCTCGCCGCTGGTCACGATCGTGCAGGCGGGCGATAATCTCGCCGCAGGCATCATGGAGCGCACGGAGGAGGATATTGCCAATCTCGGATAGGCGGGAGTGAAGAAGAGTGGCAACCTTATCTGTCGCTCCGTTTCCGGAAGAATATTTTTTCCGGATACTCCGTTTTGGAAAGAACAGTTTCTTGGATCAACGCTTAGTTCCGAATAATCGCTTATTTCCGGATAAACACTTATTTCCTGGTGAACACTTACAAAGCAAGGGCGGGCCGCAATCGGTCCGCCCTTGTTATAGGTAGTGGAGGAGGGGCTTAGTCCTGGTTGTCGAGTGGGAACAGGCCGTAGAGCCGCTCGTCGATCATCTCGGTGATGCGCTGGAAGTCGGCCGGATTGTCGAGGAAATCGTTCTTGTCGCCATCGACGATGATCATCGGGCCCTGGTAGGTCTTGATCCACTCCTCGTAGCGTTCGCCCAGTCCGCGCAGATAGTCGATGCGGATGGTCTGCTCGTAGTCGCGGCCGCGACGCTGGATGTGCTCTATGAGGTGGGGAATGCTGGACCTTATATATATAAGGAGATCGGGCAACTTGACGAGACTCATCATGAGGTCGAAGAGATCGGTGTAGTTGGCGAAGTCGCGGTCGCTCATCAGTCCCATGTCGTGGAGGTTGGGAGCGAAGATGCGTGCGTCCTCGAAGATCGTGCGGTCCTGGATGACGGTCTCCTCCGACTTGGCGATGGCCACGACGTCGCGAAACCGCTTGTTGAGGAAATAGATCTGGAGATTGAACGACCACCGCTCCATGTCTCCATAGTAGTCTTCGAGATACGGATTGTTGTCCACGGGCTCGTAGTGGGGAGTCCATCCGTAGCGTTTGGCCAACAGTCGGGTGAGGGTGGTCTTTCCCGCACCAATGTTTCCGGCGATAGCAATGTGCATGATATAGCTGCTTTTGTGTAGTTTTTACCTTTTTATTTGTTGGGCAAGCGTCCTGACAATTCTTTGTTGAGGATGCGTCCAGACCTTTATTTGTTGGGGAAGAGTCCGAACAACTCGCGGTCGATCTTGTCCGTGATGAAGCCGAGGTCGGACGGGTTGGCCAGGAAGTCGAGCTCGTCGGCCTCGATGATGAGCACCCGCCCCTGGTATTGCTTCGTGATGAAGTCTTCGTAGCGGCGGTTGAGACTCTCGAGGTAGCGCAGCGGCATCTGCTCCTCGTAGCTCCGTCCGCGCTTCTCGATGTTGCTCGCGAGGTGGCCCACGGAGCAGCGGAGATAGACCATGAGGTCGGGGTAGCGGACCACGTCGGTCATGTCCTCAAACAGTTCCATGTAGGTCTCGAAGTCGCGGTCGTCGAGGTTGCCGAGATCGTGGTTGTTGGCCGTGAAGACATAGACGCCCTCGTAGATGGAGCGGTCCTGTACGATGTCCTCCTGTTGCTTCTGGAGCTGCAGCAGGTCCTTGAACCGCTCCTTGAGGTAGAAGACCTCCAGCGGGAACGACCACCGCTTGATGTCGCGGTAGTAGTCCTCGAGGTATGGGTTGTGGGCTACCTGCTCGTAGTGGGGCTTCCATCCGTAGTGGCGGGCGAGGAGCCGCGTGAGCGTCGATTTTCCCGATCCGATATTGCCGGCTATGGCTATGTGCATGAGATTCTGATGTCTTGGTGGCTTATTTCAGCTGGGTCGGCGTGCCGATACAGCCGTTGGGCATCTGGATGTGGAGCAGGGCGCAGACCGTGGCGGCGATGTCGGTGATGTGGGTCTCCTGGGTCGTCTCGCCGTGGGGCACGTTCCATCCATAGTAGATGCAGGGAATGTGCGTGTCGTAGGGGAAGGGCTGTCCGTGCTGGGTGCCCTTGTATTGCGGGTCGTCCTTGCCTCCGAAGTATTGCGGGCGCGTGACGACCGTGATCTCGCCGCTGCGGCCGTGGCAGTAGCCATTGATGAGCCGCTCCTTGATGGGGGCGGGGATGGCAGCCTCGGCCAGGTGCTCGTTGTCGACCACATAGATGAAGTCCTTCTGCTGCTTCAACCATTTCACGGCCTCCTCCACGGCGTCGTCGAGATCTACGTCGGCCTTGGCGAGGACGCCTTTGTTGAACGTGAACTGGTAGTTGTCCTCGGGGAAGACGGGATTCTCCGTCAGGTGGAACTTGCCCTTCAGATGGTCGTTGAGCGCCTGCGTGGTGGCGTCGTAGTCCCATCCGCCGGCAGGATACTTATGTGAGCGGAGCATGTTGTAGTTGTGGGCCGCACCATGGTCGGCGGTGAGGAAGAAGAGGTAGTTTCCTTTGCCTACCGTGGCGTCCAGCGTCTGGAGAAAAGTTGCCAGGTCTTTGTCAAGCTGCATATAGACGTCGTGGTTCTCCTTGCCGCGGGTTGAAAACTTGTGGCCGATGGCGTCTGTCGAAGAGATGCTCACTGTGAGCATGTCGGTGGCGTCGCCCTGTCCGAGTCGCTCGCCCTTCAGTGCGGCCTCGGCCATAAGGAAGGTCATGGTCACGCCCTCCGTCGAAGTCTTGATGTTGTATTTGGGCGCCGTGTGGTGCTGCTTGTTGAAGTCGGCAGCCCATTTCGGCAGCGCGTCCATATAGTAGCTGCTGGTCACGAAATGGCCTGCGGCGTCGTCCCACCAGTAGGCAGCATTGGCCGAATGGCCTGCGGGCAGGATGGCGGCACGGTCCTTCAGTGCCACGCCCACCACACGCGACTGGTAGTCGTTGCTCAGGCGCAGTTCGTCGCCGATGGTCGAGGTGCGCATCAGGTGGGGACTACGCTGGCCAGCGCGCGACTTCTCGCCGCCGATGGTATAGACCGTGGTGTCGAGGCAGTTCTCCGTCCCTTTGTCGTCGATGTAGAACCAGTTGCCTGCAATGCCGTGGATGGAGGGCACGGAACCGGTAAAGACGCTCGTATGGCCCAGGGCCGTGATGGCGGGGGCGTAGTTGATCTGGCAGTTCTCACAGGAGTAGCCTTCGGAGAGCAGCCGCTTGAGACCGCCTTCTTCGTACTCGTTATAATAGTAGTAGAGGTAGTCCCAGCGCATCTGGTCGACGACGAGCCCCACGACCAGCTTGGGGCGGGCGACTTGCGCTTGGGTGCAGATCGCCATGAAAAGCAAAATGAGTGTCAAAAACTTCTTCATGTGGCAAAGGTACGAAAAATCTTCCAATCCTCCTTCTTTATGGGCTAAAATGATTTTTATGAGGGAAAATGATAGGGAAATTTCTTGAAAAATGGACAATCTGCGAGGAGAGGAAGTAAAAATATGTCTTGATTGAAAATATTTCTTTAAAAAGGCTGATTATTACAAATTTTATTTTTATCTTTGCATAAGATAGGCTGCACCTCGGCATAACGAACAAGCAAGCTTGACGTTCTGCTCTCGGTTTGCACTATCTTTGCATAAGATAGACTGCACCTCGGCATAACGAACAAGCAAGCTTGACGCTCTGCTCTCGGTTTGCACTATCTTTGCATAAGATAGGCTGCACCTCGGCAATCTGTGTGAAGCAGGCAAGAGATGAAGCCTCCAATGTTTCGTTGTCCGAAAGAAACCGAGAGTGAAGGAATAGAGGTGAAAGAGATGAGGAAAAATGACCATGCTGGTGTTTCCTAAAACTTATTAGCCTAAAAACAGAAACAAAGAACTGAAACAAAAAAAATAAAAATACAGAAATGAAGAAGACAAGTCTTACCAAAATTGTTTTGATGTGGGTGTTGTTTTTGATGCCCACGTTGTTGGTTCATGCGCAGGACGAGGAGGTTGTGGCTACGGCCAAGCCTACCGTCTTTGTCGATAAGATCTCGGCAGGAAGCAGTAGTGACAAACTGACCGTTCTCAATGCGGTAGCGACGGCGCTCACTCAGTCGAATCGCGTGATCGTGATCACCTCGGACAGTGAGCGGGCCAGCAGTTTCATTGATGAGCACAACTCGCAGGACGACGTCACGGCAGGATCCGACATGGTGGCCGAGCGACTGGCCGTCTCGATGAAACTGGGCGTGCAGTACTACGTGGCATTTACGGTGGACGATATCGCCTATTCGTACAATTCCGGTACCGCCAGTTGCAAGATCACCCTCACGGGTAAGGTCATTGACCCCAAGACCAGTTCGGTGAAGGGAACGAAGCAAATGACTTTCGACGGTTCCGACAGCGACAATAGTCAGAGCAAGGCTTTCGCCTCGGCCGTGGCGAGCATCACGTCAGCCAAGACAGTGCTCAGCGCCAACCCGCTTTTCCAGTTTATCGAGGAGAACTTCCCCATCCTCTGCCAGGTCGTCGACATCGACAAGGCGAACAAGGGTAAGGCCGTCCTGGTCTATGTCAATGCGGGCACGGACAACGGAATAGCCAAGGATACCAAGTTTGAGGTCTTCAAGCAGAAGACGGTGGGCACGCGCACTATCCAGGTGAAGATCGGCGAGCTCAGCGTTGATGAGGTTCAGGCCAACGACCTGACGCTTTGCAAGGTCACCAAGGGTGGCGAGGAAATCTTTGCTGAGTTTAATGGCGGTGGCACGCTCTTTGTCAAGACCCGCAAGAAGGTGGGACTGCTCGATAAGATCGGAATTTGACAATTCGCTAATACATAGCTTGATAACTCGCTAACCCGGAGTTTTATATCTCGCTAACAAATCATACGCCACGATGAAGAAAACCGCATTTGTTCTGCTTTGGGCGCTGCTGGCGTCGGTCTCGGCGTTTGCCCAGCAGGCTGATAAGTACTCCTCCGACGTGCAGGTCGTCTCGGTCTCTACGGCCAAGAACACGGTGACGCTGCGCTGCTCGGGACTGGGAGACAACAAGAAGGAGGCCCTCGTGATGGCCCAGAAGTCGGCGCTCTACGCCTTGCTCCATGTGGGTGTGGAGGGTGTCAACAATGGGCAGCCGCTGTGGGCTATCGTCGATGAGGACTACGATCGCCGCATGTTCGACGAGGACCGCTACGCCACCGTGGTGGCCAGCTGCCAGGACCTGGGGAAATACTCCAAGGTGGACGGCAAGGTGAGGGCCGAGGTGGAGGCTACGTTCTACCTCCAGCCGCTGATGAAGGCTGCGGGCGTGGTGGGTGCCAATGTGGGCACCGTGGCGCGCACGAATCTCCCTTCCATCACCATCGTCCCGTTTGTCAAGCAGGATGAGAATCAGATGGAGGTGCTGGAGGGCAACTCGCTCAACCGTGTGGCAGCCTCGGGCGTAGAGATGATGTTTAGCAAGCGGGGCTATCTGACGAAGAACTACAAGACCATGATCCAAAACCTCCAAAACAACGATATCCTCCTGCAGGGATCGCAGTCGGAGGCGGTGGAGAAGATGTTGCAGAATGCAGGCACGGACGTGAAGGTCGTGGTGCGTAGCAACCAGTCGGTGGGAAGTACGGGCATTGTTACGGTGACGGTGGAGATGACGGCGGTGGAGGCCTTCACCAGCACGACATTGGCCAGCGTGAAACTCATGGGACAGAACCGCGGCGACTCGTTGCTGGTGCTGGAGCAGACGCTCAACGCCAAGGCCAACCAGCAGAAGCGCAACTCTTTCTTCCAGCAACTGCAGAACGCTTTCAATGCCATAGCCATCAATGGTTTGGAGGTGGAGGTCAGCATGGTCATTGATCAGAATGTCGATGACTTCAGTTTTGAGGACGAACTGGACAATGGGTCTATTTTCAAGGATGCTTTCGAGGCTTGGTTGCGCCAGGTGGCCGTCAATGGCAACGAGCGTATCAGCATGAGCAGCGAGAAGTATTTGGGGGCGACGCTGCGTGTGCCCTACTTCGACGAGAAGGGCCAGTCGTACAAGACCTCGGGTTTCCATGCTGCCCTGCGCAAGCAGATGGCCGAACTACTTGGCGATGACCATGTGGCCAAGATCGAGGTGATGGGCCAGAAGGTGATCGTCACGATACAGTAATTTTCCTAAAATCCCGTAGCTATGAGAAGATGTTTGAAACTTGCGATCTTGCTTCTTGCGCTGCTGGCGCCGGCCTCGCTGCTGGCGCAGTCAGGACAGGAGGGTGAGGCTGCGGAGCGCGCGGCGGACCGTCAGCCCGTGGTGACCTTTGTGGCGATGAAGCCCGAGGAATCTCATCTGACCGACCAGTAGAAGACGGCGCTGCAGCAGAAGGTGGAGCGCATCATCGCCAAGAACAAGGTGGGCGCTGGGGCTGGAACTACGCCGTTTGCCATCAAGGCCGACCTCGACGTCAAGGACACCAAGCGTTCGGCAGGACTGGTGCGGGATGTGACCGTGCTCTCTGCCGAAGTCACCTTCACGGCCGTCAATATCGAGGATGGCAGCGTCTATTACAGTCAGTCTATCTCGCTGGAGACGGATGTGGTGGGCGACAAGGAGAAGGCAATGGACCAGCTCATCGGCAGCATCCGCGTCAACGACCCTCAGATTGTCCGCTTTGTCCGCACGGCCAGCAAGCGCATTGTGAAGTGGTATGAGGACCAAGCGAAGGAAAAGGACGCTGAAATGGGACAGAATGCCGAAATAGAAAAGGACGTTGTAGAGGAATAGACGTAGTGAAGGAATAGAACGCAAGGAAGGAAAAGAACGCGAGGAAGGAAAAGAACACGGAAAAGGACACGAGAGAGGACGCGTTATAGGAAAGAAAGGAAAGAAGAATAGTAAGTGGATATAAAAAAGAAAGTCCCATAGAATAGAAACGGTATAGATCATGAGAAAACTGTGGATGATAGTATGTCTGGCCGCACTCGTCTCCTCGGCTTTTGCCCAGGACTACAAGGTGCTGGACCGGAGCGAGAAACCCCGTCCCGCCTGGGTGGGACGAAGTGGGGAAGAGGTGATAGCTCTTGGCGCGGAGAAGCCTACGCTCGAAGAGGCGCGCCAGGCTTGCATGCAGGCTTTGCGCTTGGAGATCATCGGTTCCATTGCCACCAATGTCCAATCTGAGTCGAGCGTCTATATCAAGAACCGCCAGGCTACGGTAGGATCGGAGTTTGTTGAGGAGTTTATCAACAACAGCACCACGCAGTCGGCCGTATTGCCTTTCCTCACCAATATCTCGGTTGCCAACGCCTTGGCCACCTACTGGGAGAAGCGTCAGGACAAGAAGACGCACGAGGTCTCCTATGAGTACTGTATGCTCTATCCTTTCCCCGAGAGTGTGCGCCAAGCGTACCTTGACGAGTTTTTGAAGATCGACCGGGAAATGGTCGAGAAGACGGAGGAACTCAATGCCCGCCTCTCTTCGATCTCTTCTATCGAGGACATAGACAGGGGTAGCGTGGAAATCAAGGAGTGTGTGAACTACTTCTTCGACAAGCGACGCAAGGCTTGGGCGGAGGGCATTGCGGCGCTCTACAGAAAGGCGCCCTCGAAGATCTCAGTCCATGGAAAGCAAATGGACAAGGGCTCCTACCGCGTGTGGCTGGAGTATGATGGTCACAAAATCACTCCTTCGGGCACGCCGACCCTTAAATCGGACTGTGCCGAAAACTTGCAGTTCAGTCGCGATGAGCAAGACTACCTCATAACCTTCACCACCCAAAACTGCTTGGAGGACGAACCGCGATCGCTGGAAGTTGCCTTCCGCGTCAAGGCCAAGAGCATCAAGCAGAAGTTTGTCATCGAGTAGTGAAGAATTAAGAAAGAAGTAGGGAATAAATAGGGAAGGATTAGATAAGAGGTAGGAAGGATTAGGGGATAAATAGGGAAGGTTTATAAAAAGTAGGAAAGATAAAGGAAGAAATAGGGAGGGATTATTAAAAAGTAGCAAAGATAAAGGAAGAAATAGGGAAGAAGTGGAAGAGGAGTAGCACTGGGATGCTCGTTCCATCCTTATTTATCTCTTTTTCGTTCTCGCCCTCCACGTTTCAGCTTTGCGGTCTATCTTTTCGTGAAAACCTGCCTGAACGACCAATAACAAGAGGTAAAAGCAGAAAAAAGGTTGGTTGGTTGTTAATGGGAGTTAATTTTTAAACTTTTCCTTGGCAATGTTTGGTGGGATGAAAATAAATCTCTAACTTTGCACCCGCAATCGAAAAACAACGGTTTGCTCAATGGTACCTTAGCTCAGGTGGTAGAGCAATGGACTGAAAATCCATGTGTCCTTGGTTCAACTCCAAGAGGTACCACTCCTCCTTTCATTGGGACAGTTCTCGCAAGAGGCTGTCTCTTTTTTTTATTCCCACTCGTCGTTTTTTCGGCTCATATAATAATGTTGTGTTTTTAACAATCTGCATTTCTTATGCAAACAACTGTTTTACCCTATAAAGATAGAACTTCAGATCATTCACTCCTCTGAATTCAGCCCTGAATGTTTTTAGCTTGCAGTTAAACGATTCTGCACTGGCGTTAGTTCTTTTGTCATTGAAGAAATTTAGTATTCTGTCATAATGGTTTTGAAACGTCTTGATGACTGTATTAAACTCTTCACAGTTCCATTGCTCAACCTGATTAAACCATAATGCGAGTTTAGGTCGTGCCACGTCCTTGTTATCGTAATCCGAATATATCTTACCCAATCTTAAAGCAAGATAATAAAACTCTTTCATGTCAGGAAATCGACAGAACAGAACCTTGGCTCTTTCAGCCTGTGATTCAGTCCAGTCATTCGGTTTTCTTACAAGCAACCTGCTGCATCTTACCATAAGCTGCTTAAGGGTGTCTCCACAGCTCAATATTTCAGGCTTATACTCAAGTCCTTTTTCTTTGTATAAAGCACGCATACGATTGTCCTCAGCCATCACCTCCCAACGGTGTTTTATACGTAAGTCCTGA